>Ga0181612_183776_pt1 | contig 21610 bp, 11 predicted proteins | sample HoacroProtozoa21_FD_119630 | JGI IMG/M metagenome (GOLD analysis project Ga0181612, IMG submission 119630) | Hoatzin crop microbial communities from Cojedes, Venezuel. Combined Assembly of Gp0051906, Gp0051904, Gp0051908
TAAAATTGAGAGAACTTTGCTTTCCCAATCTATCACTGCCCTCCCTTAGTCCTCTCTGTTGCGTACCTGTGGGGCCTGAGTCACTGCAGTTTAAAATGGTGTGAAGACAGTGTAAAAGAGAGACAGATAGCTCCTTAGTGTGAACTCTCTGTCCCACCGAGCTGGCTGTTGCTTGCTAAAGCTGTGGCCCAAAGGGCTGTAGGTTTTTTTCTGCCCTCGTTATTCTTTCAGTTCCGCTGGTGCAACAGGTCTCGTAATGCTTTCTCTGAGGGGAAGGCTGAGCCCGTAATCCACACGGACAAAGCTGTGAAGTGTCTGGCTCCTTCTGCAAGGTCTGTGTGCTCTCAGTACCTGCTTCACAGCTGCGTTCAGACTCCGCATCGGTAAACAGCCCCTCTCTGGTTAAAGCAGCTAAGCTTCTGATTGCTGTAAGCTTCTGTAAGACCTGATCCTACCTGCTCTTAAGGCCTGATCCTTCTCCTAAGAGAAGGGCAATTGGTGGGATGTACATCACATTAGCAGCTAGGAATAAAAGCTGGTTATCTCTCACCCAGTTATTCTAGAGGTCATTGAACCAGCATTAGAAATGGATGAGCTAAAGCTTATAAGGAAAGTGCCTATGACTGCTGTATGGCTGGAGGGAGGAGTAAGCATACAGGAGCATTGGGCTCTGGAGTAGTGTGCCAGCTTGCTAAACTAAGCCTCTGCTTCCACTGTAGGTAAGTAGAGGTTTGTAACAAGATTCTATGTTATAGAGGCTTCAGCAGTAAAACCAACCTAACCATGGGGATCAGAAAAAATGACCTCTTTCCAATCCAGGGCTGCAGCCTGATCTTTAGTTAGCCTGTGAAAATTCTCCTGAAACAACTCTTATGCTCTCACCCCAGAGATCAGTTTTTGAGCAAGTGTGTGAGCAGTTAAAAATGGTGTGACAGGGGCTAGCAGCTTGTGACCTTTTGGGTGAAAGGAAGAAAGGGCTGGGACAAGCACAAGCTTCCAAAACCGTCCTTGCTATCTGACTGTGTAACATTTGTATGTGCAGGGTTTGGGATTCTTCTGCAGGTTTATATCGTGAGAATGATAAAACTGAAACCTGTAGCTGACGGTGAAGAGCCTGCTCTCTGTATAGAGCTAGCTGACTGCAAAAACCTGCGAAACAGTAATAACTTTCTCAAAAGACTGAGATGCACAAAGTGGCTTTATAAGTGCTCCCCTTGGAACAGGGATGGGAAAATGGATAACTTGGCTGTTGGCTTGTGGTCGTCACCTGGGATTTTGAGGCATTTTAACTGTGGCTTCTCTGCCTATGTGTTCTAGAGCAACACCATTCTCTGCGTAATGCTGCTGGTCTGATCTCAGCAGCAGGACTGTGGTAGTTGCTGTTCTGTTTCCTACATGTTAAGTGACCTAGAAGGTAGGCCTTTTCTTGAGCTAAGAGACCTTCTGCCACTGCCTGGTGTGACATGACACAGTGCTTGTTAGGTATTAGATTGTGAGATAGAAAGGAGAGGTGGCAGCTTCTGAAACTGAAGCAAAGCTTCATGCCTCTGTCATAGTGTTCTGATCTTTCTTGCTTTGTAAGCGAGACAAAACCACAAACTTTTCCTCATGACTAATAGACTTGTACATTTAACCATTTCAAATGCTATGAATCCATTGTCAATGGCTGGATGACAGCATTTGTCAATGCTGACTTGAATTGTTCATGCTGCTTTGCTATCCTTTAAGCATTGGGTTGGGGAGGATAAGTGACCGAGGTGTGGTGGCACAGGAGCTGCTTAGGCTAGTCTTGCTGGTGCCCATTGCCTCTTCCTAGAGCATTTGGATCAACAGGAGACATAAGCCAAGCCCTTAAGGTACAGAGAAAACAAGTGTTAAGAGTCTCCTTTATGAGTCTGGCTCTTAACCTTTTGGCTGTGTTTCTTGGTCACAGTTTATCTCCAGACTCATTTACATTGAAAATGGAAGCCTATAAACCAAGGAATGGTGGCTTTGGCTGTGTCTTTTTTTGCCTTGGAAACATGATGAATGCTATCATATAATGTTGCCTGGACAGTGGGACTCTTGAGAATCTCAAAGAAAAAAAAATCAAAGGTGGTATCAGCTGCTGTTAAGTAACTCACTGTTTCTCTGAAGATAACAACTTAATGGCCTAGGGTGAGCGGATAGAAACCAGCTGTGGTCAATGGGAGCCAAAAGAGCTATGCATACTGCTGTCCTGGAGGAACAGAATTGATGGTAGCAATAAAAACTCTTTGGCAGCTCCCTGGTCAGCACAAATACTTGTAGCGAGTAATTCTAGCTTTTCCTGTGCTCCCTGTTCTGGAAGAACAGAATTGCTGCTTTGTCTCCTGAGAAGTGGAGATCGGCATGGTAGCAGCATGACTGACTATCTTCAGTGCAATTCTTTGTGTGAAGTCAAGGTATTATCTCAGAGAAAAGCTGTCAGCTCCTAAATTGAAGAGATGGCTGTGATGGTTCATGCAAAGGCAAAAGCTCTGATGGAGAAAGTTACCTTCTTTGGGTTTAAATGGAGGTAGGTGGGGACAGCTAGGCAAGAAATGTCTCCAAAGCAAGTAAAGGGTGGTAAAGGACTCTGAAGACTTGAGAAATGTTGCCATTGTAGAAGGCAGCACTATTACAACTAAGGTGCAGGTTAGGTAGGACATACAGTTGTCCTGACTTAAGGTTTTTATCTCTTCTCTGAAATATGATAACCTTATGGATCAAAGGATAAGATGCCTTTCAATGAAGAGGAACTGAAATTCTTTCTGAGGTTACCATGCGCCATGTCAACTAGAACATCTGTAGCAGAAAAACACTTGCAAATGTTGTGAGGGACTTCTTTGGAGACCTCTTTTGCACTTGAAAAGAAAAATGTAGAAGCTTCTCAGGGCAAGGATGCTAAGAACAAGGACAGTCTGTAGTTCTCTGCAAACCACAAGCATACTTCATAGTGGAAATCAAGCTGGTGTAACTCCTTGTTGCCTCTGTCTGGCTGTAGATGCTGCAAAGAGCAGTCCATGCAGTGCTGTCTGCCCCCAGACAAGCTGCCTTGCATTACATTGTTTTTCTTGGGTAGGCTGTAAGGGAAAGGACTCTGGTATGACCCAAGGGACTTGGTTTCTCTGGGTCACTACAGAAAAACAGATGGTTTGGAATGACAATGGTAAAGACTGTCAGTAATGGGGAAGAGCTAAATGAGTTTCATAATTAGCTATTCATACTGCCCTGTGGAACATGATACCAAGGCCTAACTGTGAGAGATCTTCAGTCTTTGAAATAGGTCTACAGACATCTTGATGTAGAGCTAGTGTCACTTCAAGTAGAACATCTGGAGGTAACATTTGTGCCTAATTCAGTAGCTTGTGCTATAAAAACAAAATCCCATTTACTCAAAAAGTCATTCATAATCTGTGTCCTTCGTCATGAGGAGAGCACTCCTAGATAGCTCTGGAACATCCCTAAAGAATTAATGAATTAAATTGACTTGCTTGTACCATTTGTATGGTACAAGTGATCTTTTATTTTTTAAGACAACTGTGTGACCCTTGTGGTGGCTGCAGCTAGACAGTATACATAACTAATTAAAAAAAAACCAAACAACAAACACCACACCAAAAAACTCACCCTTCAGCATTAATTCCTAAAAAGCACGTCTTCTGTGGAAATCAAGCTATAGCTACTCTCATGTTCTTTCCCCTTGTGCCCTAAGCAGGCTTGCAACTAGGATTAGAAATGCAGAGACCTCCTCTTCTGTGAACTTCATGTTGATTCAGGAAGTAGCTGGTTCGATAGCCTCCTGGGAGGGAGGTGGTATTAAATACAATATCTCATGATTGGAAACATGCAATAAAGCACTCTCTTACTCCTACATCTTGAGTGGAGTAATGGAAGTCTCTCTAAAATGGGATAGTACTAGAATAAACTGCTGGTTTTCAAAATAACCCAAACCAAACCTGTACTTAAGTCACCTGCTAGCTATGGCCATTTCCGGAAAGGTCAGATATGCAACTGAGTTGTTCCCCTCATGTTGACCCTGTAATGAAGCAGTCCAGGCAGAAGACCTCTGGGCTTGCCTTTACCATAAGGCAATGCTGCCTTACTGAGTGTGTTTGTCTCAAAGTCTTTGTTCTGAACTTGGTGGAGCAGGGGCTTAGGGCAGGGGCTCTTAACTACAACAGACAAGTGCAATCCCTGGGATGTCAGTTGTTCTGGTGCGATCCTCCTCCATGCCTCTATCCTGCCTTCTAAACCACAGAAGTACTCTCCTGTTGGAACTGTTGTATATTGCATATGCAATACAATTTTTTTTTTAATCAAAAAACTTTGTCATCTTTCTGACAGCTGTTCAGCCCTTATTCCAGGAAGTTATTAAGTGAGACAATTTCATCAGAAGCAGCTGTGGTAGTACTGATATCACCTTGCCCTTTGCTATTGGGCATTGCCAGCACCTGCCAGGGATGATGAGCAAGAGATTTCTTTAACATGTGCCAGACTTGGCAGACTCAGTATGTTGTTGGCTACAGCTGCTAGTTAAACTCCTGGTCCCATGTTGTATGACTTATCCTAATAGAATATGATTTCTGTCCTGAAGAGCTGCAGGCAATTAACACTCCCTCTCTTGAAACCTGCTATAGGAATAGAGCCTGATTGCTTGTTGGCTAGTAGTAGGAAACAGTACTTTGTCTGAGGGAAAGGGGCAAGTGTGTGCAACAGGTCCTTGAGAAAGAGGGAAGCCAGAGCTGGCCCTGCTCTCCTTCCTGACCAAAGGTAATGATGAGCAGAGGACAGATGGCAGCTCTGAAATGATGACTGACAAGGACTGTCTGCTGTCCTCCTGCAGCAATCCAGTGTACACCTGATGGTCGCTTCTCTGTGGCCTCTAGAGGGATGAATGTGCCACCACTAACTTGGACTCATTGTTTCTAACCAGGAGACATGGTGAGAGCTGCTGACCAGCCATCAAAGATAATGCCTTTGTTCAATAACATTCCAAGTCTTTGCTGGTGGAATCATATTCTGGCTGCAAAGGGACTGGTGAATGTTTTTCTATAAAATCTTAACTCTTACATTCAAGGTAATCTAGGATTGGGGTAAGTCGTACAAAATATGATCAGCTTCCCTTGAGAAAGGTACTAAAATAGGTTCTTGCTTCTTTCAGATATTTAAGGTGAAAAAAAAATAGAGTGAAAGAAATGTAATAGAAACACCTTTATCTTTTGCAGCTGTACTTCTTGGCTTACATGGAAATGAAAATTTGTCCTTAGGTCTGTGGCTTGGACTCCTCTAGTGAGACTTTCATGAAAGTGTCCCTTTCATCTTTCTTCCCATACCTTCCCATGTCACTTGACATTCAGGGATGGATGCTCATGAGGGGGTTCGACTTTCCGTCTGAAGTCATGCCTTTTTGACACTACTGTAATGCTTATTTCTGCTTCCTCCTGCGCAGGAGGCTGGAGACCACAGGATGTGAGAATCGGCTGGTGGCACAGCAATGTGAGAAGCCAAAACATTAGGACTGTTGCACAGCATAGCATTTTAAGATAACTTACTGGAAGAGTTGTACAGGAGAGGCATTAAGGATAGATGATCCTGTCCTTCTGGGGATATAAAGGGTACAGATGACTTGACAAACTCTTTCTCTGCAAGTTTCTTCTGAAAAATGCTGAATTGTTAGCACTTTGGCTTTGGTGGATTCTACCTTCCAGCAGGCTCTTAATGGACTGAAAAGCTTCGCCTAGTCTGAAGCTTCTTGACCACCTGACATGAGGCTTGCTGCTTTGGCTATAAGGAAAACATGTAAAGAAACTGAAGTTGTTTAGTAGAACCCCTCTGATATTTCTGTAGTAACACTTTTTTTCCTGGTGAAAGTGACACAGCCTTAAATGCAAGCTCTGTGCTTTTGTGTCGCTTTTATGATATCGTAGAAGTACACCAAACTGCTCTGCAGAAATTCTGTGGAGCTCTGGGTTGAAATCAGCCTGAGGTAGTTCCTGATTTTAAAAGGAGATCTTTAAGACCATTCTTGAGCTTCTCTCTATTGATCCACACCTTGTTTTCATGTCAGTGTTTCAAAAGGCTAAAACCATCCTAGCTACCCCCACAGTTTTAGTTCCTCCTGAGTTATCTTCTAAAGGTTAGGGCTCATCTGAGCTTTGGCAAATGATGAAATAATGCGCTATTTAAGTGTTAATGTGGGGCTAATAGCCCATGTGGATTCACTTCAGTTCCTTCTGCTTCTCTCCTCCTAGGTTTACTTTCACTGTAGTGCATCAGCCTGTGTCGCAGATGTTATGAAATTCTGCACACCTCACTGACCTCCTGAGAGGTAAAAGCTCTTTTTTATTTTTGAGGCAATACAAAAATAGGAGGCACCAACACTGTTTTCTGTAGTGAAGGTATGGTTTTAGATGCCTTGTGTCCTGAAGGTTAGCACGTCAGACTGTGGGTGTAGGCAAATCTGTGCCAGGTTTCTTAGGCTATACAGTGTCAAAAGCTGAAGGTTATCTATGTATCTGTGTGCTTGTACTAGCCTTCCAGGAAGCTTCTCTGATTTTTTTTTTTGCAGCCTCTATGATTGAAGACTAGACGTGGGGTTGTACTGATTTTTAGGCAACCACTATATCCTTTGAGAATGAAATGTCATTAAAGGTCATTCAGTCTAAAATGTAATATGGTATCGAAAGCCATGAGCATTTTTAAAGGCTCATATATAAACAGGAGAGCTTAACTAATTGGTGAGTTTAGTTGGTCCTTCTTGAATTTAGGTGCTCCTAACCAACTGACTAGAAGGAGAAGGAATGGCTGAACCTATTTGTGTTCCAAGTCCTATTTCACAGTGGGATCCAAGTCTATCTTGGAGAAACTCTGGCTTACCCTATCGCTCAACACTGGATCACTGAATGATGCCTCCAATTTCTTGTGTTCCTCCTGAAGCTGCAGCAAGCTGTGGAGTTTGAAAAGCATTATATCTGGGATTAACTTGCAAGTTCCTTTTTATAAGTCTGCATGGGCTGTTACTGTAAGAGCTCTCCCCCTGTAGAGTCAACTGATTTAAGCAACCCTAATTCCTCCCATGGTAGAGTGTCTGCCTTAATACTGACTTCATGGTGGATATTTACAAAGGGTTGACCCTGAAAGACAGCAACTAACATTTGTAACATCAATGCCATCCTGAGGAGCAGATCGATCCTCTGTCTCCTCTTGCATTTCTGGCCTTCATTAGAAGGCTTCTGTTACCAGCTCTAGTAGTGACTTAAGTTGCGCTAGAGGTAAGCATCATTTTGCTTCTGGATGATCTGAAGCAATGGCTTTAGTTCTGATACCTGCAGTGCCTAGATCCCTATATCTGAGTTAAAAAAGCTCTGACAATCTATGAATTGCTCTTGCTACCTTTTACATGAAGTTTTTTAAAGTGTTTAAACATTAAAAATATTTTTAGAGGACATAATATTTCTGTAGACAAAGTATGCTCATCTGATCTGTATGAATACAAAAAAATTTTGGTGTTTTTCTCTTCCTGTGTCTCCTGTACCCAGATTTTTTTGGCCCCACTTCTGTAGCCTCCCTCCTTTCTTCATCCCTGTTTCAAAACTCCTTCTTTCCTACATCCTTTAAAGTGCATTTTCATTCTACAGAGACTGTTACCCTCATCTGCTCTGACAGCCTAAGCTGGTCTATTAATTTAATATTCATGAATATAAGCAGAAAGGGCTCCAGTCTCTTGCCACCAACCCATTCCTTGGTCAGGAAAAGAGGCAATGTCTTGCCTGCTGTGATCATTAAGTATTTCTTCTAAGGCTTAGTTAAGTCCATAACAAGTCAACTGTCTGCAGGGCATGATACCATTTACTTGTGTCTGGGGAATTTAAGACTCAGTGTGAAGCCTATTTGCACACATTGAATATTGACCCCAGCTTGTAAGATAAGACATATTTTTTTATGAAGAGTTTTGAGGAGACTTGAATCTTTCCTTCTTCCATTTTGCCCTTTCTCCCCTTCTAATCCTACTTCTTGGGGAATTATCTCAAAATGTAGCCTTAAAACAAGCACTGAAGAATGGAAAGGCTCCAGGTACTAACCTGGAACTTGAAGTCAAAGGTAGAATGGGAGGACAGTGTTATTCCTGTAGTTATTGTTATTTGCCAATGTAGAAGTCAAGGTACTTACTAGCTGCAGTTGAGTTTGAACTGTTCCCTGTGTTATCGTAAAGGTATGGAATATACTACAGACACTTACAGAAACGTGATGGAGACAAGGCAGGTCCCAGAACTGCTGAAGGAGTTGGAAAATAAGAAATCTCATAGCTCCTGAGTATGAAGCAGGTAGGGAGGAAGGAGTAGCCCCTCTTAGAGCACTGCTGATGTTTGTCCCTGAAGTTCATACTGTGTCCTAAGCACTTTAGCTGTCTGTTCTTTAGAGTCAGGTGAGTTGCACTTTTGTGTGAGTAGGTGACATAAAACATGTCTGTGTAAGTGCATAGACAGCCCCTACAATCTTTAGCCCTTTGACCATGTGTTTTCTTCAACTTGGGAAGCCTAAGTACTGTTTCAGAGTTAACCTCAATTTGAAAACAAAGTAAAATTAATATTCAGAAAATCTGCCTATAATAGCAATAAAATTATATTTTATTTGTGTTTTAGGAGTTGAGCATGATTCTTTCTTGTCACAAGCCAAGCCACATGTGAGTAGTTTACGGTGACACTGTATGATCATCCTGCAGCGTAGTGATACTAGTTCCACTGCAGTGCAACACTTCTCTACTCCTTCCGTGCTGGTTTTAGACTCTAGCACTCACTACTTTGCTTAGCTGAGACTGACTACAAGGGCTTAGGAAGATTGATTTGGAATTCAAAAGGATTTTGATCAAGTGGAGATATTGTCCAAAATGAACCAGGTGGAATTCAAGACAAGTGTTGAGATTTGCCCTTAGGAAGGAGAAGTCAAATGTGTGAATACAAATGGGGGATGACTCTCTCAGCAGCAGTGGTAAGGAAGACCTGTTGGATTAAATGATCTGTAAATGGCAAGAGACTCATATCATCTTCAAAGGAAAAATGGGAGCGGGGCGAATCAGTCCTGAAGGAAGGATTAGAGTAATGCTTGTATGTAGGGAAGGAGGGGACTTCTTCTAAAGGGGCTTTAGGTGGAACATTTTGCTCAGCCTTGGTAACAGCTTTGGAGAAATGGGCTCTAGGGAAAAGGAGCATTGTGAGGATAGCCTCTCAGAGAAAGCACTAACTTACAGAAAGATGGGGATATAAGAAGGCTTGTTGATTGGAGACTTGGTGGTAGGGGGCAACGTTAAGCAAGTTACCCTCTGTGTGGGTAAGGAGAGTATGAAGTAAGGGCAGACAATTCACTCTAATAGATGCCTCAAGAAGCCATTAGAATCATCCTCATTTTGTTATTTAAGTGGTTGCCTAAGGATCTTCAGAAACAGCCAATGTAGGACTATCTCTACTTCCTTAGGGAAGGACAAGGGGGGCTTTCCAGCCCTATGTTTCCATGAGCTGTCAATGATTAATCAGATTATGACTACATCTGACCTCGAGAGAAGATATTCTTCACTTCTAAATCAAAACTGCCATTCAGGAAAAATGAGTAGTGGCTTTGGGACCTTCCAGTGCCAGCTTCTCATTTATTCCTTTCTATTTGCAAGTTGTGTTCACTGGGTAGGGACCATACAGTTGCCACGGTGCCAACACTGTCCTCCAGAGTGCTAGTATTGGAGACATATCCAGAATTTATAGTCTCTGCTCATCTTTTTGCTTCTCTCCAGGATCAATGTAACTCAAACTTACTTGTAGGTCTCCCATTCAGGGTCAGGGTGCAAGAGTCCTCTGCTTTCTGAACTCTACCTGCTCTGTTAGTCTGGTTTTTATCTTGGAAGAGTTGTTAGGAAGTGGATACTGTAGGCACTAGCTGACAGACTGCAAGCTAGTAAAACACTGACCTGAGAGACAGCTAGCAACTCAGGCTGGGATATGAAAGTAGAAAATCCTATAAACTACAGTTGTAAATGCACTGCAGATGAAATGGCCTTCCTTGCATTGCTGCAGTAAGACTAGGGACTTTATCAAAGGTAGCTTACAGGATATGTCAATCTTGTGTACAGCTGCAGTTAAAGAAAAGACAGGCCTTAATAAATCTCTTCACTGAAATATGCTTTCCTTCCCTCTCACCTCTGCTGTCAATGGCTTGCTTTCAGTAACCTTTCTAAAAGGAGTGGTTGTGCACGCAGAAGAATTGCAAGATTATTTTCCTGCCTTTCTTCTTTCCTCTAGTAACTTGCTCAGTCTTTCACTCTGTGCCTCGACAAAGGCTGTTTTCCCAGAGAAACTAGGCAGTAGCCAAAGGGCCAGAGTAATTTAACGAAAGTACAGAGTGCCTGAACTGAAGTGGTGGGACTCATGCTTTGGAAATGTCCTAGTTATAAGGAAAGGCATGGCCCAGGCAGTAGAGGCTGCTAATCTTGTTTTTCCCTGTGGTTATGTGAACTCTGGGAGCATGATATATCATCACGTACAGCTCTCTTGTAGCAGATACATGCCCTTGTTCCAGTAAATATGGAGATGATGTGCGCAACTTCTTTGCTGTGAAGAGAGGGAGACGGTCTTGCTGAGATGACAAAAAATTCTGCAGGACACAGAGATGGCAGTCATCTTCGTAAAATGATCTTACTGAATATCCTTGGCAACTTTTATCTGCAGCATCAAATATTGACTGGGGCTGTTCTTGAGGTGATCTCAAGCTACTGCTGTGGCAAATGAAGTTCCAAGGACCCCTGGTCTGGGGGTCCTTCATACAGTAATCACCAGAAGTGGAATAGGTCACAGGGAGCTTCCTGCCATCCTGGAGGGAGCAGAGCAGCTGAACTGGATCACTAACTTGGAATCCTAGCGTGAAGTGCTCTTGTAATACGTAGTAAGTTTTTTCCAAATACTTCCATGTTCTGTTTTAATACTGTGCTGCTAATTGGAACAGCCATGTGCTGTGAAAGTTGCTCATGATGCTCAGTAAAACATCTGTTGACACTTTTAAACTTGTGCTGTCTTTGAGTAGCTTCAGGCTATTGACCTACTACCTAGGTGTCCAGAAAATCTGGACAGTAGCTGCCCAAGGGCGGGGTAAAGGAGGATGGTGGTAGGGTTGCAGTTGTTGGTGGCTTATAGTCTGGTTAGTTTCTGAATAGCAGCTACAGCTACTGCTGTGACCATGGAGGACTGTGACAAAAGGTACTTACTGTTTTTCTTTAAATGTATAGTGATAATAGACAGTTGCTGATATGACTGCCTGAGGAGATCTTGGCACTTTCTAATACAACATTAAGCCTTCTCCATGTACATCTTGCTGCATTCTAATGTGTCTTGCAAATGCTTCAGTAGGCAGAGACTACAGTGAAAAAGGTATCATATTGTGTTAATGCTAGTAGCTCAGTAACAACCTGTGTGAGATGCTTAGTCAGTGTGCAGCTGTCATGCTGAACATCTTTCTCATTGCAGGCGTTAACTTCATGCTATGTAAATACAACAGGGCCGTCCTACCTGAAGAAATACACTGGGGGAAATGTGCATGTGTATGTTGATAAACTGCCCCCACCCGCCTTACATTTGCCTAATGAGGTACCTCAAAAGCGCTGAGGATTTTTATTAATGTGCATAGGTAATTCACCCCCTTTTGGTGCAATGGAGGAATGAAGATATAGGCTTCAGATGGTATCGAGTGACTGACAGCTCTGAGGGCTGGGATTGCATCCTCTGATTCCTCATCTGCGTTAGCCACTAGTCAAGGTACTTCTTCTTTACACTCAGTGTCTGTCTTAGAATTTGATCATCGAATCCATTTTGAAATTCCAGAATTATGTTTGCCAGTGGTAGATTACTGACAGGTAGCAGATGATCTCTGAGACATAGTGGAAAGTGTAGTGTAGCAGAAATGGAAGAAATCCAACAATTGACTGATCAGTGAGGGGGTTTACATTCGCTTGCCTTCTACTTACTTTTGTTACCAGATTCCTGCCTGTGACCTGACATGCCTCAAAACTCTAAAAATTATCCCTGCTTCTGTAATTTGGGATAGTTACAGACCTAAATCAAATGTCTTCATAGATGGACCTATAAGAAATTTAAATGTGGGCTGCTTTCGTTTGAAAAGCACTTCAACTGATCAGAAGCCAGAAAGTAAAATCTCTGTCCACATCTGAATACCAAAATTTGAAACAGCGTCACTCCCAGACTTTTGGGGTTCAAATGAGGCTTTTGATACTGGATTATTATGAATGGAAAACTTCAGACTGGCTGCTAATCTTTCCCAAGTCAAATTTATCAAATTGTACAGTAACACTTACCTTTTTAAGATGCAAGTGCAATAAGGTGAAAGCCTTATAACTACAACTGATTTAATGAAAACCCTTTAATCCCATTAGTCGGTGAAGCGCTAGGAGAGCCACTGCTGTCAAACCTGTGCTTCAAACATGCTGTGGCCTCAGGCTATGTTTTGGAATTGAAGTTTAACTTCCTGAATTCCAACCTGATCGGCAATTTAAGTGTAGTCATTAGAGTGGCAATTTTGAGTCTCTTTCCATTCTTGGGCACTGTGTTCATTCCAGGGGTAGCATAGATCCCATTGCAGTGAATTGGGCCCCACTGGTAATATACTTATTTCTCAAAGTCACCTTCTTCAGATTTCCCCCAGGAACAGTTTATACCAGAGCTCCAAGGGTGGAGCTGAAAAGTACTGTTAGACTATAGGCAGAGATATTATATGGTCTTTCCATTCTGCCTTTCCCATCAGGGTGTTAACGTTCTGCAACAAAAGAACCCATTCACTGCGGTGTGGATTGTCTCCATGTTTTTATGTCCCCTAGTGCCAGGCTTATCTCTTTTGGGCAGAAATGCAGCTTCCTGTTTATTTACCTGTCCCAAATCCAGCTGCATCTCTCAACCTTTCAATACACCTCTTCAAAGAGAGCAGGTCAGTAAATCTAGTCACAGATTCATGCGTGCCAAAGCTGCTCTGTGTCCATACAGTCTGCTTTGTCCAGGAGCAAGACTTCATGTCTCAGTGCACCACACGCCCATCCAGTTACTCATGTGAGGGTGGCATCCCTCAGTTTGGCATTCAAAAACTTGCTTCAGCTAGCCCTCTTTGAAGGAAAGTATTCTGCAGCTCTTCAGCTCTGGTGTTATTAAACCAGAAGCAATGGTGTGAAAATGCCTTTGAGACGTGACACATTGCAGATTATTAATATTAGGAGAGAGACTCTTGGACTGGTACTTTGCTTTCTTCTGTATCTAAGGAACTGGTTCCCCACTGTTTTCTGGGAAATTCTGAAGTCTGTCCCTGACAATGACACTTGCCTTTTATGTCCTCACTGTGGACTTCCCTAGCTGTTTCAAGGGAACCAGGGCAGATTGGAAAGAAGGCAGCTAATAATGTGCATTTTTTGTTAGAATCATAAGAGCCACAATAAAGGTGCATTAAAGGTAATATGACTGAAAAGGATGGAAGAGAACAAATAGATATGCCAAAACTGGTATGAATGAAGAAGTAATGGGAAGGTCTGGATGTGGAAGGACCAGAATAACCAGGAGAAGCTGGGCTGTAAGTGGCATGTAGTGTTGGCACCTGGAGTAGCAGGTCATTCAGATCCCAGCCCATCTAATTCCAGCTTCCCAGGACACCTAGGTCAAGGGGAGTCAAAAAGGAGTGCCCTCAAGTTAGGAAGAGGTGGTGGCAGGAAGGTAAGTGGACAGACTAACTCATGTCTTGGTGCCTGAATGCTAGACAGACCACTTCTACTTGTGTACCTTCACGCTTTCTGAACAGGTAGCAAAGACAGTACAAGTAAAATCAGTTTTGGTTTTGAAAGACTCTCTCCTCTGAGGTCTCATATCGTACCTGTAATGTCGAAACTTCATTTGCTACCTCGTCATTCTCAAAGGCTGAGTCAACGCTACACTGTGCAGATTTATATCGTCAGTGCCATCTCTAGCTTCAGTCTCCATCTATCCTTCCAGCAACTGAGCTTTTCCTGATGTTTAAATCAAATCTCTCTTACTGCAATTATATCCTGCAGGTTTTTGCTTGGTCTAGTACAGACATACAGAACTCTTAATAATTCAACTTTTTAATGAAGTTTTACACATAATCTTGCCCCTGTCACTTCTTTTTTGCTGAATGAGCCCAGTCCTTGATCTTTATTCATAGTTATATTTTGTAGACCTCAAGTCATGCCTATTCTCCACCGGAACAGTTGTAATTGATGTGTGTCTGTCTTCAGGCAGGATGTCATCAATCTAGGTGTGGTACTGAAAATAACAATTAATAATTAATAATAAAAGGCTGAATACAGAACTAGGTCTGGAAAAAATCTGTGTTTTTTCTCTTTTTAACAAAATTATTGGTCTTTTGAGAGAAGCTGATGAAAATGTCAGGGGTTTTTGGGGGGGTCACATTCTTTGGTTCTGAGTGAAATGATTAGGTTTGCTTTTAAAATTCAGATAAAATTTAGTAGAATTCTAAGTAAAATGATGTTTCAAAGTAGATTATTCTGCTTTTAATATATTGAAGTGAGAAGTGGTGAAATTTGAAAGTGCTTTTTGACTAGCACGCTTCGGTGAGCTGGACAGAAGTTCCAGAAATGTTCAACTCCTTTTTCGAAGGCAGAAGGAATATAGATATGTATATATGCATGCATAGGTGCATGTAACGTACACACGTTATATAAAGTTTACCTATCCAGTTTAAAACATGCATTTACTTTGTGTGAAGCAAAGGAGAAGCAGCTGGTGATGCTGAAAGTGGCTATGGGAGCTGCTAAGCAGAAGGTAAATCTAAGAGTGTTCCAATTTGGGACTTCATATGTCCCAAAGTGTTATGGCATGGAGGTGGGAGCTCTAGTGCAACCACTTAAAATGCAACATCGCGGTTTGGACACCTGACTTCCAGAATATCTGGCAGGTTGAATGGAGTGCAGAGCAAGAAAGTAGTCAAGGATTGGAGTGACCTTATTTACAAGGACAGATTTAAGTAAGTATAGCTTGGCTAAGTTATCAAGAAAGGATTTGCACTGATTGTCTAGATATTTGGAGAGCTGTAAAGTCTGGACAGCACAGGCCTGATTAAGGAAAGTTAATAACCACCTAAGCTAAAATTTCACAATGGATGGCTGAAAATCGCATGATGGTGAGATGTCTTAACTTGCCAACTGGTGTCCTTAGTAGGACAGCAGGCAACCTGTGACATGGTCTTTTGTAATGTGCCTGAAAAAGACCAGAAGCAAATGTACACATCCATCCCTGTGGAAACTCTCCTGCACTGGCCAAGGGTTCCAAGTGAGCCAATACTTCCTCCAGATAAACGTTCTGCATAATGGTAAAGCATAAGCAGAGCAAGCTGAGTCACTTTTCTGTCACAAAATCTTCAAAGAGCTATGGTTAAAGGAGTGAATTTTGATGATTTCTTCAACTTGTAATCAACCCGAATTTGTTGAGACCTCTCATTTTTAGGTTAAATGAAAAGTTTGCAGTTCCTAGTTCTCATCAGACTGTTCTGAAATCTGTCTGAAGTGTGGCTGGTGTTCAGAGAACCTCCAGTCACTGAATTATTCAGGCTGGAAGGAGATTGTCTAGTCTAACTCCCATACTAAATGCAAGGACAAGTACAGCATGTAGCTCAAGGTGGCGTCTGGATAGGTTTTGAATAGCTGCCAGGCTAGAGACTCCACAGCCTCTCCGGGCAACTTGTTCCAGTGTTTGACCACCCTCACTCTTAAAAAGGTTTTATTTTTCTTATATTTAAAGGGAATTTCCTGTATTTCAATTTGCACTTGCTACATCTTGCTCTTTCATTGGATACCAGTAACTGGAGTCTGACTCTGTCTTCTTTACTGTCTGCCATCATGTTTATATTGATGAGATTCACCCTAAGCCTTCTGTTCTTGAGGCAAGACAATCCCAATTCTGTCAGCCTCTCAAATATCAGATGCTCCAAGTCCTTAATCGTCCTAGTTGCCTGTTACTGGACTCACTCTAGTATGTCCATGTCTTTATTGCATTGGGGAGACCAGGTCAGGACGCAGCATCCCAACAATTGTATCTTCAGTGCTGGGTAGAGGGGAAGGATCACATCCCTTGAATTTCTGTCAATGATTTTCTTCACAGGAGGCTGCTGACTACCTTTGCCACAAGGCTACATTGCTGGCTTATCAGCTTGTTCAGCAGGACTCCAAGAGCCTCTCTTGCAGAGCTGCTTTACAACCAGTTGAACCTCAGTATGTACTGGTGCATGAGGTTATTTCTCCCCTGGGTGCAGGACTCTGAACTTCCCTTTGAACTTCTTGAGACTCCCATCCTCTTAATTCTTTAGCCTGGTAAAGTTCCTCTGAATGGTAGCACAAGCTTCTGGTGCATGAGCCACTCCTCCCAGTTTTGTATCTTCTGCAAATTCACTGAGAGTGCACTCTGCCCCATTGTCCAGGTCATTAATGAAGATGTTAAATGATATTGGACTGCCTTAGGTACACCACTAGTGATCAACCTCCAGCCAGGCTTTGTGCCACCGATCACAACCCTTTAAGCCCAGCACTTCAGTCGTATTTCAGCCTCACTCTTCAATTACCTAGTCTGTAATTCATCAGTTTTCCATTGCGAATGTTATGGAAGATGGTGTTGAAAGCCTAGTTAAAGTAAAAAGACAAACAATATCTACTGCCCTTCACTCATCTTCTGAACTAGTCATTTCATTGTAGAAGGCTATCAGGTTGGTCAGGCTTGATTCTACCTCATAAATCCATGCTAAATACTCCCAATTACTCTCTTTTTATGCTTAGTATGTTTGGAAATGGCTTCCAGAAGCATTTGTTCCATCACCTTCCCAGGAATCGAGATAAGTCTAAAGGGCCTGTAATTTCCCAAGTATCCTTCTTGCCTTTCTTGAAGATAGGAGTAGTGTTTGATCTGGAAATTATCAGTGAAAACCAAGTGCATTAGTCCACTTTTCTGTTTTTGAGTGGGAAAACGTGTTTTATCTGCAGAAAATATTAACAAGTTTTAAACCTGTTTTTTGGGCTGGAAGAAATGCTTCCATAGTGAAGCTTGTGCAAGTGTAAGGAAGTCAGAGTGGAGTCAGATTCTGCAAGTTGTAGTTGGGAGTAGATAAAACTCGTACTTATGAGCTCGGTGCCACTGAACTAAGTGTGTTGCACTACTTCCCAAAGAACAGTGTTTCACTGCTCCTTCCCTTTCTCATGCCAGAGGCAATTATCGTTGGGCAACTGGCCACTACATCTGCCCCGTACATCTGCAGGTCATTGCCTTGGGGTGACGTGGAAGGGCTTCCCTCTTCCAGACTGCTGGGTGGGAGGGGACTGCAGGACTGGCCTCTCCTCTCCTTGTTCTCCCTGATGCTTTTGTTCTCTGCCTTAATTCCCTTTTGAAGGGCTGATATTTAATTCAGCAGTCTCCACTGTGCTGAAGCCCATGACAGAAGTTTCTCAAAAGCACTCCTTCAACAAGGTGATAACAACTGGTATTTGGAACTCTGGGAGTGCTAGTCGGAGAGGTGAGGGTGGCAGGGAGCAATGCGGAGGGGGAGAGAGAGGGGAGAAGGGGGGCAGGAAATGCACTATTTGTTAGGAATAATGAGGCAAAAATATGACAGAGGGTTTTATTGCAAATAATAGACAGTGAACTTCAAACAACAGCAGAGAGTCATTAAAAAAACCACAGCAACAGAGTTAAATAAATGCCTAATTAGCCAGCGCCATGAAGGTGGAATTTACTGCTCCAGAGATTCTTAAGGGAGAGTCAATAAATTCACAGCTGTGGGTTTTTTTTTTTCTCCCCTTCTTTCCCCTCAGGAACAGAGGAAAATGTGAATGAGCCCAGGGCTGTTCTCAAGGTTTTGGCGGGATTTCTCTGCTTATTGGCACAAACCACAGCCTCTGTCTCAGCAGAGACAGGGCTGCCAGATCTGCTCTTCAGAGGGAGCCAGGATGATTTGTGAGTGGCAGGACTGAACACTACGTGTGTTTGGGAATAAACTGATGAGAAAGCATGTTTGGTCACAGAGCAATTCCAAGAAAATAAAGCACAAGGTGTTGCAAGTCCTCCATGCACCTTAGAATGGGTGTGTGTAAGACTATATATGCGTATATAGGATATCGGGGTGCGTTACTCCTGTTCTTGACTTTTGCTTAGGTGCCTAAATCCTTTAGGTTTCCATATGGTGGGTTGGAGCTGTCACATGTGATCTCTGACCCATGTGTGCATGTAGAAACAGCTTGTTGCCTGTGGATCCCTGCACAAGTGGTGGCATGTGGGTCTACTCTGCCACGCGTGGGCACAGAGTGAGACTGGTTTTAAAAGGCAACAAACTCTACGCGTCATTACAGCAGCAGCAAAATTCTGCGACGGTACATCTACCTGAGATAACCCTTCCTGTTCCCCTTCCCTCCATAGTGCCATCCGTACTAGATCTGTGTGAAAACATTCCTCACAAATGTGTTGGGCTCTTTTTCTGGGGAAAAAAAATGCAGGTTTGTCCTGAGCTGATTCCAAACTGTGTTTCCCTAGGATGCATTGCTTTCATGAACTGACTTTCCAACATCCTCTTCTCCACTGTGTGCTAGGTACAACTGCAGACCTTTAAACCCATCAGGCAGTGTAGTGAATTTTGTCTGGTCAGCTTGAGGCAGCACCCTGTGTGAGTTCTGTGTCTCAGTGTGTTGCTGGAGTCATAATCAGGCCAGGAAGGAGCTGTATTAGAGGGACATTTAGTTTGAAACAATTTAAACCAGAACATTTCATGCTAATTCTGTAAAATTAAATGCTTTGATTTTGAGATCATCAAAAACTTTGTTTTGATCAAAAATATCAGCATTCCGAACTGGAATTTTGATTCCATGGGGAAAAAAAAGAAATTTCAATTTTTTCATGACCAGTTTACAATGCAAAAAAATCTTCAGGTCTCAAGAGATGAAGAAAATCTTTACCTATCTAAATTTTGCTCTGCATTACACAGTGAATCCCATAAAATTATCTACGGAACAGAACTAATTTCCTTCCCCACTTCTAACCAAAGTTCAGAAAAGGCTGCTATACTTCATGCCACTTGATCTGAAGCAGCCAGCACTGTGCTCTAAAGCATCAGAGGTTCAAAACCAAAATCTGAGTAAAAGAAATATCATCTTTTATACAGCTGTGCCTGTTCACCTAGCCATGCCACTGGTGGAGCAGACACCCACTGTTGGGGGTGAGGGCTTCTGTAACTCTGCCAACACTAAACCTGCCATGTGAAGGCAGAGGGACTTAGTCCAACAGACAGTTAGGGAGCCTGAACTAAGGAATGTGACCCCTTTACTGCTTCTCCTACACCTGAAACTTTTATGCAAAGTCTGATATATTTTTTTTTTAGGCTACACATGCAAAAATGCACACTACAACTTAGAGCTGGGTGACCCGAGCTGAAGTACAGTAATTTAAGAAAGAAGAATAACTCTAAAATGAGGGGAGAGACTGAAACTGTGAGACACTTCCTACTCCCATTGCTAAAAGACAAATGATTTCCAGACGGAGCTTTCTCTCAGATTATCTGCTGTGATAAACACTTTTCAGCAAAAAGGTAATGAGAAAAAGCAGTGCCTAACCCCAGGGAAAAGGAGAGAGACAACAGAGATCACATCATATTATCCCTATGCCACCAAATCAGCAATTGATGCTAACGACAAATGGACATGGGAGATAAAATCGCAGCCCTGCATTGAAGCCTTGCTCTGAGAAGCCTCTGCCTACCTCTGATGGAGACCTGGAATTCTGCTTTCTCTTTACACCGTAGCAATGTATTTGCAGCTTATCTCTCCCAGTAAAACGCTATTGAGCAGGACTGCGTGCAAGTGCTGTGTGGGGTGGGTGGCTGAACAGGTCTGCGTGTGGGAGAACATTTGTGTGCTTGCCTATGAGGGTATGAGCGCCCCAGGAGCATCTCTGTACCTGTGGGAGGCATAGGACTGGGTGTATCAACCGCTTCGCACCTGCTGCTCAGAGTTAATAGGATTAGTCTGAGGTTTTAAAAGAGCTGCTGTTAAAGGCTTTTTGTGTTAGCTAAACATGTGAGTTACACATGGTACCCCACTCTGCCTTGTAGGGGGTTTGCTGGAAGAAATCAGAACGACCACGTGTATTGAGGAGCTGCTACAGGGTATTATCTTCACCACCGATGGCATTATTCCTGCAAGTGAAGCAACCAAGGGGAACAGGAATTGGATATGGAGGTCACGGAGGGAAACAGCGTGAGGCACCGCTTACCTGCTGGGAGCAAATATTAAGGGATACTAGGGTTTGACTCATGAGGCTTTAAAGCAGTGCTCTGAAACCACCACACATCATCTATGCCTGGCAGGGACAGAGAGAGGGAGGGATGTAGGAATTAGGGGACAATCATAGGTGCATTCTGCCTGTTGCCCCAGAAGTCAAAGTTTCTAGAATAATTATGGGAATGACTGGACTGCCCAAGTGGATGTTGTGCAGGGGCTGGGGTGGACTGGGAGTTGTGCAGCCAAGGACAGCATACTGCACAGATGCAGCCAGGGCTGTCTCTCGATATGTACACTGTGCAAGATGTATCCTACTGCAATGTCTAAGCATCCTGAGGAAGGCTTCTCATGTGGGAGGGTTCCTCATGGTTAGCAGGATGCAAGAGAGGCAGCAGTGCTGGAAAGGGGGGCAAGGCTGAAGACAGCAGCCTTGCTCCTCCAAGCATGCAGCATGAGATCTTGGAGAGGCAGAACAAAGAAGGCAGATGCACCAGGTCGAGAAGCAATAGAAAAAAAGGGCAGCTGTAAAAATAACCCATAGTGTTTAATGTGTGAAGAGAGGTATGGATTTTCTCAGGTGCTCCTGCTGCATAGCAGGAGAGTGCCGTGGCTGGCAAGCGTGGGCAAAACAGCCTCCAAGAAGTGCTTGTGCTGTGCCGGGGCTCTAGTCCTGCTTTGACTGACTTGGAATTTTTCTGTCAGGCCTGCAGAGCCAAGGTCTGGGTGCAGACATTCATTCTGTGTATAGCACTGCCACATCTCCCCTGGCACGCTGTCTGGGTGGGCAGGTTATTGCAAAGGTGGGGCCACTATACTGTTAAGCCATTGCATGCCTGGCAAATTCATTTTGCTGTGACAAGTTCACCCATCCTGCCCTGACCTAACCCAAGCAGTAGCGTGCTGCTGTTTACATCCTGCACTTATGTAGGGAGGTTGAACCCGTTTCTACTGGCTAGCAGATGTCTCATTGGGGGGTTGTCACAGACAGCACTAGGAAAATAAAATAAGGCTTTTGTTCAGACCTTCTTCTGGTTCAGAAAAGTTCAGGAGGTTTCAAAATAATCTTCTTGCAGAAACCCTGAATCTCCCAACCAAGCTACCATTGGTTGGACATAAAGCCATAAATCAGGCTCTGACTCCTATTGAAAGCACTGGGGATATTTTCATCCCTGAATTTCCATTTTGTGCTAGAATCTAGGAGAGTTTTGCATGACAAGCCTGCATAATGCTGTGGAAAGGCAGGATACGCTCAACAGCATGCTCCAGACGAACGCCCCTGAGATGTTCTAA
>Ga0181612_175561_pt1 | contig 21608 bp, 9 predicted proteins | sample HoacroProtozoa21_FD_119630 | JGI IMG/M metagenome (GOLD analysis project Ga0181612, IMG submission 119630) | Hoatzin crop microbial communities from Cojedes, Venezuel. Combined Assembly of Gp0051906, Gp0051904, Gp0051908
CCGTGTTTTGTGTCACCGCCTCTAGCCGGGGTTGTTTCGGTTTCAGTGCCTGGCAGGATACAGGCCTCGCCAGGAGTGTTTCTAGAAGCTGGTCTTGTTTTTCTGTGTTTTCTCACACAGCGTAGTCAGGCTAGTCCTTTCCTGTCGGTAGTTTGCATAAATAGCTGGAGTTATGTAGCGCTTTTTAAACCACCGTGTCCACATCAGAGATGAAATTGCTGGTTTATTTTTCATAAAAACCAGTTTCTCCTCATGGGAAATGCGCTCTTCTTTAGAATGTATTTCTTTTGTGGTATTCACTCTGCAACTCTCTAACCAATTTATTTGCCCCACGGAAAATGGAAAATGCAATATGAATAACAGCTCTCTGGGGTTTTTCCTCCCCTCTGATTCAAGGGCTTTCGTCTGGCTGGTCTTCCTGCTGCTTTCTTCCCGTCGGTGGTTCGGTGCTGTGAAAACTGGTGGTAGCTTTAAAGTGTCAGTATGGAAAAAAGTGCACATCTTGCAGTGATGTTTTCTTTTCTGCTCTGGGAACAATTCCAATTTACCTACGACAGACTTTTGAAGTAAGTCATATGATATTTCCCATTCACTGGAGATTCCTGTGGAAGCATATTGGACAAATAGCTAACAGTATTCAGTATCGGCAGTTCTCTTGTGGCAACATACCTTCTCAAGAGTCAGGTTTAATAATAAAAGTAAAATTATTGCAGCCTTAAAGCAAATAATAAACTTAGGAACTTCAGTTTTCAAATTTGAGTATATGACACAAATTGGAGATAAAACACAGCTAACCGTGTCAACCCTGTTTATTAACTCTTGAACTTTCTTCCATATTAAAGGCCAGCTCTTGGAAAAGAAGAGCATTTAAAACAAAGTAGTTTATATTTCATTTATCACAGTTCTTCATTAAAAGTTAGTATTGGTTAGAACAAACTCCCTTTCAACTCAGGAGTTCAAGTTTTCATGAGCTATTGTTATTACTGCCTACCAGTTTTCTTCATCTTATGACACTGTAGCTCTTCCTGTAAAGATCAAAGTGACTAAACGATAATAAACTTTCCGAACTGCATTTTGCTTGAGGATATAGAATGAAAAATGTAACTTGATCTTTAAAATTATTTTTTCCCTTTATTTAAATTCCTTCTAAATGAGAACGCAAAATTAATAGAGTCAGGTAATTTTTCTGAGACGTGAGTTACAGGGTCACACGGTAGCCTTTGATGCTGTGGTGTGTTGTCTTGTGACTGCTGTAGAAAACGTAACAGGAGTGACTGTGGTGGAGACCAAAAGCAACAGCTTACTTCACTGACCTGGAATTGCATGCATAGTGTTCTGTGATACCTACCTTGCCCTCTAATTACCATTTTATGACAGAAGTGTAATCTTTAATAACTCAAACAGTGAACGTCCTTTATGAGTAGCTTCTTATAATTCAGGTAATATGTGCAAAACGATAATGGGGTTGGTTTGCCAGTTATGTTTCAAGAGACTGATTTTCAACGTTAAACCAAGAGAAAAAGATGTATTTTTATTTTCTGAGTAACAAGTGAAAACTTTGATGTGTGTTCCAAAAATCTTTCCAAAATCTTCTTGCTCTGGGCAAAAGGTGATCGGTGCTGATTTTGATGAGCGTATATTTCTCCATGCCAATGAATTAGATACCTGATTCCACTGGACTTTTGGCAGCTTTTTGGAGACACGTGTGCGTCTTGTGTGCAGACATGGTTGTGCCTGTAGCATGCAAAGAAGTACAAAGTCAGCCAGAGTGCCCTAAGAGTTTCCTGTGTGACTAAGATGACGACAGTGTTATGATGGCTATGCTGATTATTAGGCCACATTAATAATCAAAGATTCAGCTGTAGAGGTGTCTGAGGTGGTCGACACCTCTGTATGTTGACCATCATTGTGCGTTTACCATAGTTAGAATATTTCGAGTGATATGATCTATTAATAAAACTGCTCTGTGCTTCTCATTCTCGGTTGGTCACCAAAGACCCCCCATACCCTGAAAAGATACTACCACGCTCACTAATTTCACAAATTCAAGATCTAAAGGTTCATGCTGCTTCTGTTTATAAAGGAGATGTCAGATACTTAAGTGCCTCTTGAAAGTCAAGTCTGTCATCCTTGATCTAGATCAGTGGTTTCCAAAAGCAGAGCTCAGCCTCCGCTGCAGAGGTTCACCTACATCAGAAGTGAGGTTTAGAGCACAAGCAAGTGTTCCTATGATGTTTTCTGCTACTTTTATTTCAAGACGTGCAGGGTCCTAAAATTTAAATGTTAGTGAAGTCCCTTATTATTAGGCTTTGGGTAGTAGAAATAATCTTTTTTTCTTTTAATATTAGGGAGTACCTTAATGTATCTCTTTTTAATTGTGTAACTAATTCAGTGGGTGAACATTGCCCTATCAGAAGTTGAGTTGCAACCAATTTAAAGACAAAATATAGTAACAGCTAGTCCTAAAAAGGCATATTCTCTTTGAACTGTTTGGGTTCAGGGTATTCATACAAAATTTTAGACTCAGAAGATACTCTAACATGTCTTTTTCCTTATTTTACTGCTTTTTATGACCAGAAGCATTTGCTGTTTTAGTCCCATCACCGTAGCTGAGACTGGAAAAGTCATCATTTCAAATGGGAGTCTGTGGACTTACATTATGTTTGTCTCTATGATGGTTAAAACAAGCAATAATTAATTTTTAGAAATAACACCCCCACATATTTGCAAATAAAGTTTTTGAAACATCAAATTTTGAAAATCATACAGGTTTTTGTGAAGTTAAAGTGAGCTCTGCAGGTGTTCTCAAAAGGCTCGTTACAAGAGTCCTGTTTTCACTGTGTGTCAGCTGAAAACCATTCGTGCAGGCAAACATTTCAGCTTCGACTGAAACCAGTTTTGAAAGAGGAAGGGTGGTCTGTTCAAATACACATTGCTGTGCTCTGCTAAAGCTAAAATAAGTATCTGTGTGGTGAAGTGGTTCGCAGAAATAGAGAAATAGTTTGATCTGGGCCAGCTGCCTATGTTGAAGTTAGTGGATAAAATGAAGTTGTTTGGCCCAGTGCTTGTTCTAACCAGAAAGGATTTTATCCCTATGTTTTTGGAATATGGTCCGTACCTGTAGTCGCTTGCAGTAGCTTGCTTGTCTGTGATTTCCCTGACGAGTGTTTTTTTTACCTTTTGACCCTATTACAATAAACAGTTAACCTTATTTATCTTGTTTTGATTAGGAATAGGCAGTATTCTTTGCCCTGCTGTAGAGCTATGGATAAGTGAGAAGCCAGCAGAGCTACAGATCACTAGTGTTCCTCTTCACAAAGTATTTTCAGTTTCCCAGTGTGTAAAAAAAAGAGAATGCTCTGATGCTATAATTTCAACCTGTTCCACTTTTTGGGGTGGGACACTCTGAAAGTTTAGAGTGGTGGGTTTTGATGGGGGTTTTTTTAGTTGCTAGAGACTTTTCTAGCAAAACAAGAAACTGTTCTTTGTATTTATTAAATACATAGAGAAAGCATGGAACAAAAAAGAGAAAACATTGGTAAAAATATCTGAAGAGTATAGAATCTCCACTGCACAACCTCCTTCACTCTTTCGCTTTTCTGTATAGCAGTTGCTGAAGGAAAAGCCCTCCTTGGTAGTTCTCCAGAGGGCATATGACTTCTTGTAGAGAGAAATGTAACTAAGGTTTTTTCCAATATATTCCTTTAAGAAAAGCACAGAGGAAAAAATAGCAAATGTTCTGCTTTTGTCTATATTTTTCTAGTGGATGAATTCCTAGAAGATTTTGTAAAATGTATGCAATCTGTACAGAAGCAGTTAAAGTTTAGTTCTGTAAAAATAGCTTAGAAATGTTCTGTGCAATCTGCTGGAAATGTGAATCAGTGGACGTGCACACGTAGGATCATGGTGCCTGTGCAAATAGCATGTGTTGTAACTGATTGGAGAGAAGGGGCCACTGCCTCACAGGATTTTGTCAGTGGAGAGTTAGATGCATCCAAAGTTACTTGATTTTTATTCACAAATTTTGACAGCTGTGTGTGTTATCGTCAATTGATAGAAAACTCCTTAATAAGCTGTTGTTGCCATTCATTGCTTAAAAAGCGTTTGGCTTTCCTGGGAAGATACGTGGGTCAGTAGTATGTGACTATTACATTTAAATTGTGAGTGCCTCCAAAAACATTTTAATATTCTAAAGGCTATAGGTACCTAGTTTGGTAGAAAAATAATCCTTGAGTAATAACACTTGACTTTCAATTCCTTGTTGCATAGTAAGTGTTCCAGCATTCATGTTTATTTTTACATTTCGTTTTGCTATTGTTTCCAAACTCGAGTGTGTAGTGTTGTGAGGAGACAGAAGTGGTGACAACTTTCCTGGCTTGGTTTTCTCATCTGTAAGTCACTAGATGGTGCCATTTGACTTTGTTGGATTCAGACGCTGTCTTGCATATTACTTTTGGTAACAGTTGTTAATTATGTTTTTAAAAGAAAACAGAACAACTGGACTTTAGAGTTCTTTTTTGCAACTATCGCTTTTTTCTGAGACTATGTAAGATATGTATTTTACTCAAAGAAAACCAATGCATTAATGAAAATGTGCAGAATTTCCAAGTTCTGTTCTTCTAAATTGTCATAAACTTTTAGTTTTACATTTGTTTACATATATTTTGCTGACTTTGAGAATGAAACCTAATTTGATAAAAACGCATGTCTTAAATGTAGAATTGTTTGACGGTCTTTTTTCTTTTTTTTCCTGAGGTCTAGGTAAGCATCTAATGCAGCTAATGTGGATTACTTCAGTTGAGGTATAGCAGTTTTCATCCACAGACAACTGATCTATGTTTCTCTCTGACTCTACTGAGAATTGACAAGAAGAGAGCTGACAGTGGCTCATTTGTGTATCTTCCTGTAGTGCTAGGATACCACAGAAACAACTTTGTGCAGCTTCGTGTAACAGATCAGAAGTTGTCTGGGTTCCATAATTTCACATCAAAAAGCTATGTGGTAGTTTGGTGTATTGTCACAGCTCGTGTTCTGATTAAGAGTTGGGTGCAAGCAATGGATATTGTTTCCAAGTTTAACCACTTACGTTTCTGTTTAGCTGGTCAGAAATAGGAAGGTTTGCAAAAGCATTTTTGCAGAATGGCTTTGTCACTTTTTTGTAATAGCTCAAACTGAGAGAATGGCAAAGTAGAACTTAAAATGCCTTTCTGTTAATAACATTACTTATTTTGGATGATCCTAATACCAGGTGTTGATTTGCTGGCCAGCAGTCTTTTCTTGGTGAGGAATGATGTAAAACTGTGACTGCCATATTGTGGTAGAAAGTCTTTTAATGAGTGGACAGTGTGCAGTGAGTGAGGTTAGTTACAGAACAACTCCAGATGTTTCAGGAAAAAGTAGTGAATACATAAGTTGTCTAAAGCTGTGCAGAAAGTGAGTTACGGTACTAGATTAGAACATGGACGGAGCCTCTGGGATGGTGAGGAAAGGCATTTGATGTAATCAAATGATCTAAAACTGGTACCACTGAAACATTTAACTGATTGCGTGAGCTGCTTGGTTCCCCGAGGCTTCTGAGGTACCATCTCTTTGTTCTCTCTTAGTTGGTGAAGAGCCAAGCATGTACCAACCGTTCGTGTTAAAGAAACGGGAGACTTGGGCATGTCCTGGTGCTGGATGCTGGGTCGTGCCAGCCTGCACGGCTCTTGGCAGTTGGACGTGTCCACTCCCAGTGTTGTACAGCCGTGTAAGGCCATCCAGCGGTCACTGGTGTTTTTTCATTGACTCGGAAAGATGAACATGGTGGGAAATTTTGTGTGTGTGTGTGTTACAAAGTCTGCTGTTTGCTTTTGTTTGGCTTACTTAAAGTGCAGGGGATTTGAAGCCTTGTCTGTAAACATTTAGTTGTTGAGCAGGCAGCCAAAACTGAAACAAGGTGTCAGATTTACTTTTCTGTAATGTTCCTTGTTATCTGGCATTTTTGTAAATGTAGAACTTGGAAATACTGCCTTCTTTTAAAGAGGTCTGTGGGGTAGGTTAAGCTCCAGTTTACATTTTCCAGTGATGAAGAAAAATGTTTGTCTTTTTTTAAGTAGAAGGAAAAACAAGGAAAATAAAATAAAGTGGAAGTGCTAATAAGATTTCAATATTCCTTACAAGGTAATAATAGAAACCTCACAGTGTCTTTTTGAATTTGTATGTCCCAGGCTCTATTTGTGGTTAAAAAACCCCACATCACAATTAAGTCATAAGCTGATTTTTCAAAATACACTCAGTGCATAAGAATAACTATTTGCTATATGTATTTGCTATCATGAGTTCACCCATCAGTTTCATTTCTTCAAGGTCTTGACAGTAGGAGAAGTGGGAAGTGGGGCAAGTTATCAGGCCACTATGAAATGAACAGAGGTAAAATCTGATGATTTGTTTTTAGTGTTGAAACGAATATTCCATCCAGCACATGTCAAATTCTGGGTATCCAGCTACCCAGCTGTGGGACTGGGATATAATGAATTTTCCCCTGTATCGTTGTGGTTTGCTGCGTTCCTTCAGTTTGGGGTTACTGGGTCTGCGGATCCTGTGCACTGAAACGGGTGAAACTCTGGGACAGACAGCTGCAGCTAACACACTGTGTATTGCAGGACTCTGGGCTTTTGAAAAGCTCAAATTGCTTTAAAATGACACCTTTTCATTTCACCTCCCCACCTGTTTGGCGCCAGCCACCTCTTCTTATGTGAAGAGCACTGGATGCTACTTACATTCCTGCTACTTGGTTGAACTATCTGTATTTTTATTTTTGCAGACTGTCCTGCATCCTCACGATGAAGGCAGCATAGTGCTGTCCTGTATTACCCTGATCCCTGTGGAGACTCAGACTTACTTCACTGCAGGTGGCTCCCTTCAAACTCTGAAGCGCTTCTTGTCATGCAGGGGCAGGGACTGCCTTTTAGCTCACTGGCATCCCAGGTAGCGTCTAATAACCTCTATATCACAGTGAGTGATGCCTGCTTGAATTTAGGGGGAGGAAAAATTCCGGTATCTGCTTAATTCATAACTTGGCTTTTGTCAGGCAGCTGTTTGAAATGCACAGTTCAGACCTCCTTGTGGATACCACACAGCTGAGAACTTAATAGTGCAGTTGTAGCTTTCTGCAATAAGAAGACAAATGATTCAATATTAAATTTATATGTTTACCTATGGGTAACATTTAAAGTTGAGGACTAGGTCTTAAACTTAGATGAAAATTAATGTATTGATCCTACTACAGAATTCATGAAAATAACAGTTCAACACAGTAACCTTTGTAATAGCAAAACAACTCCATTTTGTTCCACTATTTTAGCTGAAATAAGAAGCTTTTTTTTTTTTTTTGTAAGTTTCTATATTCAACATGCTTTTACAGCAGTTAAAATTTGCTTTAGGGGGGCATCAACTTTTAGGTGTTAGTTATATTATAAGTATCCTTTGAGGTTTGCTTTTGTACATTAGATATGATACATGCAGAACTTTTTGTCACTCAGTGCTTCCTGAGCAAATTTTGAAATGCAGTTAGTTGTGCAAGATGTGTTGTATCCCTACACTATTCACAGTGGAGAGAGTGTAAAAAGAAGACATTTGTCATGATCCCACTCCACACACCTTTTAGCAGAATAGTCTTGTGACTGGTCAACCTGTTCAGACAAACTTGTGCCAAGATGCCTTCAAACTTTGTTGTACAAACTATGATAGGATGTCCTGAAGTAAGTTCTCCTTTCTGAAGAAAAAAAAGGAAACCTGGTAGCTGCTGTTTTGGTAAGCTGTTGCTGGGAGGAGAGATGCTTGGCTATGCCAGGAAGTAAGGCAGTCAGTGAAGCACCTCAGTGAGGATATTCATATTTGCTTACAGGAAGTGAATACTCATGATGTTGGGCTTGAGATGACATAGTCGTGCTGTAGGTGCATTGTAACACAAAGGAACAGGTTTCCTTGTATCAGAAGGAAATGGAAGGAGAGCTCTGCACCCCTCATGGCATCTAGCTCTCTTGCTTCTCTTCTAGCTTAAGTTATTTAGGCTTCATTTCTGCTACTGGAGCCTCAAAAATGGGTCATTTCATTTAAAAAGGAATGAATTGTGATTTTTGTAACTTGATTTAATTTATTGTGATAGCGTGTTAACTACATCTGTCTTTCTGATCGTGCTTGATTTTTCCAGACATCTGAAATGTCATGCATGTAAGAATGACAAAAGAAATGTCCTGGAAAGTATTAAAAAAATGTGATATTTCACTAGGTTTATTAAATGATAGTGACAAGTAGCTCAGAAAACATATGGGTTTAGATTCTTTCAGCTTGGGGACCACTGGCAGTGCAAACTAGTAATACAATATTAAGGGAAAAGAGAAATTCCCATGTGCTTGTGTTTTCAAAGGCAGCAGGGATTTCGTAGGAGACCTCCATGCCATTAGAGAGTGTTACAAGTGGGAGTTGTGTGAATCCCTCTTCAGTTTGTTCTTTTGCTTAAGAAATAGCTCTGAAGGAGACGTTTTCTGCTTAATGTGTAATATGTTTTCTTTACTGGTAATGTGAGACTTTTCCTCGCAGTAAGCGTATAGTACTTGCCTGAGGTTTTTATGCTTCTTTTTACAGATGCCAAGGATGTTGCATGCAAAAGAGAGTGATTGATCAATGTTTCTAATCAGCTGATGTGAAGCTTAAAATGCTAATTAAAATGTTATTCATCTAGAAGAAGTAAGAGAAACGGAAGAAACATCATAGAAATTATCTATTCTTGTCTTTATACACCTGTATTCAAAGAGTAAGTAATGTTCCCCATACCACACAAAGGCTGCTTGTTAAGTAATTTCAAACATTTCAACAAGATGATCTTTATGCACTTGTTTATGTCAGATAAAAATGCTGGAAAATGCAATGTACTTAATTGTAAGATTATGCTCCTAAATTTCATGTACAGTAGGTATTAATAAGTTATTTCTCCTTTCACTCAAAAGCTCGCTTTTGACATCAAACAGTTTTCTTGGGGGTGGAAGGGGAGGAATCTAAAACGTCAGTATGCATCTGCCATCGTTAAAGGAGGAAACACATACAGTAACAGTGGTGGTGGTGCTACCGAATGTGAAATGGACCAAAGTGTAAAGTTCAGGTTGGAATTTCACAGTAGTGTTCAGCAGCATTAAGACCTGAAGTTATTTTAGGTATAAGCCTGTGCTCAGTCACTTCCTGCCTGTATACTGAAGTACAAGCATTTCAGACCCTCACTTCAGACGTCCAATTCAAGAGGAATTCTGTGTATGTCTGGGGCTAGGCTGGCTAAACCCTATTCTTCCTGAAGGCAATGACATTTCACACTGTGTTCAGTGGAAACAGTTATTTTATGCTTCTCACTTTCAAAAATGCATAATGACACTCAAGAGTATCTAGTTTATGAGATTTGAAAAGACAATTTTTATTACTGTTTAATAATTAAATTACTAAATTCAGAGAACTAAATCAGCGAAACCGTCTACTGTGTAATTGCAGTTGTAATATATACTGTAAAATCAATCAAGAATTTGTGATTAAATGGCAAGACTGCTTAAAAACAGCAGCAACTGCATTATCTCCACATCATTCGTACACACACTATAAATACGAGCAGGATAATAAGACAAGCTGCTTCGCTAATTCCAGTGACAGACGGAGGCTGACCTCCATGACAGATTGGTGAGGCTGTGGTAGTAACTGGAAAGTGAGCTGTTGCTCTAGCAGGGGGGTTTTTTCAGCACTGAATTACTGGGTTTGAATCCCATTAACAATCCACGTGGCTCTCGTTGCATTTACGCTTGTCCTTTCCTCTAATATTTCTGTTACAAAGCCATGTGAATGTAATGGCATCATTTGCTGTGATTTTAAAAAATGTATCTGCAGAACAACCTAGATCAAATTCTGATCTCAAATACACATTGCCCTTTGTCTTGTTTATATTCATGATGCTAAAACCAATACCTTGATTTAGCAGTGAAGAGTGCCTGTAGCTTGTTGAGTGTCTTCAGATTTGAATACCTGTGGGAAAATCTGTGCTAAACAAACCACAGGACTGGAGTTTGGGATTAACTGTAAAATCAATTAAAAGACCCAGACTCAGTAAGCAGCAAACATGAAAAGAATGTGGTGAGGAATGTAGCTCAGGGGTATTCACTGATCGTATCTCCCTGGAAAAAAGAGAACAAGGGCTATAGAAAACTTTTGGCTGGTACATTTTGAGAACGGTCTTGAGGCTTATGTTAGCCAAGAACAAGAGACATGTTCTGCCAATGCAAAATACGTCAGTGCTATGAATGAGAAGCGGATTTTCTGACAGAGCAGGGCATCAAAGTTTGGAGGTGTCTTCTTCCTCCTTGTACGTGCCTGGTTTGTAAATGACTCCTCTGTTGTCTTCGCCTCCCTTTTTGCAGCTAAAATAAAACAAATATATTCAATAATTGTCATTCCAGTAAAGGAAAAGCACCATTGGTTACTTAAAATGATCTATTATGCATGCATGAGATTATTTTTCTCCTTATCAGTGCAAATGTAACAGTAGCTTATTGTTACAAATATTTCAGGAGAACACATTCTGTGTAGCAGAGTCAATGCTGATCGCAAAGGGGTCAGGCTGTAGGAAAGTTTGTAACCTTGGTCTTTTTTCCAGAGCTTGGCTTTGGTGGCAAACAGTCTGGCTAAACGACCTCTTGTCAGTACAGATTTCTCCCCCTTAAATGGTGTGACCTTTGGGAGAGGTTGTTTCTAAAACTCCTTTCCTCTCTTGTTTCACTTACTGTTCTAGGAAGAAATGAAAGGATTTGAAAAGCAATTAGGAGCAGCAATGCTAGCAAAAAGAACAAGAAAAAGAACAAATGGCAATCGAGAAACAGAAGAACAGGGTAAGTCTGTTAGCGACCCAGCTTACTTGTCCCTCTTAGTCTGGAACAGGAGTCTCATTTGCTAACTGCTTGTGGGAGCAGTCAGTACCTGGAGTGGAAGGTGGGTTAGTGTTCTCCACCGTACTCGTGTACAATTCCCTATTTCCTGTCCTTGTATCTTTTAAAGGTTTACATGAGCACTGTTCCAGTAATTACTGTTTTGTGGAAAAACAACCTGATATGGTTGCTCTTTACAAAAACCAACCATTCCTACAGTGGCAGAGTGGTGGCCACTGTGGCACAAAGGTTGCAGCAAGCAGAGACCTTTTAGCCACGTGAACAGATTTTGCTGGCAATAAAATAGAATTACTTTGGAGTATACGATACAGGAGAAATAACGTCTGGAGCAATAAAAACAAATCAAACCTTATAGGAAGAGATTGTATCTTACAAAAGATCAAACCTTACCACTATAAAAAAATGTGCGGTTTCAGACACACAAGCACTTCTTTGTGTCAGAAGAAAAATTTGGTTTGACTTCTTTTCCTGTGATGTGGCAGCCCGACATCTTACCTTTTCTTCTTCAGTAGCCAGAAGGCTACCGCAAGAATGAGGAGAACTCCCAGAATGCAGGCTACCACAACGGAAACAACAAAACCTAGGAAAAGAGGGAAAGCATACAAAACAGTTAATTTCATTTACTTAGGAGGAGAAGGTTAGTCTCTAATCTGTCATGACATTTGCATTCTGCATCTGCAGCTTTCCTACAGCCTGCTCACACCACTCTGCAGTTATGGAATGGATAACTTTGCACAGATCTGTAGTGGAAGGTCCTGCTCCCACAACTGGATCCCCAGTTCACAATGCTGTGAATTTAGACACCCGCTGAAGTCACAGAGCCAACATGCAGGCACAGGCATAGCAGATCAGAAACTCTTTGGATTTCAATGCTGTCATGTGTAACAGAGCATAAGCAATACTGAAGAACTGAACCCAGGCAACTAAGGATGTTAAATTTGATGCCTTTTGTTTTTTCAGGGCAGAACACCACCATTGAATGTGAAGAGCTGAAGACTGATATGTTTTACTGTTGAGACAGTTGCTTAAAGGCATCTAGGAAGGTCAGAATTAATTCAGTGTATTGGTATGAAAAACTGAACGGTCTCATATTTGCGTTAAGATGTTAAGCATTATCATTATAATGCTGTCTTTGATAATGACCTGCATATACATTTTTGGCAGTGGAAGTATTTTCATTTATTTTAGCCTTCCCAAAGATCCTGAAGGTGAGCAGTCTTTCCTTAACGGGATTTTCATAACTCATTTACACATTTTTATATTTTGTCAAATGACTGTTTAAGCAGCAGCAGAACACTTTCAGAGTGAAGCTGACAGGTTTCGTATATTCCATCTAAATATTTTCTCTTATTAAATCAGCTCTTGAGAAAACAGAAACGCAAAACCTTGGGGTTTAACCTTATCCGGTTTAACCCATCAGATGCTTTATTAATTTTAAGTCCAACGGAACAGAAGCAGCTTGCAATCCATGGAGTTGAAGAAAAACTGTGTTTTAAAAAAAGGGAGTTGTGTTATAGTAAATATGCGTCAAATGAACAACAAAATAACAAAATATAACACCAAATAGATAATTGTAGAAAAAGAGCTTGCAGTTTGATGAGTAAGGGTAGGGGACATTTCTGTTTGGTGAGAAGACCTTCTTGCAAGATTTAGATCGCATCTCAGCGTGGTGCTATAATCAAAACTAGACACCAGTTCCCATCTAGCTTGTGGGCAGTGGAAGGTGTGAACATCGTCATTTCAGCTGCACATGTGTGAAGCTGATTTTACTGGAATAGATTGCTGACAGGCAAAAATACCGTATAAACATGTTTGAGTTTTGCCGAATAATCCTTGAAGATTGGAGAAATGTATGAGATGTAGCACTTGTTAAGAGTGAGCATGAATATTTAGATTTTAATTATTGGCGTCAAAATTTGGATGATCAAACACTTTCATCATTTGCATTTTTGATACCCAACACAGCTAAATGGCCCCATCTTGTGGTGTCTGTGCTCAGGTGAAGATGGCAGTGCCTGGCCTTGACCCTGAAAAGGCAGGAAAGTTGCTCTGAAAACCTACTTTAGTAAGGCCCTAGGGTGTGCACAGTAGGATTGCTTTCACAAATTTCAGTGGCTGCCTGGCCAAGCCGTGGTTCTGCGTATAGCCTCTCCATCCTTCCTTAGTAAGTGTGCTCTGTTCCTACCTGTGGTAGGCTACCTGTGTGGCTGCATAGGTCTGGGCACTTGCAGCCAGCAACCAGGTGCACTTTAATTGTGCTTTGACAAGAGCTCTTTCTTCTTCTTCTTTTTTTTTTTTCGTTCTTTCTTCTTTTTCCTTGAGGTGAGGGGCTACATCTGTGAGGGTGCCTTTGTGACCCTCGTAGGAGAAATGTGAGATTACAGGGGTGATGAATACCTTTTTTGAAATGGGTAGGACATTTTTCTATGGTTCACTGATAGAGTTAATGTGCTTTTGTAATTAAATGTACTTAGACTGAATGGGGTTTCTATTAAAGTAGAACTGAGTAATGCCTTTCGTAGCCATAGAGACCAGTTCTTGGGTGAGAACAGCAGGATGGGCAATAACCCATACAATTCAACTCTGGTGAGTTACGCCAACTTTAAAGATACATTGAAAATGCTTTTCTAGCTGGTGTCACCTCTGCATGGGAGCCGAGTAATGTGGTTTAACAGAGGGAGAGCCAAATGTTATTCTTGGGTTTGGCACTGGTTCACAGCAACAGTTTTGTGAAAGTCACATCTGGGTCAAATTTTCCCCCATAGATGGAAATAATAATGCTTACACTATTTTTGTAAAGTGTTTAGAGATTCCCGGATGAAAAGCATAATATCTGATTTTCAGTTACTGGGACCATGGATTATAACTCTCCACTTTTTACTTTTAAGTATTGAGTGTGATTTACAGAGATAAGGTAGTCAGATGCTGAAAGGTCAGCTTAAGAAAGGTGGAAAACTGCATTTCTCATTTCTGACTGGACAGTCTGACTCAGAAAATCACTGGCTCATAGATGCGGCTAGCAATCAGCACCATACCCTTGCCAAGTCCATCAGGTATTGAATCTTGGCGAATTGAGAGGGTAGAAGAAGTAAAAGTTGGATCTCTAGGATTCCACAGTGAACCACTCTTAAACATAAGGTAGCTGCTCACTGCAGAACTGTTACTTCAGTAAGTGTTTCTGCAGCGCCATTGCTATAGCAGCTTGTGCATGGAGTTAAGGAAGACCCTGCAGGGGAAGCCTTACAGTTTCGGAAACTTGGCAGCCATATGGCAAATCCTGATTCTGCTGTTTAAAATCACTAATTAATCTGACTTGTGCAGAGATGTGAAGAGGATTACTGAAATAGCCATTCTGGACCCAGCTAGTTCTCTAGTTCACGGACAGTGTTTGAGATTGGAGGTTTGGGAAGAAAGTTTTAGCCCTCTTCCTGGTCATACAAGAATGCTGGGGGGAGAGGGGTATTTCTAGCTGGCCAGTCCACAAAAGCAGAAAAAGGACAGACATACTCTAGTTCTTTCCCTTTTTCACTATTTAGCCATCTTTTAGTTTACTTAAAATATTGTTTGTGCAGCTAATACCAGTTTATATATTAATCGTGGGGCTATTAAGGGTTGTTGATGATGGGTAAACTTGTAATTTTCTCGTGTATTTTGGTTAGACTCTAGCAACAAGAGAAATACTACTGTAATTCTCATTTTAAAATGAGATTAAACTGAGGCATTGTTCTATAACCACTACGCTCTGCAAGTGGCAGCATAGGGACTTGATACGAGGCGTGAAGATAGAGTAGAATATTATGGTTATGTCTTTGTATAGTATACGACGAGAAATCAAGGAGCAGAACCAGCAAAATGTGTGTATGCCCTCTATGACCGTTGTAAATAGTTGCAGAAACAACTTTTGTCTAATGCAGAGTCATATTAGAGTCAAGAAACAAGGTTTCCACTTGTTACCAACGTCATACAAAAAAAATCAGTTTTCTTAGCAGATAAATGGATAGGGAGGTTGTTCTGTCACTTATTCTTGACTCTGGAGCAGTAAGATTAAGGTTATTGCTGTACTGCAGAGAACTACATGTGAGCAGAGGTTGCAGAGGCTCTTCATCATGCATAGCAGAAAGGTATGAGTGATCTTTCAGAAAGGGAAAAATCTTATTTTTTATTAACATATGAGCTGATGCACACTGATGAAAAATTTTGGTAGCCAGCAGTACTCGGTATTTTGTTTTAGCCAGGCCTTGAAACTGGGCTCCAAACTATAAACAAATTAAAATGAGAAAAGAGGTGATTGATCAGAGTAACTTCTCTCAGCAGTAATTCGAGAGCAGAAATGGTAGCTTTACATAGAAGAAAGATATAACTAAACTAAACTAGTTTAGACTTAAATATTGAGCTATCTGCTGCCAGTGATGGGAAAGACGATCAGATACCTTTGGCAGCAAATAAACAAGGAGGCAAACGGGGAAATGGCAATGAAAGCAGAAAAATGTTTCAGCTGCTTGACTGGAAAGAACTAGTGTGGATGCTTACTGTGCTTTGCACTGTAGTCTCAACAGGTGTGGGGGCCTTTTTTTGAGATCTCTGGAATGAATGCATTCCTAGGTTCCAGAATGAGGATGGAGGATGAAAACTACTCAGCTATTTTGGGGGAAAGTCACTTTTCTAGGCCTTTATTTACAAACTGGAAGCTGTGTACAGACAGGAGGGTCCCTGAGAATGTGAGCACCTGTCAAGATGCTCATTAAAAACTACGAAGTCACATAGTGATGACTTTGCTCATTGGGTGTAACATCTTCAGCTCCTTAATCATGTGTCAAACGAAAGGGTATGTTATGCTGTTTCTCTGCACCTCAAAATTGGGAAGTATTCCATCTCTTCTTAAATCACTGCCCCTGCTTCTGTGCTGCGAGTTAAAATAGTTATTTCTCCAGTCGGTAGCTTTCTGCTGAGTGTACAGAAATGAGAACCTGAGGTAGTCTGGATCCCTGAACTGCAGTGAAAACTGCGTATTGCCTTTAGCACTGTAGCCTGCCCTTTTTTATACATCTGGTCCATAAGGCTTCTCCTGAGGATCCACTATGTCACCTGCAGATAGAATGGTTGATAAAATAAAAGTCAGGAGATGCATCAGTTAAGGAGATGTAGCCTTTGTCGCTGGAGCTCTGGAGGTGATGAACTGTAGACATTTAATGCAGAGCTGGAGAATAGGAACTCATGGCTTGTAGTTCAAGCCATATGGTGAGTCGGCTTGGAACCGTTAAATATTTTTTACTCCAGTAAAAATACAGAGAAATGAAGATCTAAATCATTAGAACTCAATGAGAGAAACGTGCTGAAGTGGCAAGGACAGTAGCATCAACTTATTTAAATAGTTACTAAGTTATGTGCAATAATTCCAGAGAACGCACTCAAAAAGAAACTTTGTGGTAGAATGATGCTCCTCTTATGGGAAGCTTCAGAAAGATTTTAAAATGTTTCCACGAGAACTGAGATGGCCCCCAGCCACAGAAGGAATTCTGAAATTGTCTTTGTGTTTTATCTCGAAGATGAAGATTTGCTTCAAATAAGGGCCAAACGCCGCTGATGCTGCATCGTGCTCTGTTTGGGAGTTTTGATGCTGCTAATCTGACAAAGAGACCAGCCAAGTTTTGGTGACAAATCTAAATTATCTCTGATTTCAGTGAAATGTTTTGTCTGGGATTTGTTTTGGCTGATCTCTAATTTTCGCTTTTCTCCTTTATAGCTTTACATTAGATATAGGGGCTGGCTGTCTGCAGAGGGGAATGGCAAGAGCAACTACTGCAGTATGCCTGCAGGCAGAACTCTTCCCTGCAGCGGCTGTTGTGTGGTATTTCCCAATGTAGACAACTCCTGTGTTTTCCATTCTTTCATCTAAATTGCAAAGAAACTAGCAGGCAAAGTTGAAATGATGTGCTAACACATTTTATGAATTTGAAAGTTTACTGCTTGGTCAATCTTCTTTGTGAAGTCTGCTTTTTCTTTTGAAAATCTTTGACTCTCAATTTCAAATAGTATAGTGGCTTGCCTAGATTCATCTCCCTTCAGTGTGTGTGCCAGCTTCAGAACTGCTTAAGAGGGCAAGACAACACAGAAATTGGAACAATACATTTTGCACAAACAGCATACTTGGATGCCTTACTGTGGGGCATAACTAAGCTGCTCAGCACAGAGGCAGGTTTTTGTGCAACTCCCCACCACCCAAACCTATGCATTGTCATTCTGTAACACTGCATAATTAAGCTTTTAAATCAGTTCTTCCTCGTAAGATCACAATTTTTTTTTTCATTTGTAACACTGCATCATACAATCCAGTGTTATGAATTATTTTTATTTGTCAAGTTGGAATTCCTCAAGGACCTCTTCTGATTGTATGTAATTTCCCAACAACAGTCTCCCTGAAAGGCAAAATGTGTGGTCTGCATAAAAACAATCCTGCTGTTGCTGAGAACCAGCAAATGTCACTGATGAGACAAGGCCAGCTGAAGAACTGGTGCTGACTGAAACAGCTCAGCTGTAGTGAGCTGTTCAGTGTTTGGAGTGACAGCAAATATTTCTGCTAAGCATGACGAGGCCAAACGTGTCTTCCCTCTTTGATGTCCTTGCCTTTGATCAGAAGGGTTGCAGGCCTTACCTGATAGCCATTGTGGCGAAAAAATCTTCTTATACACTCTCTGAATACCTTATTCTTATACAGTTGCCCATGCAACAATGGGGTAAGAGAAGAAATGGGAACAAGGTGAGCTGCAGGAAAACGAGACTGCTATATTTTTGTAGTGTTACAGCGCAACAGGACTGCCACTTCAGTATTTTGAATTTACAGAAATCACTGTGCGCTGTTTCTTTGCATAGAAGTGTTCATACAACTTACCTTCACGGAAGGAGATAAAAACTAGTCTTTCGTGAAATTCCTGAACGTTTCTGAAGTTATTGACCATTTCCAGGGGTTCCGGGTCGTTTCTCTCTGTGCAGTACATGGCTGTTTCCAGTGCTAGTAGCTATAAAGGGAAGCACCTTGTTCAGCTCCCAGAACACAGAAAAAGCAATGCCAGTGTATGATCACTGAGAGCGTGTGTTTGAAATAAAGGGGTAGTCAAAGGGAAGAGGATACACGAAGTAATACTTAAGTCTTGCGTGGGCTGTGAGCCCAAATACAGAGTAACGTATGAATAGTGTGACATCTTCAAACCCATACCAGTATTTTGTTTACATCCTGATAAAATTAATCCCTCTTAGTAATTATCCGCCAGGAAAACTAGGAGTAAGCGTGGTGGCCCTTTGTAGCATGTTCTCTCTAGCACAGTCTAACTCCTAAGCAGTACTAAAAGCTACTTTATGAAAGAACTCTCTGCTTTGGTAAAGACATGATATGGCGGAGTGGACAAAGGTAAGAATGGGCTTTTATAACAAGGAGCATGCAGTAATTTGATCAGAGATTTTGATAATAACATTTTTCCCCTGTGTTTATAATTAGGTGAATCAGAAGATAGTGATTGGAAGTTTATAGTCCATGTAGGTGGTCACCTAAGAACAAAAAAAGTTAATTAGATGAGCACAGAAAGCATAAATTGTAGGAAAGCCAGGGCATTTAAGATTGGGAAATAATATATCACATGTTTTTTAGAAACTTAACATCTACCCAACCTGTCCTACCTAAGGCAGTCAGATTCAAAGTAGCACTAAAATACTTAGTGAATAGGGTTCAGACATGAAGCCTGAACAAAAATGATCTGGAAGTGACTCACGGAAAGACTCAAAGTAGGGAGTAAGTATCTAGTGAAAATGGGAATTCATCCCACTTCACTGTGATTTTTCAAGCTGATACTATACCAGCTGCTATGCAGTTGTCTGTCCTTTATGTATTCTGGTCAACTGAAAAGATGCTAACTACAAACAGAATAGGATATTGATTTATGTCACTTCTGTGCTGTTCTTCCCACTTAAAGCATTTTAACAATGGTCATCTTTCAGTTTCACAGGAATGTAAGAGAAATCCAGGTAATGAGAGTATGCGTTTACTGTTCTTTAGCAGACAGCAGTCAGGAAAACACATGCTGTATTTACACTTGCCTGCTCTTGTGAAATTTTAACAGAGTGTCGGAAAACTGTCCAGAGAACGCTAGGGTAGCAAGGAGGAGTCGTCAGGGAACCTTCATAGCGATAAAACTCATCCAGTCTGTCAGGAAGCAGTTCTTGAATATTGAAACCAGGGACTTGGACCATCTGATCTAAAACAGGGGATCTGTGTTAAATGCTGCATCATTACTGCACAGGTAGTGTACCAGTGAAGTGAATTTGCTTTTCAGTAAGTAGGATGCTTTCAGTCATATCACTAGGAGAAGAAAAATACGTTTTAACAGAGATGATCCCAGTTTAATAAGGAATACAGCTTTTTAGGTTTCCTATGTGCAAATCTTGTCTTAGATACCAAAGCAGAATTCTGTAATATAACCTGTGGCCATATTAAGCAAAAAAACCCCACCATGTGCAAGAAATAAGGCCCCGTCAGAAACGCGTGGTGCATGCTAGCCATACACTCTTCACAGAAACGCATTGCATTGGTAAGTCTGTCACAGTTTGTGACAGTTTTGCCTGGGATATCCAGACTGTTTCCACAGCCAGTTCAATCGCTCTCAGGGTGACATCTGATACTCTTAGCCGTTCTCAATCCATTGCAGTCTTACAGCCACTCACCCTTGTATTTCACGTTCCGGAAGTGCCTGAAGATCTTTTCGTAGGATGGGTTGAAGGGTCCGATCTGTAATGAGCAGACAATTAACAGCTGTGCAGACCACCGCAGCCTGAGTATGAGTCTGCTTCTGCACACGGCAGACAGCAGTATGTGATGGCCTCTGTCGTAAGGCAAGTGTCTCCGCTGTCCAGATACTCATGCACTAGAATGGCATGAGTACTCTTTTTACTGAAAAAATGAACACTTTTTACTGAAAAAATTAACACTGACAGGCTGACAGGATGCCCAGATCATCTACTGGTTTCTAGTCAAACCCATGTTTTTCCACCCACAAACATTTTTTAGTCTGCTGCTCCCCACTGTCCAGGAAGATAAAGAATGACACTATTGGGTGCTGCAGGGCCACTGGCAAAGGCTGCAACTCAACTATCAAACAGGACTGTTTTTCAACTGCTACCAACAGCTTTTCAGTCTAGTAATGAATGCCTTTTTTATGAATTCTTTAGAGTTGGTGCTTAGCAACTCCTTTGACAACCAGACATAGTAAACTGGTGTCCTTAGATCAACTGTAATAGCCACTAGCTGTCTGAAAGTTTTTCAAAGACCGAATCTTCCTTGTTCCCTTAGTTGATTTTTAAACACAGTTGCTTAGAAATAAGCAGAATCCCAGTATTATACCCTAGCGTAATATACAATACTCTGACACTTTTCACAGCTGCAACTTCCAAATGACTGAAATTTAACACAAAATTATTGTCAAAGAGCTGCTAGGAAGTGAGCTTGGATAATATTAATGAGAATTAGAGCTTTGTCTGCTAACTAGAACATTTTCACTTTTTTGATGGAAATGTGAAAATGTGGGTGTTTTGATTTTTTTTTTAATGCTGCAGAAAATCCTCACATTTAAAAATCATCTTTATAGTGATCGTATTGAGGAGTTTTAATGCTCAAGAAAAAGGAGAATTATTTATGTACAAGCTTCTAAAAAGTTTTATTTCAGATCATTGTTGTCTTTTATTGCTTGTATGTGGGGCTTTAGAGGGAAGACTTGCAAAGCTGTCCTGTCATCTTAAAAAGGGCACTGAATTTACTTGTTTACTGTAATCTGTGATTCAAAGAATGTGGGAAGGTTGTGACCTGAAGGCTGTGGTCAAATCTGAATTCCTTCTAGTGGCCAAAGCCAGGGCTGTGTCTACCTATGCCTCTCTGCTGTGTTGAAACTGCATCATGCTACAATAGGCAGTTGAGTAAGTGAGCTTGAAATTCACGGTTGTCTGTTGTTTGATAAACTCTACCAACCCTTAGTTTATAAGTGAGTGCAAAAATGGACTTAACATAGTTGAAATTAATTTACTGAAAAACATGAGAAAAAGTTCAGAATTCCTCTTTTCTTAAAATTTGTTCCTGTTTATGTATGTGCTGCTGGAATCTGGCCCTTTTTTGTGAAAGAGAGAAGGAAGAACCTGTATTCAGCCACAGCATCATTAAATAGTCTAGGTAATTTTGTATGTTAAAGGTCTCTGATGACTTAATGATTGAAAGCGTATTCTAAACCCAAAAAAGGTCCTGCATCCTACCTCAAGAAGAATAGCCAAAACCGCCAGTCCATCCTCTTTGTCCATTGCTACTCTTACATCTGGGTATTTCTCAGAGTTGTAATGTACAATATGCAGCTGCAGAGAAGTAGATAATATGTTACAGTGATGCCTGGGGCACGCTCACATTTCTGTTTCACAGCTAGCAAGAACCAGTGAAGTCACCTCAGGCTGAGACAATGCACTGGAATCCTCAAGCCATTTCTGGGTGTAGCAGTAAGATCTTTTCAGAGAAAAGCAACAGGTCCTGGAACTCCCACTCCCAGCCCCGCTGTAGCAGAGTTACCCCCTCCCCATCCAGATAACGGAGTGGGGGGGAGGGGGAGAGGATTGATCGCTTCAGCTTCA
>Ga0181612_112200_pt1 | contig 21605 bp, 25 predicted proteins | sample HoacroProtozoa21_FD_119630 | JGI IMG/M metagenome (GOLD analysis project Ga0181612, IMG submission 119630) | Hoatzin crop microbial communities from Cojedes, Venezuel. Combined Assembly of Gp0051906, Gp0051904, Gp0051908
AGCGACAGGACAAGGGGCAACGGGCACAAACTGAAGCAGAGGAAGCTCCAGCTGAACCCAAGGAAGAACTTCTTCCCTCTGAGGGTGCCGGAGCCCTGGCCCAGGCTGCCCAGGGAGGCTGTGGAGTCTCCTTCTCTGGAGATATTCCAACCCCCCTGGCCGCGGTGCTGTGCAGCCTGCTCTGGGTGACCCTGCTTGGGCAGGGGGTTGGGCTGGGGGACCCATGGAGGGCCCTGCCAACCCCGACCATTCTGTGATTCTGTGATTCTGTTGTCATTTTGGCGCAGTTGTGCTCGCTGCCTCAGGTGTCAGCGTGTTGAGTCAGAGCGAAGCAGCCTGATAGCTGGGAACTGCTCGCTCCTGCTGTGAACATCTGATCAGCAGCTGCCCCGGTGACCGGAGCTCGAAGTTGTGAACTGGTGTTTGACAGGTTCTGACGCACCAGGCTGTCTCGGAATCGGTTGCCTCCACGAGCAGCGCCTTGGGCTCGGGTTGCCTGCGATACTCGCGTCTTGCCTTTGCGCTGGGAGCCGGGGTCTCTCCGGGGCAGCGGTGGGGGGGTTTCTGTGCAGTGCCCGCTCTGCTCACCGTGGGCACCCGGGCCGGTGGACGGCCCGAGAGCGCCTGCGCTGGGGACACCCTCGCCCCTGCCCAGCCGTCGTGGCCAAGCTGCTGGAGCTTGCAGTGGTAGGCGGCTTCCATCAGGTCCGCGCTGACCTCGGCATGATCCTGCTGTGCGGCCTGCGCGGGGACTGGGGGAGAACGGGGGTTCTGAAGGGAGCTTTGCCTTAGTGCGAGTCTCCTGGAAATACTGCAGGGTGAAGAAGGGAGACCTCTTCCCACCCGCCTGCCCCGTGCGCTCCCTGGTTTTGGGGTGAGGATGTGGTAGAGAGGCCAGGGGGTCATGTGAAAGAGCACGTAACCATTTGATGCTCTCCCTCGGTATGCAGAGCCAAATATTTCCATTTCATGTTACCAACTCTCAAGATATTTTATTTTCTTCCACTTGTGAAAGGGCACGTTGTACCACGAGGGGCAAATGTTTCCGAGGTGAAGCTGAAGCACGAGGCAGAGTGGTTCCGTCGAGCGATGCTGCTGGGAGGTGCTAGTCCACGCAGGAGGCTCCTGAGAAACAGCAGAGGCTCAGATGAGGCCTTCAAAAACAAAGATGCCCTCCCTCCCCCTCAACCCTGTTTAAAAGTTGATTTGCAGAGGAACAGCGCAGTGTCACTTCCTTCCCCTGCCTGAAAGCGGAAATTCCTTTCTCCTTCATAAAATGATTATCTGCTGTGCTCCAGAAACTTCATTTCTGTTCAGATCGTGGCATTTAAATATGTGTGCTGAACAGCTGCGGGCTCCCTGGGGCGGAGGAATAAACCTTGGCACCCGATGTGCTTTCACTGGGGCCATGCTCCACTGAACAAAGAGCTTTGCCATCAGCCCTGTCTGCACCTTGGGCCTTCACTTAGCCGTGAGGGAAGGAGCACGGAGGGGTCCAAGCGCTCTGAGATCGAGCGGGGAGGAGATGGGAAGGTCGGTGGTGCCAGCGTGGAGGATGGAGCGTGCGGAAGGCCGACCTCCGTTGATTCTAAACGCATCACGTCGGCTGGCTTGCCTTCCTCAGGCAGCGCCCGGTGTCCTGGCAGGGCCTGCAGGTACTCGCTACGCTAACCGCAGGTAGGCTGCTGTCTGGGGAAGGTCGCTGTCCGTACCCGATTCTTTGTTCTCCGGTTTTTTTGGAAGCTTCTGAGGAGCCTCGTGTTTTATTGCTGTAGTGAGTGTAGAAACTGGGCGTGCTCGCTCACGCCGGTGTTCGGGATGGGGGTTGTTGGCCCCTTCAGCTGCCGAGCACTGGGCTGGGTGCTTATTCCGTGTTTTGGTCACCCCGGGGACATGCTGTGGACTGGGGAGGGAGAAACTTCTTCAGCAGTGCCAGCTGCTTGGAGGAACACAAACTGGGCAGGGAGAGGGAGTAGCAGAGGCTAGCAAATAATACTGTGGTACAGGACAGTTTTCATTCTTTGTTTTTTTTTTTGATTCTTTGTTTTTTTTGGGGGGCAAGAACCAGCAGGAGTTTTGGCATGTTTGCTGAGAGCTGGAGCGGTCACTGCGAGCCAGCTGTGGCCCAGCCACGCTGCGGAGGTGGCCGGGCTGCTGCACAGCTCCGCTCGTAGCAGCCAGCGAACCACTGTCAGTGCTGCTGAGATTAAACTGCTGCTGGATCGCAGCCGGACTTCAGGAACTGTAAAAATACTCGTTAAACCCAGATGTACCTAAGGTGTTGAAAATAGATTTATTTTTTTTTTCCTTCCCCGTTGTTGTGTGCAGAATACAAACGGCTGAGTGTGATGTTTGATGAGGTGAGAAGTGAAAATGGGCACTGCTGCACAGAAGCTTGCTGTGGCAGAGCTCTCCGTTACTTGTCCAGCAACAGCCTTGTGGTCTTGGCCAAGCCAAGATTTGGCGGCCTCGCTGCCTGAGCCCGGATTTGTGGCCGCGTTTGTTAAACCTGCCTTCGATTCTGTGCTTCGTCCCGCCAGTTCTGGCAGCAGTTCGTGCGTAAGCAGCTCTCGGGGTCCGGTACCACTTCGCTGTGGTTTGGGAACCCCAGCAATAGGCTTTTTTGTGTGTGTTGTTGGATTTGGTTTTTTTGGTCCCCTCCACTTTGATAAAACAGAAGTGGTTTTCTACCTTCAAGGCACTCCGCGCAGCTTGGTTTGCAAAGATTGCGGTGGAGATTCTCTGGCTGGAGGAACTGTTTGGGTTGCAGGCTAGCAGATGGGTAGCAGGAAACTTAAAAACCTGTAACCATTAAAACCAGTACAGAGCTGACTTACTCAGAAACATGAAAAAATGCCTTAGAACCTGTTTAAAAACTCTGGTTCTGGTGCAGGTCAGACCGTGTTAACGTAGAAGAACGTTGAATGCGGCTCTCGTGGCGATGTTATGACATGGTCTCAGTTTAAGCCGTGCTGAGCAAGCTTTGAACAGCTACAGAGCCTGTTGTCTGTGCTCCTCAGCGCCTGGGAGTAGGGAGATACCCCCATATGCCAGAAAGGGCTTATTTTCATGTCTTAAAGTAGACTTTTTATTTTCTCAACTGTTGTATCCACGTGGAACCTCTCACAGAAGCAGGACTGCAGCGCTGGGTGGCATGGTCTCACCAGTTCCACACTTCTGGAGAGCATTACCTGCCTGTGTCATCCTTAAAAAGCATTGATGGGGTTCCCTTCTGCTTATGCAACTTTTCTACACGTAAAACCCAAGGTTTTTAGCTCCAAGCAAGGCTGCCATCGTGCTCGATGGAGGTAGGCTCGGTTCTTCCCCGCAGTGACGTTCTGTTGCGCTGGGTGCGTGGCCGGTTGCGGAGGGGCGCAGGCAGAGACTGGGAATCGTGCCTGTGGTGCCCGCAGGTCGGTACCGCTGGAGAAGAGAAACGGCTGTCTGAGAGACCGTGGCTTTCCAGGTGCCTGAAAAGCGTCTTGGTTGATCCCAGCTCAGACTGGGGACTAAGCCCCCTCCGAGGGGCGGCGGCGGTGTGATTAGGCAGCTCCTCTCCTGCCCTGCTGCGTAGGAGCGTGGGCCCAGCCCCTGCCCACGGTCCCAGCAGGCTCCTCCTCTGTCTCAGAGGAGACCACATCTCTCAGTTCAGCCATCTAAGCTTTGGAGCTTGTGAAACCAGCGTGTGCTCCGAGCTTGGAACGGACCCTCGGTGCGGGCTCTGGAGAGGCAGCAGATGAGAGGCCTGGAAGCACACACTGCAGAGTCGATCCACAGCAGATGCTGAAACGCGGTCGCTGCTAATGGGAGCTGTATGTGGAGGGTACTCCACCCTCTGAACTAAAGGGCGGTTTGGCGTGGTACTGGTTTATTCTCTTCTTTTCCACTCTCCTCTTTAGAAATGGCATCAGATGTTTCCTCGCTGGGTGCAGCCGTCAGCTCTGGGAACCCCGGACCGGGTGCGCAGGCTGGAGGAGCCATCGTTCAGAGAGCCAACAAGAGGCGTCCCGGGTGAGTGTGTGCAGTGTGGCTTTTGCTTTTTTGGGGAGGGGGTGTGTGTGAAGTGTATTTTTGAGGAAGCATTGTTCTCTTGTGATGAGGAAACTTGTCTACTTCTAAGCAAAGAAGTTGCTGGTTCCTTCAGGCGCGCTGTGTCCGGTCCCTTTACTGTGCAGTGGTATGCTTCACGCCCATCACACGCATGAAAGCCCGGTTCTGTACTGCATATAAAAAGAGAGGATTGAAAAGTTGAGTTGCACCTCGCAGGAGAAGAGGGTTGCTCCCCGAGGCCGGGAACAGGAGTCCCTGCAGCCGCGGGACGAGCCGTTTGGTGTGAGAGAGGGAGAGGAACAGAGAACGTGAATACTGGGGCCTTACTCAAACCTTCGCAACTGTGCCTGCGCTGGGAGAGGGCGGGGGGAAGCTGCAGTGTGCTTGTGGTAGGCTTTTTGTTTGCTGAAGATGCCTTTGCAAATTAAAAGGGTATTGAGTGGCTTCTCTTAAATTCCTGGCACAAGAAATTTCCTCTTAATTTTCAAGCTAATTAAAATCTCTCCCTGCCCCCCCCCAGTCACTCAGGCTTTTTCCTTCAGCTCCATTTGCTGATGCTCCCACTCCCTGCAGCTCCTCCCAGGCTGTCTGCTGCGTGTTCCTCGCACTTCATTTGCAAACACGCACGCTGCTCTGCGGCATCTACACGCCAGTTTTCCGTCCTGAAAGGGAGCGCAGCGAAAAGCCTTGCCTCCATCCTCCCACGTACCCTGTTGGAAATGGCTTTTTGACCCTGTTAGAACAAACACAGTGACGTCGTCTGCCACTGAACTACGGGCACTACCGATGCAGGTCATCAGACTGAACTTTAACTCTTGAAGTATTTTGCCCTCCTCTTTTTTTTTTTTCTTTTTGAACACAACCGATCCAAGCGTCTGAGTTGGGAGCGCTCCATTTATAGGCTGTTGGTCGGTCCCTTGAGCAGCAGCTGAGGCAGCCAGTCGGGCTTCAGATCGTTGCTATGAGATCCAGAGCTTTTGGAACAGGAGGTTGTGGTGCTCCAAGTGGGCTTTCTCTCTTTTGCACTGTTTCCTTGCTCTGTTTTTGATAGACATGTGAAGGAAGTCCACTTCTAGACCTTTTGGGTTGTTTCACATTAGCCCCTGGGATTTTTTTAATCTTCCTTTCCAGAATCACCTGCATCCCTGTAGGGACAGACTGAAAAGCAACCTCTAAAGAAGAAACCACTTGGTTAGTAATTATCTTCTTGCTTCTGTTTTTCAGGCTTGATTTTGATGATGATGGAGAAGGGAACAGTAAATTCCTCAGGTGAGGGAGAATCTTGCACCCAGAAGTTCCTGTTGTGTGGTCTAGGTGTGTCTGCATTTCCCCTGGAGCAGGAGCTTGCTGCTCCGGTGGCTTTTCCTCTCAGCAGCGCAGAGGGAAGTGGGGGGAGGCTGAAGGAGGCAGTGCTCTGCTTCTCAAACTCTTCCCTTTCTCCTAGTCAGCAGTATTCCTCCGTCCTTGCAGCTGATGCCACAGCAAAGCTGCTGTGCACGTGGGGCCTGTGAGCCCGCCGAGGGGCCCACGCTGGGAGGGAGTCCCGTTATGGCTTTGGACACAGTCTCCATCCCAGGTCTCCCTGGCAGGCCCCGTAGCGAGATGAGGCTGAAGAAGGGAGCCCTGCAAGCCCTGGGTTGCAGCGGTGTGGCCGAACTCCGCGATGACGTTGCTGCGTTCGATACTGGCATCTCAAAAGATCAGATAGTTCCCATGAACGCTTCCAGCAATCCACTGGTGATTCCAGCACGGCAATAGGCGTGCTGCTGCTGGCCGAGCCCTGGTGATTGTGGAGACAAATCTTCTGCCGGATAGCTTATCGGCACGGCAGCGTGGTGCTGAGCTTTTGTTAGTGCCTCAGACACGCGTTCCTTAATTCTCATCTGTTGTAAGGATGCTTCAGCAACAGAGACGTCCTTGCTCCCGAGGAACTGGTGAGGCTGCAAGTATCTCCTCTCGTGATCCATCTGGCAAGCAGAGTTGGAAGGCCTTGTGTTGTTTATTTGTAGTCTCGCTACATGGTTTAGGGTTGGACAGCTCTAACAAGACTGGGAGTCCGAATGTTACAGCCTTGTAAAGCTGACCGCGGAGTGGCTTTGAGGTGGTGATGGGCCTGGTGAACGTAGGCTTTGCCTGCTGAGATCCTGTGGGTGAGGGTCCTGATGGGGCTGGCGGTGTCTTCAAAGTGCGGTTTAACCTCTGTCTGTGTGGTTGTGCTTAAATTACAGAGTGTGATGCCGTTGTCTTTGATAGGAACGTGAAGTGGTGGATGTTGTCAAGGTGATAAATATAATTAAACTGTAGTCTTTTAACCAGATAAATGAAGAGTATGGTTCTGGATTGCCTACGCACAGCAGAGTTTGCCTTTTTAACACCAGGCCTTTTTTGTGTGATTTATTAAACCTCGTTCTTCTCCCAGTGTCCTTGGGAAAGAAGTAAGTGTAAACGCTTTACGAACTCTGCTTCCTCTCCCTCTTCTCCCAGGTGTGATGATGACCCGATGCCAAATGATAAAGAGAGATTTGCCAGGTAAGAATCTGCTCAATGCAGTTTTGAAACTTTTGGTGCCAAACCACCTTAATGTAAGAGAGATCCTGCATTCTCGCTAGCGGTTAGATTTCTCCCTTTGAAGGAAGGTGTGCCAGAGGGTCCAGACTCTTCCCTTGATGTTTTGTGGACCAGTTTGTTATGGGTGGGGAGAAATTGTGTTCTTCTTTTTCAACATTTCTTTCAGCTGCTGCCTCGGACTCTGCTTCTTTTCTCCTGCTCAAATACAAGTTTCGTGCTTATTTCCTGGCAGATGTTGTGGTTTGTGTGTTGTGTGGGGAGTCAGGCAGAAGCTTCCCCTGTAAATGGGGGATGTCCCGGAGATGGGAGTGTGCAGTAACATCACAGGCGATATTTTGGCTCTGATGGTCGACGTGTTGGTGTCTCAGAGTTGCTCTGTACCATCTAGTACTGGGACTGACCTCAGGGTATTTTTACAGCCCTCCGAAGCCCATGGTACTCAATCTAAATATTTCATGGGTTTATTTTGTGTTGATGTATGAAGTTTTTCCCAAAGTGAGGTTCTTTTGTGTATATTCCAAGTGGTGTAAAGTGCAGGGCATCCCCTCAGCGCGAAGGCACATCATGTCGTGCCTTGCTGAGAGGTAAAATGAGCAAATACAGAATAATGGCCAAGGCACTATGCTTAGCGGCTCGTCTGAAGGAGGGGTCTGACTTCAGCAGTTCCTGAAGTTGGAGTTAAAATTCAAGTGATTGAGGACACTGGGGAAAGGGCTGCCCAGCGTGTTGCGCAAGGAGCCTGAGGGTCAGCAGGGCAGATCAGGGATGGTGTTGGGTGCAGGGGCCTTTCCCGGTGATTTCACAGAAGTCATGCACTGAATCCAGTGGTCTAGAAGTAAAGGCTTTGCAAAATGTCTGTCCTGTGATGTTTCAGCCAGAGCTATAAACCTGTGCCAGAGTCTCAAGGCAGAGAGGGAAGAATTGCAAGGCCACAATTTCAGATTGCTGTCGTCTGCCAGAGGGTTAGTAGGGACTTCTAAGCTGGGGTTCTCCAGCTCTTTAAACGACTTGACTTGTTCTGAGGTCGAGCAGATTAGAAATGTGCTTGCCAGCCCACGTCGAATAACTTTGTTCCCTAGCGCGAGTCATAAGCTCTGGGAGCTGAAGGTGCAGCAGACCTCATAATGCATTTCAGTGCTAAGGTAATGCAGAATACCGAAAAAGCACGTGCTGTAGGCAAGCGTTGCAGTGCTGAGCAGCTTCATGGCCCTTCAAGTTAAAAATTCTGCTCCGTCGCTGTGCGGTGCCATGTCTGGGGTGGGATCCCGGCTGCCTGTGACCCTGTTAATACACACCTGGCAGGCGAGGAAGGAATAAACAGAGAAACAAAGCACTGAATGTCACTTCTGAATTGCAAAGGCCCAGAGCTTCTGCCTCTGGTGGGCCGTCAGCAGTACCTACGCGCTCCACCGAAGGAATTACCGCTGGCCGTTCCTGGCTGACACGGCAAGGACGGCAGCAGGAGGTGAAGAGCGGTGACAGTTGTCAGGGTTAGCGTGCTGCCGCCCCGAGTGCGGCCGCGAGCGCAGCGTGGCACAGCTCCCCTCCGCGTCTGTGCCCCTCGGCCTGCCCGCAGCTCGCAGAGCTGTTCGGGGCTCCTCGTGTTGTGCTCCTCAGCTCTGGCAGCCCTCACTTTCCAACGTGTTCTTCCCTCCTCAGATGATGAGAGACAAAACAGAGCGTGGAAGTGGACAGGAGTACTTCCGAGTACTGTGCTAAAACCTGTTTGAAGCGGAAGGGTACCACAGCTGAGTAATGCTACAAACACCTCCTGTCCTCCATAAATCCACGGCGTGTGCTCTAGATGCTCAGCCCCTGAGAGTGCCTGCCTGCCTTACTGGGCACGTGTGGTACCTTCTCCTTTCCTGGCGGTAGCTTTTGGGGGGTTATTTGTTTTCCAAGGCAGCTGCACCTCAAGGAGGAAAACTTAAATCATCAGCAGCTGTAAAACAAGGTTTGCAGATTCCTCCGCCCTGAAAGCAAAGTGCGTGCAGGTTGGTGGGGTCGGCTGTGCCCTGTGTGGGTGACGTGCGTGACGTCGCTGTGTGCTGTTGGTCGTGTAACTGTCTCCACTGTGGTGTCCTGAGCAGCGCTGCGAAAGTGGTGTTAGCTGTGAATCTGCCCCGTTGGTGAATTTTGGGGTTTTTTTCCCTGCTTTTCTGATCTGTTCATGCTATCAAAGAGGCTGTTGTTTTCAGGTTTTTTACTTTTAAAGACAGAGTAGTTTAATGTGACTGGGACTCTAATTCCTAGCTCTGCCAGTGGCCTCTGAATGTTGCACAGAACAATCTGTGCCTCGGTGGTGTGTAAGGCAGCGCTGCCCCTCGCCCGCTTTGCAGTCGTGGTAAGCTCTGAAGGCTTCCGAGCAGGGCGGGTAGCGGGCACCCGCTCAACATGTAACGCTGCAGACTAACGGCTGCTTTGTTTTACGGAATTGCTCCTCTGCAAAACAGGCGTGTCGGTAGGCTGGGTTTCCTACTACATCTTCCCATTTTTCATTTCTTTAAACTTTTTCCATTTTAGCTTAGATCGCTGATTTTATTTTTAGGTCTGATGATGAACAGAGTTCAGCGGATAAGGAGAGACTTGCCAGGTAGGAGAACGGAGATTTCAAGCATGGACAAGCAGAGTATTTCCTTTCCTTAATGTTTCTCTAGGTGTCCCTTCTCTTTTTTCCCCCCTCCTTCCCCTCATCTGCTGCAGTAGAGGACTTGAAACTGAACAGACTTCTGGAAATCGCTGTGTGATTGGAGTTAGGAGGGGAGAGGCGTTCAGTCCCCTTGTGAGAATGTCCTTGGGGAACACAGAACAGGATTTGTTTGCCGAAGACCGCAGGGTAGAGCGTGGTTGGGCCATTGCTTTCACCGAGTGCTGGAGCTTTGCTAACCCGTGCTAAACACAGTTTCTCTTGTGCGGGATCAAGGTGCCAAATGGCCTGTTCTCGCCTTGGTAAGGTTTTGTCACAGGAATGCTGGTGTGCTATCAAAACAGACGATAAAAAGTGCATGAGTTCAGTTTTCTTCTTAAAACCTCCTCGGCAGGATGGTGTCCTGTGCATTACAGTGATGCAGGCTCACTGAAGGCAGGATATTTTTTTTCCCCCGAGTTCCTGTTTGTAATTAATGAGGGACTGTGGCTGAAATGACCGAAGCCGTCATCTTGAACGCTGCAGCGTTCATGCAGAAGCGTGGCCTGCGAGCGTGTGCGCGCAGCTGCCGCCGGCTGGGACGGTGCGCTGCCGGGACGGCGATTCTCCAGCAGGAAGACACCAGCTCTGAGCGTGCCCTTCCCCGTTTTCAGCTGCAAAAATGAACGCTGCCTAAATCGCCATCAAGGCTTCTGTTGCTTGCCACCCACAGCTCGTTACTGCTGCAGAGCTGAGGGTTGGTTAATTGGTGAAGAATGGCTTCATTTGCAAACTTACCCTGTAACTTTGGTCTGTTCCGCCCTAGACTCGTTCTTAAGCAATGCGCAGGACTGAAAAGAGTCTTGGGTGCTGAGACTGCCCCAGTTCTGGTCAGTTTATTGCCTGCTGGCTGGCTTTAAAACAAAAAATAACCCCCAAACACAGCCTTTCCTAACTGCAGAATTGCATAGCTTAAATATTTGAGGAGATAAGGAAGCCCTGGAGGTGGGGCCTGCGAGTACAGCCGGCAGCAGTGCGGTGCAGGGATTTCGCCCCACGAAGCAGCGACCCTTTCCTCTGTCCCCACAGCCAGTTGTTGCTGTCATGCAAGAGCCTGTAGTAAAGAATATTTGGCAGTGGGGTGGATAAAATGTCTGTGGCCTTGTTGTGGGGGTAGCTTCATTTTCACACTTGAGTGTGTGAGTTTGGAGAAACTGAATTAAAGGTGAGTGTAATAACTGAAGCACTTTGTTTCCTGACTATTAGTCTTTTGCAGCAAGGAGCAAGGTCATTGAATGACTGCGCACGCCTGGTAGTGATAAAGGCTTCATTCTTGTATTTATCCTCTTTAGTTCACTTGCCTGTCTATGTCCCTTCCAACACTTTCTCATTTCATTTCTTACCATGTGCTTCCTTGCATCTGGTCCATCCTTCTGTATAGGAAACCTGGCTTTGAAGTTCTGTTTTTCAAACCCACCTTAGTAACCCAGTTAAACTACACATACTGGGTTAAAAGAGCCAAGTCTGGAGGGTGTGTTCTGGTCTCTGGGATCGCCTGGGGACTGTGCCTTGTGAGCAGACTTGCAAAAGGCACGTGAAGAACCTCTGTAAGGACTCCGAGTGGGCAGCGTTTGTTGCGGTGCCTCTTTAGAGCTCTGTGCGCACCACCCCGCTGTGTACCCGGCAGTCGGGGCTGAATCTGCTCTAGGGCTCTCCCTCCTGCCCTGACGTTGTACAAGGCTCTCGGTGTAGCTGGGGAGTGTCTCCAGAAAGGCACTGCAAGGCGAGACTCGACTCATCTGTTGCAGTTTAGGTGCCCAAGTCTTAGCTGCAGCCCTGGCCTCCTTGTATGGTTGGTGGAGACACAGGGGTGTCTGAAAGGTGGTGGTGGAGGGGATTTGATTCATCCTCGGGCAGCGGGTGGGATGAGTCCTAGTCTCTGTCCAGCGCTGTTTACAAGCACATTCGCTCAGCAGAGAGGTGAGCCCCGCTTTGAGAGCAGAGGCCCCAGCAAATGAACAAGTCCTTTGGCTTGCTGCAGTGTTGTGGAAGTGATGGGGAAGCGTCTTTTTCTGCTGAAATAGCTTAGCCTAGCTCGTTGCCTGCACCAGATGCCAGGGAGCCAATGTGATTTAAAGCAAGGCACTTGTCCGCAGCAAAGAAGGCCCAACTGTAGACTCTCCTCCTTGCACTTGTTCCTGCGTTCCTCTGTGCACGCGCAGCATGTGAGGCGCTTGTAGTCCTCCTAACTCCTGACGACCCTGATGCATCTCTGTGTTTTGCACTCTGGCCTTGTGGAAGCGTTGACCTGGGGAAATGGCTGAGGCTGCTGGCCCGTTGGTAACTTCGTCTTCCTCCTCTCCTCCCTGGCCTTTTGCAGGGAAAATCACAGCGAGATTGAACGTAGGCGAAGGAACAAGATGACCGCCTACATCACAGAGCTGTCTGATATGGTGCCCACCTGCAGTGCCCTGGCCCGCAAACCAGACAAGCTCACCATCTTGCGCATGGCTGTGTCTCACATGAAGTCCCTGCGTGGCACAGGCAATACCTCCACTGACGGCACCTACAAACCCTCCTTTCTCACTGACCAGGTCTTGGCTTGATGCTGCTTTGTGGGGAGTACTGCAATCACGGGGGGGAATTAAACTGTGGGTGGAGGGAGATAGGCGCCCAGGGTGGGTTTAAAGGACGTCAGCTGCTTGGCTCTGGAGTTAACAGCGTGTCTGTCTGTCTGTCTGTGAATGCAGGAACTCAAACACCTGATCCTGGAGGCAGCCGACGGCTTTCTGTTCATAGTGTCCTGCGAGACCGGGAGGGTGGTCTATGTCTCCGACTCTGTGACTCCCGTCCTGAACCAGCCGCAGTCGGAGTGGTTTGGCAGCACGCTGTACGACCAGGTGCACCCGGACGACGTGGGCAAGCTGAGGGAGCAGCTCTCCACGTCGGAGAGCACACTGACAGGTAGAGCAGCCTGGGGAGGGAGTGGTGGGGGCGGGCGGCGTGAAAGCCTGCAGAGGACTTGGATTGAAACCTTCCCTTTGTAGAAGGAACCAAACCCTGGTGCCTTTCTAACAAGGATCCTGCAGCCCCCCCTGAGAATGCATCTAAAGGTACCATCGGTGACGCTTGTGTCTTGCCAGTTTCCTCGCCTGTTACCTGGTGCCTGCGTTGGTGAAGGGACTCGTGTGGCAGCAGCATCTGGTTTTTGCTTCTTCCTTTAGGTCGTATCCTAGATTTGAAGACGGGGACTGTCAAGAAGGAAGGCCAGCAGTCCATGAGGATGTGTATGGGTTCACGGAGATCTTTCATCTGCCGAATGAGGTAATGGGGAGGGTCCTTGGGGAAATCTAATTTGAGCCTGAAGCTGGAGTTGCTCCCTGGCCCCATCGTGCTTTTATTCCAGCTCTTTTTGCTCATTCTGACGTAGACAAGATGTAGCATGGCTGAGCTTTCCACACAGGACTAGGAGTCAAGTTCTTGAGACTTTCTTTGCCGCTGCGCTGAGAGCGCCTCAAGACTGTTGTAGAAGATCCAGTTTCAAGTAACAATTTGTTCTGACCCTGTGTGTCAGCCCCCTTCTTGAAACCTGTGGAATGAGGGCTTTTCACTTGTGTGGAGGAGAGTCAAAGCTTCATCCCCATTTGTGGAGTGATTCCTCTTATTCGAGATTGTCGGATTGTTTTGATGTTGACCAAGAAATGTAAAAGCCTTTCCCCTTGCATTTCTGATTCTGGTGCAGGTGTGGCAACGGCTCGGTGGATCCAGTCTCTGTAAATCGTCTCAGCTTTATGAGGAATCGCTGCAGGTAAGGAATACAGGAGTTATGGGCAAGCACGCTGCATTGTCGGCACAAAAGGAGCTACAGCTCTGTCGCCAGAGTGGTGGGGACACACTGGAGAGCTGTGCAGGGCAGGCTAGTACAGCTGACGGAAGAGTTTAGGTAGATCTGCAGGTAGAGGAACGAAAGCTCACGGAAGAGTTTAGGTAGATCTGCAGGTAGAGGAACCAAAGTCCCACAATGCTGAGGAAGATAATCCTGGGGAAGAGTAATCTTCGTTCCAGGATTGGATTTGAAGCCGGTTTAACACCACGTGGTCTTAACACTGTTGTTGGGCTCTGGTGTGTATTGTCCCTTTTTAATTTGAAATTGAAATAGATTCCAGCCTATTCTGTTCTTGGACCTCTTGCGTTTATGCGAAGTCTTTCTTTGTTTTTCACCCTGAAGGTGTTCCCTGGAAGCTTTTTTTACTACACAAGTAGAGACCTTGCCTGACCTTACCCATTTTAACCTATAGCACAACCAGCCTGTTTTTCTCCCTCAAGGAATGGCTTGGGAGCGGCAAAAGATGGCGAACCTCACTACGTTGTGGTGCACTGCACGGGTTACATCAAAGCCTGGCCCCCCGCAGGTAACGGCTTGGCTGAAGCGTTCGGTCGTGGCCGGTTTGTAAGAGCGTGCGGTCTGAAATTGTCCATTCCGTGAACTGAATGTGCCAGCAAATGCTCTCCAAACGTATCTATCGCTTCTTATTTTAGGATTGAACTAATTTTTGCGGATACAAAATGTGTCTGGGGCCAGTAGAGATACGGTAGAGGGGGCAAAGAATATTACACTGTGATACGGTAACTTGTGCTGGAAGTTTGAGAGCTTAAATGCTTCTGGTGAAAAAAGGGAGGGGGGAGGCAACTTAGCTTGCTAAATTGCTTCGTGGAAAAGGGTGATGAGTTACAAAACAGGGTGGAAAGATGTACTGAAGTCAGAAGTGAATGTCTTTTTCCTCTGAAATTACCAATTTTTCTGGTGTTAACCTTACTGAAACGTTTTGGCACTCCGCTCTCAGGTGTTTCACTGCCTGATGATGACCCGGAGGCTGGCCAGGGCAGCAAGTTTTGCCTCGTGGCTATCGGCAGGCTGCAGGTGGGTAGCATCTCTTGGTGGCTTGATGTTGCCGTGTGCTAGAAGTCCACAGAGTTAAACTGTGTTGTCTGAAGGTGTTCCGTGGTTGCCACAAGTCCGGCGGCAGGGCTGGCTGGTCAAGAGCAAGCAGCTCTCGCAAGACTGGGTAACGCCGTACCTGTCTTGCCTTGCAGGTCACTAGCTCGCCCAACTGCACAGACATGAACAGTGTTTGTCAGCCAACAGAGTTCATCTCCCGACACAACACCGAAGGCATTTTCACCTTCATAGATCACCGCTGTGTGGCTACGGTTGGCTACCAGCCGCAGGTGAGGAGATGGTAGGAGCTTTCTAAGAAAGATCTGCCCTTCAAGCTTACTTTCCCCTCCTCCCTCTCTTCTGCATTATGGCTCTGCTTGTCTAACAGATCTGAGAAAACGATGCCCAGGGCCTAAACCAGACGTGTGTTTCTTCTCCACCAGTTGCTTTTCTGTGTGCTTTAATAAGTGCTTTGATCATTGGAGGGGTGGGTGCCTCTGGATTCTGTCTGATGTCAATTAAGATCGTGTTTGCCTCCAGTGGAGTTAAGAGATCAAACGTTAGTCAGCCGCTGTTGTGCTTCTCTGTAAAACACAGCACGCCAGTTGCTGTGCTTGGTTGGTGTAACGGGGATTTGGTGAGGAGGGAGCAGTAGCTACCTGTCCCAAGTGGAATTACTGACGCAGACCTGAAAGGGGGAGTCTGCCTGCCCGATGGACTGACTTGATCTCTGTCCCAATTCCTTTAAAATTAGGAACTTCTGGGGAAAGACATTGTGGATTTCTGCCACCCGGAAGACCAACAGCTTTTGCGAGACAGCTTTCAGCAGGTAAAACACCTCAGCTACCCCTCTGCATGCAGCGTGGTATTCAGGCCGGAACCTGTCTTGGTGTTTGCAAAGCAATGAAATTAATTGGAAAACAAAGAGAAAAATAAACCTTAGGTATTTCTCCTCTGCCCAGTGGCAAACAGATATAGTCACATAACTAAATGTGCAAAACGAAACAGAAGCATCTGATGTCTAACTCTCAAATTCATCCTGTGGCTGCTAGTCCCGTCTGCTTTTAGGGCCAGAGACGTGGCTGCAAAGCGCCTACTCGAATGCCATGCTTCTGTGGCTGAAACACTGGTTCATCTCTAGGGCCCAGCCCAGTGCTGCGGAACTCGAAATGGATGTGGTTTGCTTGCCCTGTTGTCGTTACTCTTATTTCTGAGGGCGTTGGACTTGTGGCAGGGCAGGGAAGGCTGCCCCTGTGCTTTCATGACTCAAAATTAGCTGCTCATGTCCATTTGTCCAAATAGCGGAACTCAGAAGCAACAGCATGTGGTTCATTTGCTGGAGGCTTTTCCATACATCTCACCAGTGCAAAGAGATAACAACAGTGAAAGCCAAAAAGGGGGTGTTAGATTCCCCCCTGAATATCATTCAGCAATCACGATAGCGTAAGGGAGTAGTAGCAGTGCCATTTAGTTGGGGAAAGCCAAGCCAGTCTTGCAGGCTTCGAGCAAAGGGCCATCGCGAGGTTTTAGTGGGGGGTGGCGTGTGCTCAGAAGCAAGTTGCTCTTCAACACCTTCTTTTATCAGGTACTACTGATGGCATTACGTTTTTTTAGGTGGTGAAGTTAAAAGGCCAGGTTCTGTCAGTCATGTTCCGATTCCGATCCAAAAACCGGGAATGGCTCTGGATGAGAACCAGCTCCTTTACCTTCCAGAACCCCTACTCGGATGAAATTGAGTACATCATCTGTACCAACACCAACGTCAAGTATGTACATGGAAATGACTTGCCAACCACCAGTGGTAGCGCACACCTGATGGGATCTTGTCCCAGCACAGCCAGCAGCGCAGAGCCGCGGGAGCTTTGGCCTCTCCCCCTCTCCAAGCTTCCCGTGGAGCCCGGCAGAAATGGCGCAGTCCCGTGAGCGCTCTTTTCCTGGGCTGTGGCAGGCACTAGAGGACTGCAAAGTGCAGGAAATTGAATTCCTTTGGCTGTCTCGGTTGTGTGGCTTAGCAAGCTGCCAGAGTTCAGCTCCAGCAGTGCCCTTTTTTAGCTCTGGTTGCTGGAGCAAGTCTCCTGTCTGTGGGCTTGCATTCAGAGCTAATATTAGTGAGGGCTGCCTCTGAACGTAGCTCTTGTGACAGTCCAGAGGGGCAGCTGCTCTGGAAAGCACCCGCTCATGGGAGCAGGGCTCTCTGCAGCTGGTGGCAGAAAGTAAACTGTTTTCTCCGGTGCTGTAGCTCATCCTTGGATTCAGAAACAAGCTCCAGTGGGGAGGCTGCTGTCGCTGCTGTTCTCTTCTTTCCCCTCTCTTGACTATCCTGGTGGGTTGGTGCGTCTCCTTCGGGAGTGATCGGAGCTGCTCTCTCTTCCCAGGAGTGAGCTCCAGGCCCCCAACACAAGAGCAGCAACTGAAATAAAGGAAAAAACCCAAACCCGTGCCTGCATGTGATTCCTAACTGCAGGCTGGGTGGGTGCAGCAGGTGGAGTCTCTCCAGCCAGCCAAACTGAAGGCTAAGTTGCTTGTGGGCAGGTGAAAAGCCAGGATTTCTGTTTGTTGGCAGTGAAGCAAGGTCCTGGAGTGCAGGTTGCACTTCCCCCCTTCCTGCAGCTGGCAGCTGACGCTTTCTGAAGAGAAAGTGTTGCGAGGTGGGCAGTGACAAACCCCTCTGGCTTTAGAGAGCTCCGAGCGCAGGGCCGAAATCTGAGGCAGATCTGATACAGGCTTAATTCCTGTCCCGGTGTTAGTGGTATCTCTTTGAACTCATTCATTCCACACGCATCCATTCCCACATCCATGCTACGCCTTCTAAAAGCGCTGCGTGTGTTCAGACCAGACCAGCAGCAATCCGTGTCTGGTTGTGTTTGAGGTGCAGTTTATCGATGGGCGTCTTTCCTGGGTTATCTGTATTATCGTTTCGTCTTTGAGGTCAGGTGCTGCTGAAGCAGCAGCTTGCAGAAGAACTGTCGAGAAAATACTGAATTTTTATTCCTTTCTTGTGAGAGTTAAATGTTAACTGACTTCTGACAGTTAACAGAAAAGCATAAGGAACTCCACCAACATCGTGGGCTTAAAACCTAAAACTGCTGGTGGTCTCTGCGGGCTGCAGCTCTGGAGTGTCTGACACAGAGCTGGATGAAAAACACTGGGGTGTGTTTTGGTTCCTACAGCCTTTGCTTGTGCTTTAAGGATGATGCTGACCTGGCCGTGCTCCTGGCGTGGGTTATTGATTGCTGCCCCGCTCAGTGGCCGAGCGGGAGGGCGCAGGGCCCTTTGGCTCACAGCCGTTAGCGTCACATTCGATGACACCCCCGCTTTCAGAGGCCATGGAAGCTGAGTGGAAGGATCCTTTGCTCGAACAGGTTTTGCCAAAGCAAAGCTTCCAGTCTTGTCTGAGACAGACACGCTGTCCTACGCTCAGTAGCCAACTGCTTGCTTGCATTTGGTTCTTTAAAATACATTTTTTTTTCTTTCTTTCTTTGCTTTAAAGGAACTCGAGCCAGGAGTCGCGGCCTGCCCTGTCAAACTCCATGCAGAGGCCCCAGCTGGGGCAGAGTGTCAGCCTTCCGCTGGAGATGGGCACGGCACAGCTGCCCTCAAGGTCAGGAGGTGCTCAGCTCCTTTTACCGTGCCTCTCTTGCTGGTTCTGCCCTCCTCTCACATAGCCTTCCTACCCAAACTTTCCTCTCTGCAGCAGTGAACTCCTCTGGGCTAACGAATCACTGGTGTAGCCACAGAGGGTCTGTTCCCTTGGCAGTCGCTTTGAGCAGCCCCTGTTCTCCTGTTACAGAGACTTTCTATTTTAGGCAGCAGCAGCCACCACAACAGACAGAGCTGGAAGTGGTCCCAGGAGGAGAGAGCCTGTCTGGGTACGACCACTCACAGGTAAATCAGCGGGGGTTCTGGTTACTCCTTGCATTCGTTGTGCTGCGTTAATAGAAATTACCTTTTGCTGGAACTTTGGAGGTGGCCACGTAAGGTTGACTTGAGGCTGCTGAGAGTTTGGAGAGGAAGGTGTTCTGGCGTGGGTTTGGCTGAATCTGCTTCCTTGATTCTGATCTGCCCCGTGGCATGCTCTCCACCATGCCCACGTTGGTGCTGCCAGCCCTCAACGGCCACGCTGCCCCGAGGACGTACCCAGGAGTGCAGAGAGCAGCCCGGCCTCTTGGGGCGAGGTCTTTGCCTGCAAAGCCCTTGGCCGTTCTCCGCGCTGGCTGCGAGACCGCTGCCTGTGCTTGGGGTACTCACAGCTCACGTTTGTGCCTGCCCCCAGGTTCCCGTGCAGCCTGTGAGCGCGGCCGGCCCAGAGCACAGCAAGCCCTTGGAGAAGGCAGAGAGCCTTTTCGGTCAGGAGCGGGACCCGAGGTTCAGCGAAATCTACAGCAGTATCGGTGCAGGTAGGGAGGGCTGGGCTGCGAGGCATGGCTGGGGCACATCGCGTCTTTATCTGCTGTCACCTTCCACCCCAGTGCTCTTTGCTCTTTCCCAAGTCACTCGGAGCAGTTCTGGGTGCGGAGGCTTGGCGTGACTGTGGTGTGGCAGCCCAGGCCTTGCAGAGTAGTGCTGATTTTGAGGCTGGGTGGATAATTCCTGTCTACGCTGATGTGCTGTTGCAGCAGTGAATTGTCCTGCAGCCAGCGTTTAGCTGGAGAGGTGTGGGAGGGAGTGGGTGATGTCTCCTGCTCTGCTCTTACTGCCCTGCCTTAGCCTGATCCTTCCTGCTTGTCCCTAGAGAGCCGTTCTCTGGGCTCCTAGTCCGAGCGCTTGATGCGGTGGATGCTCGAACCCCAGAGGACCTTAATGCAAGTTTATTAGAAAATGGAGAGGAAATCAAATTAAACAGGCTTTGACAAAACCATCTGGAGTCGGTGTCTGGATAAGGACCAGCCATGTTTGCTTTGGCTCGCAGCAGTCTTCCTTCACACGGGCTTGTCTCTTGCGCCTGGTTCTCTGTCGCTGTTCCTGCTGCTGAGACTTTCTCAGCCCGAAAGTGAATCAGCCTCTCTCCGCAGACCAGAACAAAGCCATTCCTGCCAGCACAGTGCCTGCCAACCAGCCCCTCTTTACGCAGGGAAACACTTTCACCCCATCGCGTCCTGCGGAGAACTTCAGGTGAGGCTTCCTGTGCTGTGCTTTGGACGGCCTCGTGTTAGTTTTATCTTGTGCTGCGGTTGTTCCCGTTCTGTTTCTGCGTCCTGCTGCACCAGCCTCTCCCTGCAGGGCAGTGGTTGTCCATAAACGCGTTCCTGTACAGCGTGCACAGAAAATACGGGGGGAGCCCACCCAGGCATCGGTTCCTTTGAGGGGTGGGGGTGAGAAGGGCTCCTGCACCCCTGCTCTCCTGCCAGGCGCTGCTTTGCTGCTGGTCAGAGCAGGAGCTTTGAGGCTGCGCACAGCCAGCACGGCCCCTCCTCTGCCGTGCCAGTCCTCGCCCTCGTCCCCACCTCCGCCGCTGCTGCCTGGACTCCCTGACAGCCCTCTCCTCTGCTGCTTGCTGCAGCTCATCTGGGATCGCTCTGCCTCTTGGACAGGCTTACACTGAAGCCCAGGAGACAAACCCAGCACCTCCTGCCGGTTCTGCCCACAGCAGGGGAGCATGATGGGCTCTGGCCTGTCAGCAAAGTTACCCCACGTTTCTGGGCTGATTTTCCCCCAGCAGTAGCGTGGACGGATGCTGTTGGTGCTCTCTGTCCCGTGTGGGATACCTGGTGTCCTAAGAGGGCCCCTTCTGCCTTCCAGGAGCAGCAGCATGGTACCTCCTGTGAACATTATTCAGCAGCAGCCCTCGTCAGCGGGCCGGATCTTAGCACAGATTTCACGCCACTCCAACCCAGCTCAGGTCAGCGGAACCAGCTGGGCTCCAGGGACACGGCCAGCGTTCACACCCCAGGTAGCAAAGCCTGAACCCTCAGGGCGGGCCCCGAGTCCCCGCTGCGTTGCAGACCCCTCTCCCCATCACGAATCTGCCTGCTTTGACTCCCTAGCTGAGTGGTGGAGCAATGCTGCATGCGTGCGTGCTTTCTCCTTTGGGGCCAGTCCAGCAACTCCTCACCCTAGCTAAGATGAGGTTCAGAATAAATGCATCTCCTCTTCCTCTCCTGTTTCTTGCTCTCTCACAGCAAGTGGCATCCCAGACGGTGAAGACCCGGCCCCCTTCCTTCAGCATGGGCTCTTTCCAAGGCACCCCGTCCTCCCTCAGCCCCATGGCAGCATCCGGTTCTACGGCTTCGCCGACGGGGGCTGCTTACCCGAACCTTGCCAGCCGTGGCACGGGCTTCAGTGAGTATGGCTTGGGGTGCTGGGGAGCTCGGGGTGGGAACAAAATCCCCTTGGAGGAAAGCTGGGAGCATCTGGCAGATCCAGCCTTGGTGGGATAGAGCTCTCCAGCATTTTCTGGTGTCTGTTGGGAATGCCCAAATGCAGAGAGCACAGCTGAATCCCTGCGTTGGCTAACGCTGCCTTCATCACCTTTAGCCACTGTCCCACCATGAGGCTCCGGAGCAGATGAATTTGGAACCATTTTAAGGCTGACTGGGAGGAAACAAACCCCTCTGGGACTCCCCTGCCTTTGTTGTTCTGTCCCGTAGATGGGTGTTGACGAATGTCTTAATGCGTGGGGCAGTTCGGACGCTTTTCCTGGAGGGGGGGAGATCCTCCCCTGTAACCAGCAGGCGCCATGGAATGAGCTGTGTGCGCTTCCCAGGCCCGTTAAAGGATCGTAGAGACCCCAGTCCTTCACCAGGACCCGTTTGCTGACTTGTTCTCTGTCGAACAGCCACGGAGGCGGCGCAGACGCCTGCCCCGTTCCCGCCGCGAGCAGCCGACGGCGTGGGGATGTGGCCGCAGTGGCAAGGACAGCACCACGGCCCAGCGTCCGGGGAGCAGCACGTGCAGCAGCCGCAGCCAAGCCAGCCTGAGGTCTTCCCAGTAAGACGGTGCTTTTGTAACCTCCTGAGCGAGGAGCGGTGCGGGCCGGTCTTGTGGGAACGCGTGGTCTTTGCTTCCCTGGCGTGGGCAGCCGGCTGAACGCCGAGAGCTTTTCCCACTAGTTGATAGTACCTGGCGAGGTCTCAGACCTGTGAGGAACGTGGTGGAGCTGAAACTGGAGAGGGCAGAGGGGCTTCAGCTGGCCTGGCTGTGTTATCTTGGTCCACTGCAGAATCAGGGAGAAACTCTGCCAGCTCCGCAGTTGAATTAACCCTTTTAACCCTAATTAAAAACAATAATGAAAGAGCCAAACCGCCCCCGCAGTCCAGTAAAGTGAAGGTCGCTGGTGGGAGCTCGTATCCGTCCTGCAAGTTGCTGCCCCTGCTTTCAAAGGAGTCACAGCATCCCAGCATGGTGGGGGTTGGCAGGGCCCTCTGTGGGTCCCCCAGCCCAACCCCCTGCCCAAGCAGGGTCACCCAGAGCAGGGGGCACAGC
>Ga0181612_144477_pt1 | contig 21598 bp, 11 predicted proteins | sample HoacroProtozoa21_FD_119630 | JGI IMG/M metagenome (GOLD analysis project Ga0181612, IMG submission 119630) | Hoatzin crop microbial communities from Cojedes, Venezuel. Combined Assembly of Gp0051906, Gp0051904, Gp0051908
AGGAAAGGAAAGGAAAGGAAAGGAAAGGAAAGGAAAGGAAAGGAAAGGAAAGGAAAGGAAAGGAAAGGAAAGGAAAGGAAAGGGGAAAGAGGAAAGAGGAAAAAAAGGAAAACCTCACTGCAGGTATGTGAGTTAGGAACATTGAAGTGTTGGCTGATGTCAGGGAGTACTCTGTGACCTTTCTTTTGTGACAGGCTATGCCTGCATTAGGAAGCAGTGCAATGCCTTGAGTGGGTCTATGCAGAAGAAGTGTTGCTGCTGAGTAGCAGGCACCGAAGTTGCTCACATTACAGGGTAGTTTCCCTGAAACTAGATCCAGTCTGGCCCCAGGGATGAATACTCATTAGAGACATTGGTGAATTCACAGGAAATATCTCCTGGTCCTGTTTCATTCAGAAGGAATCTTGTTCGTGCACTCCAAGGTCTTTGGTGACCCAAACAGAGTGAAGGGGGACTATTGACTCAGGTTTAAAGAGCACTCCTGATTTGAACTGAAATGTCAGTGCAATAGCATCACAGTTCTATTGTAGCTGAAAGAAAGTATTGTTATAATTTTGAGGGGTTTCTTCCAAGGACACTGCATTTAATATCCTTAATATTTCTTTTCACTCTTTCTCTCACTGTAATTGCTTGCCACAGGTGGCATTCTGATTTTTTCTATATTCATCTAATAGTAAAAATCCTGCATTCTAATCAGTGAGCTCAGCTATAGTCAAAGAAACCGTTGAAAAAGGGAAGACATGGCAGCTTGTTATAAGACTTCATACCCACTGTTCTTTTAATGTTTCAGAGAGCACGATAGAACTGGTCAACATTTTTTACTTACAAACACTTTTTGATGGAAAAATGAAAAGACACCGAGAGATGAATCAGTGCCACAGAAAACTGTTGACAGTCAGCTGGCTGCCTGCAACCATGGCTGGCGGTAAAAAAGATGAACTTAAAAGAATACAGCTACTTGAAATAAAAGCTAAAAAAGTAAGACATTTTTCTTTGGGTACAATGTCTGACAGTAACTAAACAACTCCAATCTAGAGCTTGTGCTTTAAAGCAAGGTGGCAGGAAACCACAAAGAGCAAAGCAGAGAGCTAGAGATTATGGCAGAGTTACAGATCACATTTAAAAAAGCCTGGCTATTACACTGTTCTCTCATGACCACAGCCATGAAAGTTTGCAAGAGCGGATCAACAGCTTCTGGCACAGAGATATTATCTGTAGGGGGAAAAAACCCTACAGTTTTTCCTAAATATTACACTTTAACATTTTTTTAAAAACAAATACCATAACTTTCTTTTCATATTTTTCTTCTTGTTTCTCTTCCCTCCCTTAAATTTTACATGAAAAAAAGAATTCATATTTTCAAGCAAGTTTTATGCACAGTCTCAGGTATGTTAAGATAATTTGAAAATGATGCTTGTATGATTAGCCCAGTGAATGCAGAGATTATTATGCAGACAGAAGAAGCATGCTAGATTTGTGATTTCTTAAAGAAGTCATTTTCAGAAGCCTATCCAGTTAGGAAGAAAAATAAAATGTAGTAGATTTTACTTGCTACTCCTGGGTTAGTCTTTCAACTCCACAGACTCAAGCTAAGTCTGCATGTGAGAGCTGGCCTTTACATCTTGCTATTTGTTTTTAGTGAAACATACACAAACATGTTAATTTTCTATTCACTTTTTATTATCCCCACTGCAGGTCTGAACATGTGCAGAAATGCAAAGAACACGTAACCGCAGAGTCTTCTCTTGGTTACTTATTGAACAGAGATGACACAGTAAGGGCAGAAGAGCAGGAACACCAGAGAGAACACCACAGCTCATTGCAAGCTGAGAACACACCATAGCTCATTGCACAGAAACTATTGTGGTTTCTAACAGCTCTGCACTGAAGTGACACTTTTAGCTTTCCTTGCTGCAAACGTGACTGTGGTCACCTGTCACCATTTTGACTTAGTACACACTGAAAATGGCTTCAAGCAGAATTTGCCATCCTCAGTCTCCTCTCAGCCATGAGAGCTGGTCAGGCTGCCAAGCATTCAAAAGTAATGGGCTGGAAGTGTAGGCCCCTACTTCTGTCCTTAACTGGAAGATATATTGAGAGCTTGGTCCTTTTCTGTGTCTTTCAGAGATGGCTGGTGGCTCCCCTGGAGGTGATTGCCCCCAGCCTCCCAGCCTGGGACTATGGGCTTTCCCCTAGCCCAACATGAAGAAGATGGGAAGGGGACAGGATGGTTGAGACTTTGTGAGCAAGTCACTTACGCTCTCGGTCTACCTCCCCACTTCCAAGGATTGCAGTTTACTAGAGGGGAAAACATTAATTTAATCTCCTTGCACAGGGCTGTTGTAATAATTGGTTTAGCAGTGGGACAGAGCATGGTGTGGAGCCAGTGTCTGCATTTTGGTGGATTGAGTGGGTGAAGCAGGAGGGTTTCTGGCTGACTGCCTGGAGGACACCCTGCTCACCTGCGGATGCAGAAGGCCGCCTCAGCACTCACCAGTCAGCCCCATGGGATGGCACCAGCCTGAACCAGGGCCTTCATGCCCTGTCCATGTGGGCTCAAGCAGCAAAAGAAGAACATCACTGCCATGGCAGCCCTTAGGCTTTAGAGGGGTCAGGGTCTGTCGTTGAGCCTAGTAGATGTTCTGGACACATAGAGCACTCTATAGAACTGTGGGTCCAAAATCTTGGCAATATACTTCAGGCAATATACAAATAAAGTGTACCCAGTGCGGGGTGTGGAAGCTAGTTGCCAAGGGGTGCACCCCTGGGACCGCGTCACACATCCCTCCCAAGCTGTCCCTTATAGTCCATGCAAGGGTAATGACTCCGAATTGCTCCGCTCGCCTTGCGAGGCACTTAGTGCAAAAGAAATGCTGGTGAAATACCAACAGAGCTGTTGTCAACAAAAGGCCACACAATGCTAAGCAGAGCCCTGAGCCGAGAATCATAACTTGAAACACTGACAAGATCCCAGTGAGATGTGCTCAGCAGAGTGTTTCTGAGGAAACCAGCATCTCCTGCTGTGATAAGGTCTCTGAAATATTTCAGAATGAATACAGGAAGCATATCTCTGTATGTGCATTCATCAAAGATGCTGCAAGCACTACAGCACCTGAGCTGCCCATATATTTTTTTTGTATTGTTTGCAAGCAGGAATGCATGCAAAGGCTCTCTCACAGTTAGACACACGTAACTGCAACAGCTACATTTTAGAGAGAAGAGAGATTCCCTGGAAGAGGCTGATGTTGACTACACACTTAGGAAGGATTTTTACACCAGTTAAATTCTCACAGGCACGATTTGCTTGCAAAGAGACAGATCTGCCACCCTATGCGGTGTGAAGTCCAGCCTAACATCCCTTCTGCAATGGGAGCCACTCCAGCTCAACATTCCCCCCTCTATCTCCCAGGCATTAATGCCTGAAAAGGACCAGGTAACCCAGTGGCAAGAGGCCACCAGAAACCCTGATGCTCCCCAGGCACAGCAGCTGCCCCAGCTCCCCCCACCTGCACTGGGCTTTCACTGTAAGTCTGGTTATGAAGTTCTGGAGAGCCAGTGAGAAATACATTACAGGCTGACCAGCCTGTTGGCTCAAAACATTTGGAAACACCTTCCCTGGCAACTGGGCAGGGATCTAAGGAATGTAAAGGAGGGACAGGATTTCCTTCCCCTGGTAGTACCACTCCATGTAGTGCTCGTGAGATGCCATAGCTGTACAGGACTTTGCAGCACCCTCCTCCATCTCATGGCTGCATCCCACCTAGGAAACAAGTATTGGTGATCAAAGAGAAATAGGATTCAGACTGATCGGAAAAAGCCAGGTGGAGGCAGAGCTCTGGCAATAGCTGATGGACAGTGTGCCTTGATTGTCTATTGTTTAAAACTTGAAGAGTATTTTTTTTTGTGCATTTGTAAATGTGCAGTTTACAAAAAATCTGTAACTCAGGGTGATGGAAGTGGGGGAATCTGACTATAAAGTGCATAGTTATACCTAGCAGGATATTTTTCTGTCACCGATGCAGGTGGGAAATTGGAGCTGCTGTGACTCATCAGTTTTCCTGTTCATGGTGTCAGGTATGAGTGTCACTCTATATTCAGAGACATCTGTAGCAAGGATGATAAAAAAAACCGTAAAGCGCAAAACCAAGTCAAGCAAGAAGAAAGTCCTATAGCACTGAAATACAGGAGAGGAGCTGCTAAAAAAAATAAAAACTAACACTAGTTTCTGGAAGGAATTGCCACAGAGTTCATTTAGTGGTAGCAGTGTGGAAGCTGAGAATTCAAGACTAGATTTTCAAGAGACCTCAGTCCTTTAGAAGTAGAAATCTTATTAAAATGTAATGGGATTTTGGAAACTAATGTGCATAGGCTCCTTTTTAATCCCAACCATTATGCACAAATTACATGCATTTCAAGAGACAGGCCAAGATCTGTAGCAGGTGTAAGTCAGAGAAAGTCTATTAGAAATACATAGCTTTAAACTAAGTCAGTTGTCCACTGGGATATATAAGCACCACCACATTTACACTGGGTACTTGAGTACGCTTCCAGTCTATGCAACAACTTTAAAGGTGCATCCTTTACTTCTTCCTTAAAATTCTTAATTAAAAATTGATGCAAAAATGAAGAAGCAAAATGTACGTGCCTGGCTGGTAAATATATGAAGGAAGAGCATCTGGGTTTGTTCTGCATTTGTGAGGTACCTACCACATAAGGAGCTGTATTAGCCTAAGATTAAGAGTCTGGGAATTAGCACAATACATAAAATATAGATGAAGACTTTTGAAGCCTATTTGTACATTCAACTTTGCCTAGAGTCCTATCTCCAGAACTTTTTCCAAGTCATTTCTTCAGAAATTCTGCAAGGCGCAAAAAGCCAGCAGACTTCAGGAGATGCTGCAGGTAGTAATTATCTACCATGGCAATAAAAATCACTAGTGAGACATCGTTCCTTCCTGATTACACCAACAGCCTAAAGGCTTCAGCCTTCTAAAAACACTTATCAGCAGCTGAAGAGGAACAGAGTAACATCAGTGTGAAGTCAGGGAAACAAGAAAATGTGACCCATGACAGATATCCACTCCACAAGTAGGCTGTGTTTACGTCTCTGTTCTGCCCTGGTGAGACAGCTGGCATATGAAAATACACCTATGTAGACAGCCCAAACCACAGAACAAGTAGCCTCAAGAAGTCTGCAGTGATGAGTTGCTTGCTTTCTTGGACCCAGCAACATGATAATGGGTAACTGCGCTGATTTGCTTTGAGTGCTGTGTAACTCTGCAATGCCTACCACAGCTAGGGGTGCTAGACCCATTCCCAGCACCCTAGGCACCCCTCCGTACTGGAGGCTGGTTTTCGTCTTTGCAGCCACATCCACATCTTTCCTCAGCTGCTCTTTCACACACCTCTCGAGTGATCTGATTACACCCAGCAACAAATGTTAGGGTTACTTTTGGGGAATTCAGATGGAAAGGTAGAAGTCATTCAGGTCAGAAGGTCATTATATATTGACTAACAATGCAGTGCCATAAGCACTAGAGTATGTAGATCCACTACTGAAGTTGCAGGGAGTCTGTCTGCTAAGCTAGAGAAGGCATCAGTAAAAACCTCTATTTTAATTTCTTTAGATAGTTTCCTTAAAACATACTGCTTAAAAACACTTTTTTTTTAATGAGAATCACCAATATAATTTGTTTTTCTGCCTATTCCATATAGACAATCTTTAAAAAGAAAAGACTTTAGATTTGCAAAAACTCCAATGACTCTGCAGCCCAAGGGTAGCGTAATTAGCAGACTGTACTGGATAATCCAGTTTCATTAGCAGATTTTTCACCCACAGTGAAAACTAGAGGAGTGCATGCTTCTGCATGCCCATCACTCCATTGTATCCTGTGTTTTATGAATTGCCAGTATCAGATTTATACAAATGAAATTAAAGTGCTAGATTCTCTTGCAGCCTCTTATATGTTAATATGCCAGACCATGGTATTAATTCAGCCTTTGGAGGAGGACTGATCTGAGGGATGATGTGATAGTGGCAGTAAAGGATTTCCATAGGAGTTGAATATTGTTGAGTGTTACTATCTTAGTTGCTCTTCAGTTCTTGCAAGCACTTGAAGCTTCAGAAGGGGCCCCTTTTCTCACTTTTATCACTTCTTTACATCAAAAAGCCTACAAATGGACAATTTGTAGAATTGTGCAGAGCAGCTCTGGTACCTGCAGGAACGAGGTCAGGTGTACTGCAGAGTGGGAACATGGAGCGTATCGCTTGGAGATGCACAGCCGCATCTGGGCCCTGACACACCACCTCATTCACTCAGATCCGGGGGCCAAGGTGATAGTCTGCAGTAACCCTTTCAACTCAGGCACTCACATGTTGTAACATCAGGCACATACATCAATAGGTAACTACTGTACAGCTACACCTCTTTTTTCCTGCTGCCATTCTCCCTCTCTGGTTGAATCACGTGTTCTGGTTATAATTGAGATGAAACAGAATGATTACAGGAACGTAAGTGCATTAGCACATGCAGTCAGCTGGAATTGTTCTTTCATACCCTTTTATGAATAGCTGCTGAGTGGTCAGGGGAGAGTGAATATGAGCCCTTGATACAGTTCACTGCTTTCTGCATGGGTTGTGTGAAACATGTTCTCAATGCAGTTATCTGACTAAGGCTTCTTACATCTCCTGTCCCTTTTTCAAGTGATGGACTGGCAAGGAAAGGCAGTGCCATATATTAGGGTGGCCACAGAATGGGTATGTGCGTGATGTATTGCAGTGCTGCAGAGCAGCTAATGCTCCGCTGCACCTTGTACTACACAGCAGCTCTGCAATGAGTAGTGTAGATCACAGAAGAGTGCAAGATGGCTCTCTGCTTCCCGTGGTATAATTAGATCCATTGCTCATCTGTCATACCAAGGTGCTGTAGCAACAGACACTTGGCCATCTGTGACACTGCTCTGCCTGCTCCTCCATCAGGAACACTGACATGTCTGCATGCTGCCATGTGCCCTGGTAGCAGGCGCTCAGACCTCTGGCTTAGGGCTACATCGCTTTGGCTCCTACCCACTCATCATCAGAGGTGCTGTCTCCGATTCTGACAGTGACAAGGGGCAGAGACGGCAAGTGTAAAGCTGTACAGAAGCATCTTCTTCTCTGGATATCTCATTCTTCTCCCTACATCTTTTGGGTCTTGCTATCTCTTTTAGTGTGCTTTTCTTACTCTGGATGCTCCCTGGGGTCATGGATCTGTCATTATTATTTAGTTTCCTTTGTGCCATCTAGAGCTGTAATAAATCCTGAAGAAGGTCACCATGATCAGCTTACTGCAGTACAAGCATCACAGAGAAATGGGGTCTGTCCCTATAGCGAGGAAACATCCCAAGCCTCAGAGACAAGAACTCAGCCCTCCTCACATGGCAAAAAACTTCATCTCTTGTGGCAATCCTGTGAACTCCCGGGTCCAAGGCACCACATTATCAGAGGCTGTGTTTTGCTTTGTTTCATAACAATCCTCTGCAAGGACACAAGGCACTGTGTCCTGTAGCAGGGATGTTTGATCTGAACTTGCAATGGCTAGACTCCAACAATGAAAGTGATGTATTTTTCAACATTTGTAAATATTCCTGCCCAAGTGGGACGGTAAGTGGAACTGTAGCAAATGTTCAAAGGCAGATAGCCTTAAAAAACAAAAATTAGATCCCCATACATCAGTTAAAATGCTTCATTTTTGTCAGAGACTGTTTATTTATGGGTTTTATTTATAATTTACGGCAGTATCAAAAGCCCTTGTGGCATTAGCGAAGGCACAGCAAGGGTCCAGCTTATGGTCATGACCTGCTTCCTGAAGCTGCCTGGTTAAAAATGTACCTGGCTGTGGCAGAGGGGCTGAGGGCGGCAGTTTCCCGTCCCTGCACACAGAGGTGGAGAGTGGTGCCTTGCTTCGCTTGGTGTCAGCTAGAGCCAGCTGAGACGAGTGCCAGGGGGTGTTTCTCACAAAGCCCCATTGTGGAAGGGCCTTGAGATTTTGTAGCTGCTTCCAGCCTTTCCAGCAGCTGATGCAGGCAGAGTGGCTGCAGCTGTGAGTCGCAGCAATCACTGCTTGCAAAGGTGGAGCTGGGGGCATGTGACACCTCCATGCTCATATCCTCCAGCACCACCCTTTCTTTTAGGTGACCTGGACTATCATCTGTTCTTCCTTCAGAAGCAGCAGCCTTTGCTACTCTTGATAATATTTCAGCCATCTCTATCCACACAAAATGTGCAGCAAGCATTTTTCAGCTGCACTCTCTTGCAGTGCTCCAAAATAATTTGAGCAAGGTGTTTCCAGCAACAGCGGGCAGGAAGATCCCATAGTTATCAGGCCTTTTTGTAGGCAGATGGAAGATGGATGTACTGCTGAAGTCCTGCGGGTTGCATTCAGCCACATCATCTGGAAAAATTGAGCCACATTCGAGCTAGATGAGGCTCTCTTGTCTGATATGTGCCATAGAAATCATGTCTTCAGCTGATGCCTTGCCACTGGAGACAAAATGAATAGTGTCAAACGTCTCCAGAAGGGACAGTTCTTAAGGAGGAAACTCCATGTTTCCATGCTGTGTGATATGTCCAAAGACCTCATTTTCTCATAATAAGACCTCATTTTCACATGCCAGGCTTGTGAGCAAAGAGGTTGTTGATGTGCTCAGCCCCAGGCTCCATCTTTTCTCCTGGTGAGGTGAAACACTACTCTCTCTAGGGGAGAAGAACCAATAGAGAAGGGGCAAGAAACTGTCAGGGTCTTGTAAAAACTTTCCATGCTTATCAGCCTTCAGCTGGATCTCCTCAGTGTTCACCTGGCACCACCTCTCCTGCCTGCATCTCAACTCTCTTGGGAGGTTTCTGTTCTTGTGTTTTATGTCGTCCAGAGTTTCAGGAGGCCATCTGGTCTAACACCCCACCAGACCAAGGCCAGCTTTGAAATCAGATGCACCTTCAAAGTTAGATCAAAGCATATACAACCAAGTTGTGAGTATCTTCAATGCTGGAGATTCCAAAAATTCTCTGGGGAACCAGGTCTAGTGTTTGACCAGCCTGCCTGAGAATTTTTACCTCTAATATCCAGTGTTACTGGTGTTACACTACCACAGCTCAATATATACATTGGGCTTTTTGTTGCTGCTCTCCTTCCACATCTACAGGTTCAAGGAAGCAACGAATGATTGCCTTTATCTGTAAGTCTCATTTTCTTCTCTTCTTCTTCCCTTGTTTCTATGTGGGACTACTACTACTACTACTAAGCTGGATTAGTTAAATTGTCATCACCGCTGGCCATAGATAGCATGAGTAGGTCAGTGTTATCCAAAGCTGTGGATGGGATAGGCTGCTAAGAGAATCACAGAATAACTCAGACTGGGAGGGACCTCAGGGGTCTCTGCTCCAACCTCCTGCTCACAGCAGGTCAGCTTTGAAGTGAGACCAGACTACTCAGGGCTTCATCCAGTCCAGTCTTGAAAGCCTCCAAAATCAGAGACTGCAAACCTCTCTGGGACACCTCTGCCTGATTGTCCTCATGGAGAAAAAGTGTCTCCTTAAACCCAGAATCAAACTCTTGTGTTTCAGCTTACATGCTTTGTGTATTTCTTCCTGCCCAGCCCTACTTTAGAGAACCCATCTTGGTCTCCTCAATGACCTTCTCACAGACATTGGAGGCTGCTGCTAGGCCACCCGAAGCCATCTTTGGTCCAGGCTGAACAATCCCAGCTCCCCCAGCTCCTCCTCAAGCAGCAGGTACTCCAGCCCACCATCTCCCCTGAACTCACTCCAGGTTATTAATGTACTTCCCCTACTGGGAGGGGACAAAACTGTTTGCAATATCTAGCTGTGGTCCAATGAGTGGCAAGTAGAGGAAGACAGCAACTCCCCTTGATCTCTGTGTCTGTCCCTGTTCATTTAGCCATTGGCCGTTGTTGCTGTCAGTAGTCACTGCTGGTCCATGTCCCATTTGCTGCCCACCAAGACTGCCTCTGTTGTTGCAAAGGGTCCCTCCATCCCTGGTGCAGGACTTTGTGTTCATCCGTGTTGGATTTCCTGAGGTCCCTGTTGGCCCATTCCTCCAGCCAGTCTAGGTCTGCCTGAATGGCAGCCCTGTCCTTGAGCATAACAACTGGTCTCTCCAGTTTGGTGTCATCTGGAAAGTTGATGAGCAAGCCTTCTGTCACCTCCTCCAGAGCACTGGTAAAGGGGTTAGGCAGGACTAGTCCCAGGACAGACCTGTGTACTGCTCCTGATCTCAGCCTGAGACAAGGGTCCCACTGTGCTGCTCCAGTTGGTATCGGAGACCATGTCTTGTGGTGTGTCACCACAGCTGCTGGGCATGTGTACTCCACCCTCAGCAGAGTTTACAACCTCTTCCCATGCACCTTTCTTCAAAAACTGCTTCATCTTTGAGCTGCTTCACTTCAGTGTGCACTAGGCACCCAGCTATCTAGGTCTCTAGCGCTTGTTGAATGGGTGGTTGGTACTCCCTCATTGGAAGCCAGCCGGAGACAAGAGCACCTTAAGATGAGCAATAGCTGGAGTTTGCTAGATGCAAAATCCCGCCTGGCCACCCTTACCCAACAGCAGCAGCTGGGACACACCACACTTTCTCAGAGAGTTTCCACAAGTGTCCAAAGAGCCTGTAAGACTGGGAGGATCAAGAAGCAAAGCCCAGAAGCAGCTGTGCAAATTCTTGCCACTGTTGGCTGTTCCTGTTTACTGTGCTCTGACCATGCTGTTGGTTGGTTTGCGCATTTGATTTCAATGTTTCTGCATAAAGTTGTCATTAATAGCAGCTTGTTACCTTATTGTATGGAGTCTTTAGTTGCAGCAAAATGGCACTCTTTGCTGTGATATAGGAGAGGCGATGTAGAAGAGACTAGATCATTGTAAAGTTTGGGGTATCCCCCATCGCTCTCCAGAGGTTTGCAACAAGCCACTGTTCAGTACTAGAATACCGTCAGACAGTGCTTAAACACACACCTGTGAAGTTTTGGCAAAGTTTGTTCTTGTGCCTTTAGAAAACAATTATTCTGAGTACCCCTGTTTTCCACAGCCCATGTCTTCACCGTGCTGTGCGGCAGGGATCCCCTGGACTCGGGGAGGGTTGCAGGGGCCTTATCGCTTCCCCCCATCATCTGCCCTGTGAATGGGGCAGCCTCTTCTGTCTGGTGCCCTCTGCCTCACAGCAGCTGAGGCTTTCGTTGTTCAGAGAAAGGATCACAAGAAGCCAGGGCAGCTTATGGACATAATGGTATTGAGATCAGGCTTTGAGGGAAGAGGTGTGGGCATGATTAGTTTATGGGGAGAAAGGCTGGGGACCTGACTCTGATCCCATCCCTTCCACACCTAGGCACAGGCAGGTGTGCTGACTGCTGATAACCATGATGACTCTTCTGCACTGTTCATCCCTCTCACCACCCAGAAACAGCAGCAATGGGCAAAGGGGTGAGCCATGTCCCTTGCTCATTGCTGGAGATAAAAAAAAAATTGACTCAGAATTTACTTTTTTTATACTTTCCAGTGTGTGATATGAAAGTGATGTAAATATGGCTATTCTTTACTGATAATTCTGAGCTTTCAGTACAGAAAAATACATAATCTCCAGTCAAATACAGAAAATAAAGTCAACATTTTATCTGCAGCCCTCTGCAATTTTAGATGACAGAAGATAACATGCTATAATTTTGAACCATTGATTGAAAACTTGTTCACCACAAAGTATCATCACTGTGCTCAGTTTTTCCACATTCACATTTGTGCTGACACAGCTCCAGTGAAATGTTAATCTTATCTAATCACTAGCACAGAGCAGTTGGGAGGCTTGTGGGTTTTTGGAGTGTATATATTCAGTATACCAATATAGCTGCATCAGTGGAAAGCCCCAGCAAATGTATTTCTTGTTTGGCATAACTCAGCAGGCTCTTGTTAGAGGTCATAATTAGCTACCACCCAGTGCACTGACAAAAAGGTTTGTGGGGCTGCTGCTAGACTGGAGAGAAATCATTTGTTTGGGAAAAGTAGGACTAGAGTGGAGAAAAGCTGATATGGTATGTAACTGAAGTATTACTAGAAAAATTGTTCTAGAGTTCATAGAATAGCTTACTAGACAAAGTCCTGTAGACCGACAATGAAATGTATGTGCCAAAAATCAATTAGGACCTTATGAAAATTTAATCAAAGTTTATGGTAAATAATTCCACACTAGATAAAGCTACATTTCATTAATTTTTGATTGTTACTCATTTAAACTGAAGTGATTACTGCACAAAGCAGAAACTTTGTTGTCATAAATCAATGTAGGCACAGTCCAGGGATCAGTTCGGGGTAAGCTCTTTGCTTTGTGTTAGGGTTCCTGGTCCTGCTCTAAGAAGCTGTTTAGCATTTTAAGGAATCATTTCCAGTCTAATGTGTGTATTGCCCTCAGAGCAGGGACTGAACCTCAGGTCTCTTCCTGTATAAGCAAATGTCAAATCTCTGGCTAAAACCTTAGATTTTGGATTAGCAAATTCCTCGTTTCTCTGTAAAGTGGAGAATAAGTTTAGCCAAAGGACTGGAGAAGACAGTAGAGTCTTCCATATAAGCCATTTTTTATGCATCAGTGACTGCTCTTTCTTCCTCAGACACCTATGTGAAAACTCGAATGTGTCTATGTATACTTTCTGCGTAAATACAGCAAAACTTACAAGGGACTCACTGTATCGGTTAGGGTTTGGATTCAATAATCAGAATGCAAAGTTCTCATTTTTTCAAAGTGTCTACTTTCTCAAGCACTAAGCAAAGCAGTTACGAACCAGTGTATACTCACATGGACAATACACATGACATCCATAGAGCCCGAGTTACATGGAAGGGATGCATGTGGTGAGTCGGGTTCTGGAGCAATGTCAGGCACAACAGCTTATTGGGCATCTCCATGGAGACAACGTCAGTCTTGATGTTGTGAGAGACTCTCACTGATTTCCTGAATGCAGTCACTTTTATCCAGTTTATCATCTTGCCACGTGGGGCCAGTATGTGCCAAGAGGCGGCATCAAACACGCCTACTGTTTATGCAAGGTAAACAAAGTTCTGCGCTTGTGCAACCGAGAGTGAGGAGCTTCCCAATGTGGTGAGGATCATTGTCTTCCTCATCTTCATCTTCCTCAGAGCTGTAGGTTGCATCTGGCCACTTTGGTAACATGCCAATGAGAACTGAGTGTCAAAGTTCCTCCTTGACTCAGACCAGGTGTATCGTTTCACCATATCTTCGTTCCTATTTAGCAATGATGGAATGATTGCAGCATCCTATTTAGCAATGATGGAAGGTCCACAACATCCTATTTAGCAGTGATGGACCCTCTGCAGCTGGTATTTGTTCCCCATGTATGGAAATGTCTGGGGCTAACCGCGACTTTCTATACTCTACAGATCAAGTATGTTTTCCATTCCCTATACACTCACGTTTCCAGATGGTGGAGTCCATACAAGTTCCTTAGGCTTTTTTGAAACTGTGAAGAAGAACTTCTAACTAAGAAGAAACCTGCTATCTCTCTACAAACAAGACAATCATTGCATTGTTCATATCTGTCCATTCCTACACTGGCTGTGGACTGACATGCCTGAATTTCTGTTTACCTGGAGAATTCAAAGACCTGACACGCATGCAGGTGGCATGTGTGGCATGTGTATCTGTGCATAGTCTGCAATATTTGCTTTGGCCAAAAAAGTATTGGTTTTAGCACCCAGAAGGGGGTTGGAGGTTCTGGGAAGTAATTCTAGAAAGCATTCAGGGAAGTCAGAATGCATGAAATGCTCAGCATTTTGAGATAGGAAGGGTTAATGAAACTCTTGGCAGTATAAAGAGGAAGTAATGATTAAGGGCGAAGAGGTGGCTTTTACCTTTATGTACAAAATATTCCTAGGGTAATGTGCAGTTCTGGCATGCTTATATTAATAGAATCATGAGAAATTGCTGAGAGTGCAAAAATACCCTAAAAAAATTGTGGACATTAGAGAATATACAATTCCTTGGGAGATGTAAAGAGCACCATCACTATAACGTAGCAAAGAAAAGTTCAAGGTGACCTTAAGAGGAAAATTAACTGAGAATGGAAGTGTTTAATTCACTTTATAATTATGGAGAAAGGCATGACACGAAATGATGGTTCAAAGCAAGGCTAGACAAATTTAAATGAGAAATAAGGTGCAAATATGTTTTAGGGAGTTTATAAACTACTAAAGCAAACTATGGAAGAAAATGTTTGGTTCTGCAACTCCCGATGTGTCCAAATGCCTTTCCGAAGTTTGCCTAAGTCGAACACAAATGATCAGACTCAGCACAGAGATAACTGTTTCTAGTTCGGTGCCTCTAGATTTCATCTTTTATTAGACAGAGATGATGTAATTTTACTTTTTAGTGTAAAGTTTATCAATATTCTTGCAAAGCATTCACTGAGTCTTTGAACATAAACAATCAATTGGGTATCGATATGGCAGATAGTGGTTTGATTAGAAATGCAAAATATCAGAACACCGGTGTGATTAATGAAGGAGCTGAAACACAAGTGATTTCACATTAGTTGGGCAGGTGTTTTGTATAAGGGAGCAACTGGAGTGTTGTCTCAGAAAGAGTAAAATCAATGACATTGCTGGAGATCCTCCCAGTATGAAGAGCTGCAGGAACATACTCCCACTGGTAAAGGTCAGATTGATTCAACGGCTGTCATAATTCCCTGCAAATATAACACCTACTTACAAAAAATAAATAAAGAAGTGCTAAATTTAATGCAGTATGAATGAATACTCCAACAAATATCAATGCCTCAGTTGTCTAGGCAGCTAACCTATTATATTTATGTATATAAAAATGATTACAGAAATCTGAGAAATCTTCACATTTTGCACTGATCTCCCTCCTTCCAGCCTCGTCATGTACTTGGGACTTTTCAGCCCGGACAGGGACAGGTACAACAGCCCCACAGCAGCTGTTCAGTGTTAAATGTCTGAACAAGGGGACCTGTCTTTTCTTCCAGATGCCTGAGTTGGGGGTCATCCTGTCCTTGCCCACATCAAAGCAAGCCCTGCACATGTGACCACCAGGGAACACATTTGAATTTCTGCCAAACCTATTCCTTGCGGAACTCAAGCTGCCCTACAAGAAGCACAGCATGCCAGCAAAAGTGTCCAAACCCAAAATTCATCCTTTCACCCAGAGACCAGAGGAAACCACACGTGTGGGATGGGACAGGCCGCCTTCTGTCCAGCCATCCCTAGGTGTCACAGCTCTGGGAGTCAGAAATGAAGATGCATGTTAATCTTCAATGGAGTTGACAAACTGTCTTCAATGAGAGCTTTGATCCACTGCTCCTTTGGGAGTGAACTAAATTGTACCATCAAAGGTAGCTATAATTCTGCATGCAGGGGTTTATGCTTCTTCATTCAGAAGTAAATTCAGATGAGCTTAGCTGGGAATTTAAACAGATGAGCCATATTCATATCTGTGGGAGCAGAACTAGCCTATTTCAGATCTTCTTCTATGCACTGATTGGGTGATATCCCATAGTCTCTTACTACTTCAGACATTGTGTCGCTACTATTTATGGCACGTTGATATAATATTGCATCATGCGGATGCCACCCTACCTATTGCCACTTTTGCAATATAAAATATCAGACAGGGGAATTACTATGCGGGAAGTCCAGGCAATGGACTCCCATTGGCATATAGCTCTTGTTTGTCCTTCTGCCAGTGAAAACCTTTGCACAGAGATTTAACTTCCCCTGGACTGATGATGAATGGCTCTGTGAATTTGCCTTGGTCCCATCCCTTCCTCGGTGCTGATAAATGTGAAGAGAAGGAAAGGAAGAAAATGAAAACCTTTCTCCTCAAGGGATTTGGTTAACCATATACATCTGGAACATGTTTGTTAGCAGGGAGAATAACAAGAAACTGCACAGGAAAGTATTAACAAATTTCTTCGCTCCCATTCCCCCGAGAGAACGCCCTTTCTGCACAACCATCTTATATTTATACTTCATCTCCACTTTTCCCCTTCTTTTCTGAATTTCTCCAGATAACACAACTTAGTTGTCTCCTCTCCTGTTCCCCAAAATTCTCGATGTTCGATGAATAATCTCAGTTTCTCTCTTTCAAACCAACCTGAGAATCCCCCCTTGCCATGACTCTTCTCCAGCAGCATTCCACCTGACCTGTATTTTCAGTCCCTTCTTGGCATCCTATGGACAAGTATTACCCCCTTATCTAAGAGGAACATTTCTCATGGTTTCTTTCCATTATTTTGAGAAAGGTCAAGGTGCCTCCCAGCACTGACTCCTTCAGGAGTGTCTCAGATTTCCAGTGCTTCTCTTACTTCCCTGCGTAGTGAAGCAGGGGTCCAACAGCAAAATGGGCGTCTGACCGGCTTGTTGCTTTCTTGAGCCTCAAAGACAAAATCAGCACTTAGGTTTGTCTTTGGTATCCCAGGTGAGGGTCTCTGTGCACTGAAAGTCTCCAAAAAAAAGGATGTTTGCTCTGATGGCACCACTCTTTTTGGGGATGAGGATTTACCCCCAGTCCTGCTGAGTTTCCTCTGCAAGTGGTGCTTCCTGAATGTACAGATTTCCTGGAACTGGAACTAGGTCAGAGAAAATTTAGAAGAAGGTACTGAAGAAATGTCCTTGTTTGCATCAGACCTGCATTCCCATGATGTCCTGTGCTGTACCAGAACAAGGACATACTCGCTACAGTCTTGTTGGGCTCCATTTTGTTCTCGGCTATTCCAGCTACTGAGTCGCTCCCCAACAGCACAGCTGTACAGCTACATTTTGGGAGTGTAGTTAGAATGGTTAAAGCAACCAGATGGAGATCCAGGAATAAGGCTCATACTCCTGCCTCTCTCTGCTGTGTCCCCACCTCTCCCTCTCCATCTCCTAGCTGTTAGGCAGGGGAAGGCAGTGTCCCCTGAGAATTTCCTAATATTTGCAGAATGCTTTGGGAACCCTGAATGAGAGGATCCCTAAATACAGGCACAGGCTAATGTCAAGCCAAAGAGGATGAACTGAAAGAATCAGAGGTATGGGTGTGAAACGCATCAAATGATAGGATAAGGTGTAATGGCTTTAAACTAAAATAGGGTAGATTTAGATTAGATATAAGGAATAAATTCTTTGGGGGTAGTGAGGCAGTGGAACAGGATACCCAGAGAAGTTGTGGATGCTGCCTCCCTGGCACTGTTCAAGGCCAGGTTGGACAGGCTTTTCAGCAACCTGGTCTAATGGAAGGTGGCCCTGCCCATGGGAGGGGGATTGGAACCAGGTGATCTTTAAGGTCATATCTATTCTATGATATTAACTAATCATTTAGTTGAGAAACTGCAGAGCCTTTGTAGAGATGCAGATCATCAGAGGAATGATTCATGTCATTGTTCAGAAGAAATTGAAAATAAAGTCAACTGAAACTGTGTGGGTCATGACTCTGAACATCTGAGCTTGCAGATTCTCAGTGCAGTCAGCGTTTGACAGCCAAATCTCTGAAGGTTACACAGTTTCCCAGATATATTCTGTCCCAGGACTACAGGGAGAGAGCAGGGTTCCCTTCTGTAATAGCTCTTCCCAGTGACTTCCCCAGTATCAGGAGGGCCATTACTATATTAACATTCACCAAAGAAAAAATTTAAATTCCTGCACTTTTCAATGTCACTTCTGGAGACAACTGTGTGCCAAGGAGGATGAAGTGCAATTGCTGGAGTTGGGAAATAGTTGTGCGTAGGGAAGATAGGAGTAAGCAAACATTGTACAAATCAAAGGAAGAGACGTCTGGCCTGGGAGTGAAAATAAAGGCTAAAGTGTCTTTAGCTACCAAAGTACAACTCTTCTAGGACATCAAGAAGCTCAAGCTTTCTACAGACTCGTGGGCAAATGTCTGGTGTTTGATACTGGGGTGGGTGCATGTCCTAGTCCTTGGTTAAGAGTCTCGGCTCTTGGATGTTTGGGTAATAACCAAACGTCACCCAGTAACTCTGGCAACAGGTGAGGTTTGCAACTTGTGACTGTCAGGATATTCATGGAGTTTACCACGTTTCAGCAAGTGATTCCAGGAGGATATTAGTCCATCTGTAAAAGAATATCTTTGCAGTAAAGACGTCAGATGGTTTAAATTTAAAACCAGTAGTTTTAATGAAAAGTGAAAATAACCTGCATGACAGGCTTTTTTATCTTTGGTTCTAGAATGCCGTTTAAAATATATGAAGTTTCACTGTAAGGTTACAGAGCCATTTTGTCACAAGTTAGAAGCGACAGCATTCTGGCTGCCTCTTGAACCTTACAGACTTTAACGCAGGCATGAAACACTGCCCAGTTTAGACTTCAATCGCAAACCACTTTTCTTGAGTTCCCACAGAAGTTTCCTTCTCATACTGCTTTTGTGAAAGCTTTCTTTTGACATCTTCCACATCCTTCAGTAAAAAGAAAAGCTCGGAAAGAAATGCTAGATACATTGAACGTGACAGTCCATTTTGCTATTGACCTTAGGAGTGCGAGGATACTGCCTAGATTTTTTTCGGTAGTTTTAAACCCATCATGTTATGATCTAGTCAGCAAAAGCAAACCACAAACTTCTTCTGACTAAAAAACACAACGCCAAATAATGTTATGCTATAAATCAGTGGTATTCTGCAGTGATCTGACCTATTGCATTACCCGTTTTCTTTCTGCCCTCTCTATAGCAAGGTAGTGTGGGGCAATTAAAAAAAGGTGAAGGGCAGAAGAGCATTCTCATGTAATCTTTAAAAGAATGTTACTACTAAATGAAGAATGTAATTATGTATAGCCTGTGTTGAATATAAATGACATGGTATTTTACTTTCTAATACAGTAAATTCTGTCTTCAGCATTCATTTAGCTCTGCAGTGTCGCAGTGAAGAGAGCTATAAAACTGCCTGGATAGAAAGGCAGCCACAACACATTCAAAAAATAAGATTCTGATGTATTTTGTTTCAGGAGCTTTTGAACAAACAATGTGAGGGACTAAAACATCCCACTTTCACTTTAGCGGTACCCATTCATTTGCACACACCGGATCTAGCTTATAAGTAGTTGCACAGAGGTAATATTTACCGTTATAGAAGAGTATTATTTTCATCTGCCTATCTCTTTGATAGACTGATCAGTTGTGTTGATGTAATTGTAAGCATTTACAATGCATATTGTCTTTTATGTAGGTAATAAATACATCTGAGGAATGAGGTCATTGCTAGTGTACGCAAAACCTTGCAACACTGGACCCTTATGAAATGTTTCAACCATGTGCATTTATGAAATAGTTTTCTTAGAGAGTGTACTCAGCTAATGCTTTGCATGGCCTTTAAACAAAATAATGTCCTTGTGCTGGGTTCATTACAAAATGAAAACATGCAGCATGGTGGGAGTCTCTGAAAAGCTTTGAGAAGTTCTAATATAGAGTGAGTGTAACATGACAGATGCCCATTCTTCTGTGTTAGGGAGGTGAGAATTCATGCTTTATTTTTGAGATGTTTGACATGCCAAAAAATCTCCATCAGTCTGGGTAATCAACAGTGTAACAAATGATGTAGCTTGTTCTCCTCTCTCCCTTTTTATTTATTTATCTTCACATTGTAACATTCGTGTGCTGCTCTATTTCTGTTTTTTAGAAACATGACTTGTGACATAATTAGTCTGTTAAATCTCTGTATGCCTGCCCTTTAATACTTCGCTTATACCTTAACAGGCCAGATTCATTCCAGATATACTCAGATAAAGGCAGTGGCATGAAATCAAATGAAATGAGCATTGACTGGCAAGTGGAGTGTTAGAAAGGTGTGCAAGGAGCCAGGTACATATCTTCCATTAGTCCAAAATAATGCCTGGTGTCTGACTGGATGACTTGGCAGAAACAAGATGATCGCCACTCTTATTGAGCACTTAGGACAAGCATCTGTACTTCATGTACCTGTTCCCAGGTGTAGCAGGTTATATCTGCTTTAAATCTGAATTTAGCTGAGTGTGTCAGTTTAACGTATGAGACCTTAGAGGTAAAGATGGGCTTAATGTTTCTGTACAGATGGCATCATGTAAGGGTGGAGGCTTTCTTGGCATTAAAGCTGCAAATGTCAAACATTATCTGCGTCTGTGATAACTCTTCCCCAGAACTCAGAAATTGTAGCTTTTATAATAGTCTTGGGAATATGTAAGATGTTTTCTGATCCTCTGCAGGCATCCAGCTAAACTTGTGACCAAATTTCTGGTATCACATGGGACCTATGTTCTTCTCAAGTATGAATGCATATTTTTTCAGCAGGACCTCTAAAAGTTTTCATGGACGTTAATGGTCCTTAGTAGGTCTGCAGAGGCTTTTTACTATAAGAAAGGAAGTGAGATTATTTTTAATCATCAGCAGGGAAGTGTTTCTTTTTGGTTTTGTTTTGTTTTTTTTACTATGAGCAAGGACATGTTTTCTTTTTTACCTTGAGGTAGGAAGTGTTTTTTTACCATGAGGTATGAAGTGAATCTTTTTTGACAGGAAGCAGTTACAAACTTCTGCAAGTAGAATTTCCTCATCTTCTGCAGTGTTTTTCCAAGTAAGTTCTGAAAAGGTCACAAAACTTGTGAAGTGAACATTGTGTGCGTTATGCCCTCAGGATATGCTCTGCATCAAAATTTCATTGATACTTTCCCATCATCTACACCAAGTGGCTTTTGTGTTGTAGAGTTCACTAAGACTACAGCCACAGTACACCAGTGCAACATCTCTGAGTCAGAGCCTAATGGCATTACAAGGTCTGCAACAGCTGCTGCAGAGATCTATCTGTGACTCATCTGAAATCCTACTATGAATAAAGCACTAATCCAGCATCAATCCCTATTCTGCTGTCCAAAGAAAAATGCTAAATATAAATAAATCTGTAACAGCCTGCAAATACAGTGGAAGGTTGGTAAGATTTCAGAGAAGTTAAAAAGCTCTAACTATTATGCCAGAAAAGGAAAATTGAAGGGGAAATGAAAAAAGCATTTTCTCTAACTGTTCCATTTCTCTTTCAGTTCTCTAGAGGTACCAACATCTATTTAGACACCAAGAGACTAATCTAATGTTTATCTGAGAGAAAAAGATCATAACATGTAGATTACCACGTGAAATCACTATTGCATCAGATATTTGGAAATTAAAGCAGATTATTCAGATTTTGAAATACAGAACAGTATTCACCATAGGTGAGGTTCAACTAGCTCATCTAATGTCAGCTGCAAAAGCTCCGTTGGCTTCAGCAATGCCAGTTTTCATTTTGTATCTCTTACCAAGCTGATTTGATGCATGCTACAGTGTAAAGATTAGCTTCCTCTAAGCCAGAAAAATATTGCTTTATACATTCTTTTAATTCTCAAACATTAGCCTGCTGAAAAGGAGACTATTCTTACTCAGACAAGTACTTGCTGTAAACTGTGGTTTGGAGAGATCACTATGAATGTCACTTTTCCCTGCAGTGCTCTGGAATAAACTGAATTCAGCGTTACTGAATGCAAAGATCAGAATTACTAGAACTCCATGTGATTTGTGCAACGCCTCAATTTTAGAAAGCTTGGTTG
>Ga0181612_180346_pt1 | contig 21596 bp, 19 predicted proteins | sample HoacroProtozoa21_FD_119630 | JGI IMG/M metagenome (GOLD analysis project Ga0181612, IMG submission 119630) | Hoatzin crop microbial communities from Cojedes, Venezuel. Combined Assembly of Gp0051906, Gp0051904, Gp0051908
CAACATGACGGAGGACAGGGACCCCTTCAAACAGCCTGGAATTATTCCCCCCCCCCCCCCCCCCCTTTTCCTTTGTCTCCTCTCTACTCAGGAGCATGGTTCAAAGGGTTGGATAGGGAAAATGATGTTTCACTGCCTCCTCCTGGGGCTCGGTGACGCAAGGGGAGCTCTGCTCTGGGCTCCCTCGGAGACCCGGTGCTGCCTCTCTTGGGTGCCGGGGATGCAGTCAGGGGAAGGGTGTGCTCTGTGGGCTAGGCAGGGGTTGGAGTTATTTTTTAAAGCTTTTCTTCATCGCGCCCTCGCTCCTGGAAAGCAGATTGCTGGAAGAGGCTGGTTGATGTTTGCTGCAGTACAACAGGATTTGCTAGTTCTGGAATTAAAAGGGAGACTGTCAGGTGTGCTTGGAGGGAAGGAGGGGGCGGTTACTTCTGGTGGCCAGGTGATGATGGCAGAGGCTCCTCACCCTGTCTGAATCCCACTTTGCATCTCCTGGCCTTTCTGGTTTGCTGCAGACATCACTGTGCCTGCTAGCGAGGTCCCTGCCAGCCCAGGGAAATCCCACCTGGGGAGTCCACGGTTCTCGAAACCACAGCCGAGGTTTCAGCCCTTTGGTCCCATCACTGGTGCTCAGGGTAGGTGCTATGGCTCCTCCACTTGTGCTTTGACTTCTTCGTGGTTTCCATGTGCCAAGAGGCCGTGACCAGTGGCCGTCTCCAGGCTGGTGATGGGAAGGCCACAGCAAAACATCCTCACCAACGGCTCATCCCAAGGCCAAATAGGACCGCTCTGGGACAAAGCTGATGGATAGACACATTCCCTCCATTTTCTTTTCATTTATCTCCCCGCAGGTTTTCTCAGGCCCCTCTGTTCCAACACTGTCTGGCTGTTGGTGTCGCTGCATGTGCACAGACAGCCCTCCCCTGGGACAACCAGTTTAGGCAGGACAGAGATCCAGCTTGAAGGTCACCAAGTACTCAACGAACTGATCCCATCAAGGCTGTCCTCCCAGCATGGAAAAGAAGGATTTTCCCCTCCCTCTAACCTCACTATCACTTGCTGAGAGGCTCAGGTATGGATTATGGGGTTCTCTGTGGATAATCGTCTTGCTGCTCCGCATGGGCGTGCTGCAGGGATGCTGGAGGCACTCGGGTGTTATGGTGATGGGAGCCACACGAGTGCCATTGATGGATTAGTGATAATGTGAAGGTCCCTGTTACACTAGCCGTCAGTTTGCTAACGAATATTAAGAGACAGATGTTGTATGAGCATCTCTACACTTTGGAGCTGGTGGCAAACTTCACACCTTCAGCTCTCCTAATAAGACAGTATTTCATCCTGCTCAAAATGCTTATTATAGCTAGTCTGATGGGTAGTGTAAGATCTCATTATTTATCTATATGCATTATTTTGGATAGATAATAGAAAAATTATCTAGAAGGACAGCAATTTATTCCTGTCATTTAGGAATAAAACTGTGATTTTAACTTATTCCTGTTTGTGAACCCTTGAATGAAGTTTTGCAGGGGAGGCACAGAGCCCTTTGTTTGTTGCTCTAGAGCGTAAGCAATCTTGCTTTATTTCGTGGCCTGCTACAGACCACTGTTCACAACCCACAGGAGCCTGAAGGCCGCGAGGACAGGAAAGGGAAATGGTGTTTGGTATCTCTGTAAGACTCCTAATACCTTTATAAACCTGTGGGGTTTCACTAACTGCTCTCCCATGGTGGCATCAGACAGGGTCAGCAAAAATACCTGTTCCTGCAGATGTTTGATGTCAGTCCTAAAATAAGTCCTCTTTTTTGTCTCTATTATTCCTCCTGTTTAGCCAGAGCCACACATTAGGCACCTTATCCCTCTCTGGCATGCATCCATTTACCGGTCCTGCTGTGGGCACTGCTGTTCAGCCTCTGCTTTTCCCACCCCCCCTCCATCGGGTCCCCAGGGATCTCCAGCCGGGGCTCAGCTGCTGCCCTTCTCCATATGCACTCCCTCTTCCTCGGGCCCTTTCTGCCTGGCGTTGATGGGAAGGGAGCTGTAATTCTCCGCACCACCCCATCCTCCTGCAAAGCCCTGGTAATCCTGCACCTAGGGGCCATTTAGCCCTGTCTGCCTGGTTTGCAGCTCTGCCACTGAAGGGTCCTAATTTGGTGTCATGTTGAGAGAGGATCAGGAAGCAGGGCAGGACTCCTGAGAGTTGGAGTCTGCTTCTGATATTACATCCACGCAAAGGGGGAGCTCGGTGAGCCCCTTCCCCTCTGGTCCTCACTGCAGAGGTGAAAAAAGATTGGGAAAGAGTATTAGTTAAAACCAAGGACCCACCAGCCGTGATGTTACGCTACATCTGCCTTCCTCCTCCCAACGTCCAGGCTGAAGGTCTTAATTTTATTGTGTTTGTTGCTGGTCATTCCTAACCTGATGCTGTTTTGGCATAAAGACTGCGCAACTCTGACTTTCAGAGTCTGTAATAGGGCAAGCAACCCTGTACTTGGATACAGTTAGCTTTAGACCCTCTGCATCGCATATTATCCTACGTACTATGTATTTTTTATCTCCTGTGGATGGTAAAGCCTTGTTGTGTCTAAGGAGAACATTTCAGTGCCCTTGGCTTTTCATTACGGTGCTTATTCCCTATCCTGCCCTCTGCACCCAGCCTTGCTACTGCTTGTGCTGGTGCAGAGCACGGGCAAAGGGGAATCAGGCCTCTCCCTCCAGTTTTACGGCTGTTTATGGTACCAGTTATCACTGCCTCAGGACTGGGAGATTTGGAGTCTGCAGAGCTCACATGGGGTCTGCGGCGAGGAGTGCTGCTGGTGCCATTTGGGTGCTGGGTGTCACTTCTGCCTGAGCTTCTGATAACGGAGTAACATGCCCCAAATCTCACTCTTCCAGAAGTGTCCTTCCCAAGTAAACTCTTAGGTTGTGTCACAAAAAGAGGATACCAGAATGGCTATTTTCTTTACTTCTTTCTCTAAGGAGCTTACACAAGAAGCCTCAGGCTGGGCAAAATGTGTCCACCCATTACCCTATCCACCATCCTCTTCCTAGGGTAACAAAAAGGAAAACACATTTTTTTCCAGGGATTTTTTCTTGGGTTGGCAGGGTATAAGGAGGCAAAACCACACACCATCCCGCACGTGCTGATGATAGTGAATGTAACCATGGGATATGTGTAATATAATACACCGCCTTGTGATAAACCACACTTATCTCAGCTCCGTTCTTCCCACTAATCCACCTCCAGTGGGACTTCTCCTAACGCTGCAGACCCCCACATGCTTCAGAGAATGGTCTTTTTGAAAACAAAATCAAACCGACAACCTGCCACCTGTCTGGGAAGGTGGTTTCCCCTCCAGAAACAGGCACTCACTGTCCCAGTTCCTTCCTCTGCTCACAGCCCAGCACACACTCTCCAGTCTTGTGCCTCTCTACCCAGCCCAGCCATACTGGGGAGTCCACCTCCCATGTGCCATCAGGACTTGGACCTGGAGATTTACACCCCTGGCGCTTTCCATGGAGTTCTCCTGGATTTATAAGAGGGCAGGGTTTGACCTGCAGAGTTTAACAACGGTTGTTAACCTTGGCTGTGATCAAATTAGGCTGGAGCACAAGCTGGCTGTTGTATTGGCAGCTAAGTTGCAACCTGCCTAGAAAATAACATGCATTCTCTTCTCTTGCATAAGTGTATTTTTTCCCAATGAGTCAGGATACATTCTGGCTGTGTCTGTGCTGGGGTGGGATCTGCAGGATACCAGGAGTTTCTGACCCAGATGGGCTCCATCCTTTCCTATTATCTAGCTGGAGCCAGAGGAGCTTTTAACTGAGTACAAATGTTTTTAGGCCCTCTCCATGCTGCCACTCTTCAAATATGTTTGAAAGTGTTTTCCCTGGTGCCTGATGTGTTTGTAACCTGTTTTAACTTCAATGTGACTAAATGCTCGGGTCTTGCAGGTCTGCAGCACAGCTTCTCGTTTGTCTGGCTGAAAATCAAAGCTATATGTGCGTTTGCATACCGGAGCTGGGCTGCGACCCTGCCAGCCAGCTAGCTCATTCCCAGTGTAGACAGGTCCTTAGTGTATCTCCTTCCAGACAAGAAAGCCCTTGTGGTTGAGATGCTAAAAATAACAAATATGTCTTCATGTCTTGAGTAACATGGGCCGTGGGTGGGCGCAGCCTGGCTTTTAAAGGGTTAAGGAGGCTGTGTCCTTGGTGACATGCAATTTATGATCTTGTGAATCCTTTTTTAATTATTTTGCTGTGACAGAGGTGGAAATATCCAACTTCAAACGACTGGCTTTATTGATATGCTGCTATTTGTGCCTCTGTGGAGGAACAATCCCATAAAAGCAATAAATTAGAAAAACCCCCTTTCTCATCAGAGAGAGAGATACTTTCTGGCTGGGAGTGAGAGACCTGGTGCAAAGGCGTTTCAGCTCCACGAAGGGGCTCCCTGTCATCTGCAGTGAAAACCCCTTTCCTCCTAACCAGGCACGTTTGTGGTGCACCCACCTACTCGGCTGCACACTCCCCTCCGAGCTGGGCCAGGCTCATTGCATGGGGCTGGAGTTTGGGAATGGAGGAGGAATTTTTGTCTGTATTCATGGATGTTGGCTTAACAGCTGTAAAATGTTTATGGCCTTGTGGCTGTTTGTATTGGTTAGTTATTTACCATATTTGCACTGAGAGGATGATCAGAAAGCGCATTTTAGGACAGAAAAAGGGATTTTAAAGTACGATTAACTAATGCAGTTGGAGATGAGCTGGTTGAGGCCAAAATGGCAGTGTTTATTTGCAGACACGAATGACCGGTTTTCACCACAGGGAACGTAACAGAATCCATCTCATGAATCCAGATGAGAGCAAATATGACATTGTATATTTTTTTTAAGTGTAAATAGTTACCCGTAACAAAGATGTACAGGCCTGGCCACAGGAGTACCCAGGCGCAGCCATACAAACACCAGCAGTTATGAAATTATTTGTGCTTCCAGCTGCATTTGGCAGGTGCTGGAGCTGAGCTGGGCTCTGCCAGCGTGCGTGGAGTGAGCATCACATAGGGTCTGACTCATTTATGGTGCATGAGCAAGCCTGTTTCCCTCTCTTTAGAAGGACACAGTCAGAAGTGGAGCAAAAGATAGATGGAGACTGACCCTGAGGCCCCAGGGACACCCACTGACCTGATCTCAAGAGCCCCTGCTAGCATGAAAGCCTCTCAGCCTTACAGGGAGACTGCAATGGGGCCTCAGTCCTGTGACTGTTCTTCTTGGCTGCTTCTTTTTGCCATACATGTTACTCAGGCTAAGATGGTCTGAGGTGCTCAAGTGACTCAGATTCAGCACACCTGTATATCATGGGGGCAGGTGGTAAGGTCCAGTTCTGGTCTATATTGGGGGCTTTTGTGCCAGAGCAGGAGTGTGGATGGGGCAGTAATAGCAAAGAAGTTATGATGACTGGAATCAGTGTCCAACACAAACCTATCAGTGTGCTTGCACTCCACTCATGGCAAAAAGACATGCAGATTATCCCAAACCTTTAACAGATACTAGTGCTGAGGAGGGTGATGAGTCTGGAAGATGAAGTCCTCTTGCGTTCAGCACAGGGTCTGGCTCTTCACCAGTACAGTGCAGTGCAGCTCCTGGAAACCACCCCTCAGTGTGGAAGAGGTTTTGTCTCTGTGTTGGTACACACCTCGGCTTCTCCCTCCTGGATCAAGTGAGACTGTCAGACGAGGCCAACAGCAAAGATACTGTAAGTCAATGACACAAAGGAATTGCAAATTTTGGGAAAAACGGATTCCATGCTCATCCTGGCCAAAGTCCCAATCTGGAACTGCATCTATGGTCTCCTCAGTATCAATCCTAGAATGCGAGGGAGATTCCACCAGGGCTGAGCTCACACATTTCTATCAAAAGTCAAGCATCAGCCCCAAGTCTCGTCTTTACCAAAGGGGAGACAGTAGTGTACCCCAAGCTGGAACCTGTCGTCTGTTTTTGTTAAGAAGATCTGTGAAATATTTGCTGTTCTTGTACCAGCAGAAATTTTTATCATACACAAGACCTACACTTGTTTCAGAGGCTGTCCTTTGGTAATGACTTTTGCTGGAAGCCAACCTGGCTGAGGGCTGAACTGACGACCTCAATTCAGGTAAAATTGCTCCAAATGCCATCGTTGCCCCTTGGAAGCACCCAAAAAGCAGAAGGTAGGGCCTGATTCCCTTTTGCACTCGCATAAATTGGGAATGCCTTCACTGAAGTCCCAGGCACTTCACGCATTCTAGAGGTGGTACAAGAGAAAGGTGATTTAGTCTCTGAGTCGACCTGCCGTCGATCTAATCCTGAGATGCTGCAGTAAATGGGATATTGCTTTTGACTTACACAGATGCTGTATCAAGCCTACAGCGATTAACATTCAACACCTGTGCTTCAATCAAGCTACTTTCCTGTAGTAATATCATTTATGCTGAAACTTCTTCTCCTTCAGTCACTGATCTTCAGGCTTATCTGCCTTAGCCTGGTGTAAATCCAGGGTAACCCTGTTCTTATTGGAGTTATTCCTGATCAGCACTGGTTTAAATGAAATCCGAATGTGACCCACAGATGACATCATTTCAGGGCCCTGTAAAGATCAGAGCTGTAACATGAGTTCACTGGTATTGATCTCCTCATCTATGCTGACGAGAACAAACAAAGCAAAGTAGCTGAGACACTACTGCGTTTTAATTCCTTGACATAGTAAAATCTATTGTGCAGCAAGGTCTTCAGCATTCTCTGTTTATAGGCATTGTTTTTGTGGGGGTGGAACCACCTACCTCCGTGCTGGCCTGTCCTCACACTTTCTCCTCTAAATCCATAAAATTTCCAGGCTTGGCACATGCTGCACTGGGAGAGATTGATTGGAGCCAAACTGAGGGATGGAGAACATTTCCCATCCAGGGAGAGAGAGACCAGGCAGGGAAACAGTCCTCGGCTTGGGAAACTGTATCTGCTGACAAGTGGAGCTGGTCATCTGTGCGGACAGCCCATCTTCTAGATAGGGGGATTTTCCCATGACATCCAGAAAACCCTGCTCATGAACTGCAGCCCAACATTACCCCGGGTTCACACCCCGCCAGGACAGGGCACCCAACGCTGGGCTGCCTTGCCAGCTCAGACCCCGCCTGGCCTGGGTTTTCAGAGCCTGTTTCCACCATGCCATGCCCATGGGAAAGACAAAGCACCGCCGGTGATCAACAGCGTGGGACCAAACCCAGTGCGCCGCTGCAGAGCTGGAGCAAACTGGACCCTTGGCCAGAACGCTCTTTTGCTGCTGCTTGGTCACATCTTGAAGGTCACAGGTGAGGCCAGGCAAGGAGAAACCTATGTCTGCCACCTCACTGGGCCTCCTGGGCATGTTCACACCTCCGACCTTGGGACCCCTCAGGAAATCATCCCACTAGAGGGCACTGGGAGTCGATTTTCCATCCCCTCCTCTTAGTTTCCGCTCTTTATTTGAGTTTCTCCTTGCTTAGCGTTCTCCCCACCTCTCCCTCCTCTTTACTGGCCAGCTCAGACTGTTTAAATTGGAAATTATTTGTATTACTGTCTGTAAATAATAGATGAGGGAGTGAAGTGGAGTTGGTGTCCCTTCCATAAACTCCTCCTCACTTTAATTAGTGCGAAACAGCCTGGTGAGAATGCGAGCTGCCTTGATGCTGGTAATTAAAATTGAAACCACTGAAAAGCTGCTCTATTTTTTATCGGAGCTGCTGTTCGGAGCCGGGAGCCTGCGGACGGCTCTGCAGTAAAGAGTGATAATGAAGGTGTGAATTCCCGGGGGGAGGAGGGGCAGCTGTAGTGATGGCTGAACTTACACCAGATGAAAATGCAGGAGCAATTAGAGGTGGCTGTGTACAAGCTGGGCATCGGAGATTAGTTGGCACCTTGGGAACATGGCAGGGAGGGACAGGGAAGGGGGAGGGATTTTTTTTCCTTTTTTAAAAATTTTAATAGCAAAAAAAAACCCCAAAATAGACAAGGAAAACGACTGGTAACTTAAATTAAAGACAAACATGCGCAGTGTCCCTGCCTGGCTCTGCTGGCCTGCCCAAGCCAGAGATGGTGGAAGATGGAGCTGCAGCCCAGAGCATGTGGGGTGGGAGACAGCAGGGCCCCTTGCCTGGGGGACAGCAATGTTGGCCACGCTCTGTTTTTTGGCAGCTCCACGGCAGCCCTTGCAGCAAAGGCATGGGCTTGTTGCAGCCCCGCTGTGTGCTGTTCCTGAACGTGGGCTCCATGCATCTCAATTTCTCTATGTGTCCTTGCTCCTGCTCACTGGACTGATCCAAAGCTAAGTGGGGTCCATCAAAGGCTTGCTGTCACCCGCAGTTAGGCTTTGGATCAGACCGCATCTCTGAAAAATAATAACTGTTAACTTGGGTATCTGAGAACAGTGGCAGCAGTGACGTGAGATGGACGAGCACAGGCAGAGGCCTTTGTTATTACTAGCTAAGGAGGATTTTGGGAAGAGCTGCTCTGAGTAATCAGATAATGTCATTAATTGCTTCCTGCCCTGGTGTGTTCATCCTAGTGTGGGCTCCACCAAACAGCTGATAGTCTCTGTTCAGCTTCAGAAAAGATGTCAGACAATATGATGTACTCGGTCAGAGCTGCAAGCCTGCAAAATCTTCTTCTGGCTACAGCCACCTTGCAAAGAAAACACTCCCTGTGAAAAAAAGCACGTCAGACAGCAGTGCTTTGGTGGGAGAGGAACTCCTCCATCCTCCGGGGCCCTCTGGGAGCTGATGGGCACCTCCGCCCAAAAGACATCTCATTCTACCCTGGCTCATTAGCCGCCCAGACACTGGGGAACGTCTGCAGGTGCCGGGTTGTCTTAATTTAGACTGAATAGAGGTTTTGTTGGAAGGAAGTTAAAGAGGCTGTAAATAACCTACATAGAATCGGTTTTGGTTTCAGAGGGTCGGCTGTTGGGTGCTCCATGGATTGTGAGTTACTTCCAGGGGCTGGAGCTCCATGGCAGCTTGTAATGACATTCCCATTGTGAACCTCAGTTTTGATGTAGGAGAAGCTCAGACTTTCTGTAGGAATTTTTAATGCTGGAACAAAAGGCCAAAATTTTAAAACTGACTGACTGACTGACTGTGAAGGGAACAGATTTAATATATCCTGTAATATCATGATCTTGGAAGAGATTTAAAATAGCGTGTGCATGAGTGTTCTTATGCACTAATAAAATTAAAAACAATTGCTTAATTCCAAACATATGCTTGGACCTTACCAGAATGACGCATTCTGATCAGTTTTCATTTAAAAATTCAGCACACCGATGGATTCTTAGCAAACTCCCTGTCTTTGTGGAGTCTGCATTTTCTGGTGGAAAGCTGCTCAGCTCTGGTATCTTTTCATTATCATTGACTTACAGTAACAAAATGTTTTTACACTTCAAATTTATCATTTGATCTCCTGGCATAAGAATCTGGGGGAATATGGAGGGCAAAGGAAGGAGAGCTGAGATGCCCACGGGAGGTGCTTTGGTGACTTTGTTTGTTTTTAGTTAATATGATATTCTCAGGAATACGCTGATCCGGGTACAAAGGATTGTCTGCAATGCTGAGTAGTGCCTTAGCATATTAGTGAGATCTCAGCGACTCATATTTATTTCCTAGGTCTTCTCTACCTATGAGTTTCTAAGGTTTCTCTGTGACTTCATTTGTAAAGTATGTGCATGACTCAGACTTTGCTAAGCTCTCCAGAGTTTAGAAATTCTGACAGTTTATAAACCCTGGAGATGGGCAAGTTTAGATTCATGTGGGGCTTTGAGACTCTAAAGAACTGTATTTTCACTTGTTTTCGGTTTGTTGTAATGAGGCTGGTGATATTTTATTATAAACCAGGCAGGACTTACAGGTGGATTAAGCATTTTTTCGCTATCGTGTACTTTGTTCAATGCTATTTTCTCAGTTAATAGGTTGTATTTTCTCACCTGTTAGGCATGATACAGAAATGTGATTAAGCAGACTTGAAAACTAAGAGGACGTTTTCTCAAGTCTGTGGGACATGTTTGTTTATCGACTTGTTTCACACGCTTGTCATTGGCTATTGCTATTTCAACCAAAGAGAAGGAAAGACAGATTTATATCTGAGCCACCTTGCGTACATATATTTAGGACTCTGAATGTGTCTTGATGCTTTTCCAAAGACCTTTTTCAAGACAATTGAGCTCTCAATATGTTAGAAGGAAAAAACCCACCTCTTTAGAATGCTTATTTCCTTTACTGAAATTTAGGAAATTCCCAGGGAAAAAACCCAACTTACTAGGATAGAAATAAGTTAGAAGATAAATTGAAATCCTTTGATTGAAAGTAACATTATTAAAAAGTTTTAATTATGGAGAAGAAAACGTGGGAAAGGCACTCAGAGCTAACATAAAAATGATTGGAAATTGGTAATTAAAAGAAAATGCTTGAAAATTAAACGGCACAAAATCTGAAAATGCAAACTTGGCTCTGATTCATTACAACACTTAAAACCTGGGATTGCTATTAAATAGTAGATGGTTGATTTTAATTCTACGAGTCTACATTGATGCTGAAAGCTGGGCAAATGCTGCAGTACTTTGCTGACCAACGCCATTAGGCTTCAGATCCCACCCTTGTCCTCCTTTTTCCCATCTCTCATCATCCTCCGTTTGGATTTCTACTCTAAAGAAAAACTTCTTGCTCTTTCAGAGAGTATCTGGATTCTACATTCCCTAGGTGTTTTTAAGGCTCATCAGCTCCCCCCTTTTAAATATTTCAGGCTTTATTTTGCAGCCCCAATACAATTACTTTAAGTGAAGGGCTGTGCCTTTCTGTATAGCACCAAGTTCTGCTCAACAAAGATTGCTTTCCTCAGGGGACAGCTTGTAAATTTCTGTACAAACTTCTCCAGAACATCCTTAGGGTCTTCCAGGACCAGGTCTGCATTTCCTCAGGAACCTTGCATCAGGCAGTTGACATCAGATGGTCGGTTCCTGTGGTCAGTTAGCTGGTTTGAGAGGCTGCATCGCTGAAATATAATAAGGAGCCCACAATAGGTAGGAAGTACCAGCATGCTTCTGTTGACATTTTTTGTGCCAGGTAAGCCACCACCACACTGACAGTCATAGCCAGACAAAACCCATCGAGCCATCTTTTCTTATTAACATACTAGGTCTTTTAAATCATTATATTTTCTACATTGTCGGATCAGTGAATGTCACCTTGTTGCCATCCTCTGATGGAAAGAGTGCCTCATCCCTGCCTCGGGGACATCTAGGAGAAACTTCCCCAGCCCCGCACAGGACAGCCGTGGCTCCCTGCAACCCTCTTTGCCCACAGTGCTCTTTCCCAGGAGAGACCAAGAGAGCGCAATCTTAGACTTGGAAGAAGGTAATTTGAATCGGATGTGAAGTTGTTACTAATTTAATGTTTATCCAATAACAAGGACTTTCCAAAACCCCTTACCTTTTCATGAGCCTCAGGTAACACTGTCAATTCATAATTGCTATGATCCCTTTATCCTGTGGTTTAATAAATAATTTACCTAAATTATTAAAATGAAAATTTCAACATTATTAAAAATTAACCAGGTTAAATGAGCAAACAGTAAATAGTGCTGGGCTTGTCCTGTGTGACAGGAGTCCGCAGCTTTTATTGTCTTTTTCCCAGGCGCAGAGGGTATGTTTCTCCCTCCCCCTCTCCCTCCCTCCCTCCTTCCCTTTCTCCCCTTCCACTGCTCTACTCTTGTCTTTCACAAACTCATCTCCTTGATATCAGTTTTCTTCACAGCCTGTTCTTCCATCTCGGTGTCCTCTTCTCCACTGTTGGTTTACTCTTCCTTCCCATGAACCCTCTCCTTCCCTGCCATAGCACTAGGCATCCGTCTCCTCTCTGCACGTTATATTCTGCACACATATGTAGCACAAGATGCCTGGTGGGCCTTTTTGTGCTTTCTCTCTTTGATCCATGGCTGGCAATCCCATCTGATGCCAGGAAGACATAGATCCAGGAGAACACATGATCTCCAAAGAGCAGAGAGTTTGTCAGGTCTTCAGGATACAGGCTGCTTCCATTCATGAAAAATTTATTAAAATCTGATTGCTCTTAAAGGATAGCAGCTCTGTCGTTTTTAATTGAAACATTCAGTTTGCCCAAAATGAAGTGCTCCATTTTTCAGGCTGCATCTCTTGCCAGATTTTTTTCTCTTCTCTGTAATTCCTGCTGAACCGCTCCTTCTGCTGTTTTCTGGCAGAATTCCTCATTGACTCAAAAGGGTTCCCCCCTGCCTCCAGGCTTCATCCCATCCATTTTCCCTTTCAGTACGTGGGAGTCCTGGAAATGGCCTTTCCTCCTACCTGGTGTTTTTCACCCGGAACACTTGCACCAGCACAGACCTCAAGGCACACAGCTGACCTTTTCCTGCAGACCTGGGAGAATTAGGCACCCAGCTCCTGTTGAGTTTCGGTAAGAGCTTAGTACCTGCGGAAACGCCAGCAAGCCTGTCCATCCCTGCTCTGGGGTGCCCATAACACTATTACACATCCCCTGCAGATGTCTGGGCACTGACAGGCAGATGTGGGCTTCTTCATGTGCTCTAGTAACACTCTTCTTTCTGCTGTTAAGAGAACGCAAAGTGAGTAAGGCAGCAACATTTGCCATCGAAATTTAGCTTTGTAGACAGGCTCCTTCCTATCCCTTTCTGAGCAGTCCTTGGGTAGTAACCAGCACTATTACAGCTCTGCTTAGGATGGAAAGCAAAAAAAAATATCCCACCTGCAGGTGAAAGCAGAGATGGTGTGAACCAGAAGAAGAACTCAGCTGGAATATGTCCAGGAGACTGTATCTTGAGTGCGTGCTCTTACAATACATCCCACAAGGTGAAGTCCTGAGGGTACGGTCAAAGTGAAGGCAAATGGATGCACTACGGTAGTGGTGAGACCCAGAGCCTATAAAACACGGGAGCTATGTCTATGGGGAACGTGGCAGTTATTGACTGCACTGTCACATGGCATGGCCCTTTCCTTCCACAGTTAAGTCTGATATCTGAATTACTTTGGATTTTAACCACAATTAAAGAGCTAATCAAGGTCAACAGCTCCTTTCAAATACAGTTTAGTACAAAATCCTAATGCAGGAATTACACAAATTGATATTGTCAATGTAATGGATTCAAGCCAATTGTGCTAAACAAGGTTGTATCAAGTCTGCGCTCTGTATTAGGTGAGGGCTAATTCTGTCTAGCAGCAGTGGAGGTGAACAGAAAAACAGATACATCAAGCCTTCACAGTCTGGATTTATTACTGAGGTAGTTTTTACCCCTCTCAGAGAATTCATTAGTCTAAGAAAACAGTGCATTTCCGAGGATTTGGTTCCATTCCAAAGGCAGAACACACAGAACTGAACACATGCAACGTACTAATCTAATATACAGGAGATACAAGGAAGGACCGGTCAAAAGAAATTATGAGCCTGGAGAATAAATTTAACCAGCAGCCTTTGGTGAAAAAACATCATGATAAAAGACTCTGCTCAGGTACCCAAATGTATTGCACTACTTGAGACATCCTGTATTATCCAAGACACCACGAATGGCTGGAAGATGTGACAAGAGATCTGTGGGAAACCAATGTTCTTCCAGCATGGCAGATATTCTAGAGCATCTCCGATGGACCCTATGAGATCTAACCCTCTCACATCAGGTGACATCTCAGCCTCATATTTGTTTTTCCTCTGAGGTACTTCAAGGTTTCACCAACACCAGTCGCTTTGACAACCCAGATGGTCGCCCTCCGGTAGGTGTGAGCCTTGCTGCTCCTTGTTAGGCATGTGGATTTAGGGACACATCCGTGATCACTCAGTGAATCATCAGTGTGTTTTTTTCCTGTATTGTTTCCCACCTAGATTCCAATGTTTCTCCTGTGAAGGGGTTTCTGGGAGGGCAGGCTGGCTTTTTTTGTAATTGAAGCTAATTATATCCCCAAAGTGTCAAGACCCAGGAAGAGAGGAGGGCTTTCTCCAGGGAAAGGAGGACACCCAGGGCTGCAGGGCACTGCTGCTCAGGAGTGGAGAGCTGCAGATGGTGGAGCTCCTGGAGATGGGAAGCCCCCTGCATCTGTCCATGAAGCTGTCAGAGGAGCCCATGGGGCCAATCCTCATGGTGTCCTTTCCTCTTGGCAGCACAAAGGCAGCCCAACACCATGAACAAAGGGGACAGACCACACTGCAGTTGTTGCTATATATGGGGAAAAGACAATCCCTGTCCAGAGAGCTACTGGTGTGAAGGACATGTTGTTAAGGGTTGGGAAAATGGCACCTAGTGAAGGATCAGCCTAGTTCAGGAGTTCAAGGTGGTGCCTTTATCTTTACAGGTAAAGGGGTGTTAGATCCCATCGGAAAGTTTCTTCCCGGCTTTGTAGACATGAACTAGCTCTTTCCCTTTATCTCAGCATCCACTTTTTGACTCCTCTCCTCAGAGGAAACATGTGGAGTGACCCCAGCCTTTGCTCCCATCCTCCAACCTGCTTTGGAAGGGTGGGAGACGATCAGCCTTTCCGGGGTCCGTGTGAAAGAAGCTAAATGGGAACATGAAGGTGGTAATGGAGTGGAAGCAGAGCAAGGAAAGCCTCACTGATGGATTATTAGGCACTGTCAAAGTTTCAGCAGAGTGGAAAACTTGGAGGCTGGAGTGAGTAGTAACCCATGAAAAATCACCTCTTCCTTTTCCTGTTCATGGCAGGGCAGCGTGTCCAGATCAAAGCCACCCGTCACTGCTCAGCCTCAGTTGCACAATTTACGAGGCACTGGGGCACCAGCCCATTAACAGCCCTGGTAATTCATTGCAAGAGCAACAGGAGGTGTAAATCCCCTCCCCTCCAAACTTACACATTTACCTAATTGTCTCCCCAGTTGCTGGACCTGGACATCGGAGGGGCTGCTGTTATGAATGAGAAGGGACACAAGAGGTGCAGTGGGGAAGGAGAGGAGATTGAAGAGACAGTCTGGGGTGGTCAGCGTGGGTGGGAGAGGCATGACCCAAGAGGCAGACCCTCTTTCCTTTGCACCCATTAAGTAGCAGAAAATCTCATTGGTTTTAATTGCATTTTGACCTTCCGGAACTCCTCGTGGCTGTTTCCCTTGGGATCGGCATTGGAGAAGGAGCATGCTTCATGCGCACAGGCAGCTGGGAGGCCTCCGCATTTTTTCAAGGTTTGTGAGACATTGTGCTCTACATGAGTGGAAGTCCCTGCTGCCAGCAGCTGGTTCAGAGGCTCAGCAACACCAAAATCGTTGATGGCAGCAGGTAAAACGCCAGCTAAGCGAAGATATGAGGTCCCAACATGCTTTGGGGCCTGAAGACCTAGTAGCCCCTAGGTGGAGAACATTCATCTACCACTGACTCACTTTACTGGTGGTACTTAGGCATACTGTCTTCTGTTATAGTCTTCTGTGACGTGCACATTCAAGAAAAGCTTTGCAGAAAGAGCATTCTTTGTTGTTCTTCAAAGATAACAAAGATCTGATTTGCTTTTTAATTTCTTGTTTCTGGCTACTCTATCCATTCACTGTTCTTCTCTCTGTTTTTACCCTCCCCTTAGTCTGCCAGGTCCCCTTTTCAATTTCCCATCACTATTTCTCATGTAGTGATTTATCTTCCCTGCACTAATATCTTGCTGCTCTTTTGTGCTTAGGTTCAGCTGCTTCTGACCTTCAAAAAGACCCCTTCAATTTGCTCTTCCCTGACTTTTTTCATACTTCTCATGTTCCCTGTAACATTAGCTAATATTTGATATCGGGAAACTTCCTCTCAGCTATGTAAGTAGGTTTAAAATACCTATAAATATACAAGAAAACTTTGCATGTGACTTTTCCACTCCCACAATCTGTACAGTAGAACTAAATCCTCATCAGAGGTGTTTGCCTGTAAGAGCAGTGGAGATAAATAGACTCTGAAGCAGAAATGGGAGGCTCACCAGTAGTATTTGGTAAGTGAGATATTATGGCCAGATCAGTGGAGTACTTTCTTTCAAAAATCTTTCCATTTTCCCTTAAAAAATAGCCTTTAAAAATGAACTCCACTGCAGTTTCTTTTGTTTGATCTTTAAGTTACCACTTATCATTTCTTTATAAGGCACAACTAGAAACAGATTTTTCTTTTTCCCACCCTGAAGTTCAGAGGAAACACACACTAGATTTCCCAACCGCTGCTTACCATGCACTAGACCCCATGGTTGCGAGAGCAGGCAGATGTGCCTGCAAGACAGGAGAGCACTGGTTGGGCTCAGCAGGGGACAGGGCAGTGACCAGCTAAATGGGGACGAGGTCTGAGGGTTTCCTGTTCCTCCTCACAGAACAAACACTGGCCCGTAAAACATGACCAAGAATGAGAATCAGGCAATGATCTTTGGTTAAAACATAACCAGAAAGGGGGTAAATGGACAGGAAATGCAAATGAGAAAAGGCTGGTCTAGCTGGGAGAAAAGGCCATTGTTAGGGTAACAATTTGGAAGGAAAATCTATGAGATTTTGGTCCATAAATGCTTGTGACTCTTGAAAATGTGATTTAGGCACTCCAGTGCATTTTAGGTGCAAGAAATTCATTTCTGGTTAAGAAGAAGGAACACAGAAACGTAACAATTCCATGAACAATTTATAGTAGAGGAAAGGGAAGTTTAGGACACTTTGCCAGTAATTAATTACTGGAAAGCAGATCTCAGCCTCACATGCAGCTTTGCCAGTGTCCGTAACCCTGGGAGGACACAAGAAGGAGATGAGGAGAGGTTTTGGTGACTCGTCTGTGTTTTTTTCCCAGAAATGAGCCTCATAAATGTTCTTGGATGTAGCCATGGGAGTTACAGCCAGTTTAGGACTCAGGATTATGGTTCATTCTCACCTCTAAAGGCAGATGGCTCATCTTCACCAATAAGAAGGGAAGAGGAGGGATGAGATAAAGTCCTTCAGCAGACAGTGAGAAATGAAACAGGGCCATGAGATGCCAAACCTTTGATATTGCACAGAAGAGAAGTCCGTGTGAAAGGGCAGAACCTCCACCAGGTCCTGCAGCACATGTGAAATCCATCAGGGTCACTGTTCCCATGGTGCTCTGGTGTCCGAGCCATAACATGACATCCTACAGGGAGGTAAAGGCGTCCTGTGGGCAGGGGGAAGAGCTATCTGTGCTTTTAAGAGGTTGGCTGGGAATTAAGAGAATACTTTATGGTGGTTACTCTCTGAATTTATAGTTTCCTCCTCTTGCTTTTTAATGTTCTCCTGCCAAATTACCTATGGTTTGTCCCATAACTTCAAGCTGCCCTGTGGTCTGACATGTCCCAGAACAACCTGGGATACATGAAAGAATAAAAAGCAATCAATCTGTCAAAGAAGAAACAGGCTGCACTGCAAAATGTAGATTTTTTTTCTGAACCTAAACTCTAATTGTCCAAACTCTTGGGTCAGGATTTAATAGATTTGCTGGCTTGTGATAGGGCAATGGTGACATTTAGATACAGATCAGAACTTTCTCATTCCAAAAGTGTGACTTGGGCACCCCCTTTTCAGAAGCTTTTTTCTGTGAAGTTCAGCAAACACCTATTAATTAACCTCTGTCTTACCACTTAGAGTTCTGAGCTATTCTGTACACATCTATTCTCAAGAGACAGAAGAAGAAAGTTCATCACCTGTATCTCCCAGAGCTTCAGAGCACAGTAGGACAGCTGCTCAGAGCAGATCTTCTGATACTTCCCACTGCTTTCCTGGAGAAGCTAAAATCAGGCCACTTGTGGCTGCTGACAGAACTTCTGCTGAGAACCTGCCAGCCGTTAATTACTTGGAGGTAAGTAGTTGCCCCAGAGTCAAAAGTCTGGGAACCTATGTAAAATATTTTTGGATACTTGGCCATATTCTGTGCATGCCTGGAAGCCTGAGTGACTTTTACAGAGCTGTCTGGGTAAACCTAAAAATCACTCGTGGACAGACCACTTTCAGAGAGCAGGGAGAGATCTGAGAAACTTAGATGGGAAGGAGGCAAGTGTGCAATAGAAGAGGTGATCTAGTGTAAATGTGAGTGACCACCCATGGTTGCATCATTTCACTCACAGCAGACCTCTTTCAAGAGCAAGCACAAACAGTACATTTGCAAGTGCCTGCTAAGATGCTGCTGCAGCATGCATGAAGGTGTCGCAGGGCATTATCCATTCTTTTCTTTTTTTTGTCCTTTTATGAAAGTAAAAAGCCTTTCCTAGTCATAGATGCTTCTGTCCATCTCTGTGCCACTGTCTGGCCTTCAGAACAGCTCCTTGAAATTAAGGCCATGTACTCTCAATGGAAAAAGTCATCTGTTAGCAGAGGAGAAGAGAAAATAAAGTCTTCTCCACAGGTGGCACTGTTAACATGACCTTTGTTTCAGAGAGTTAGTCAGGGTTTATAACGGCTTGTCTGTGTGTCCTGGGGGCTGCCTATGTCTTTATCTTCATTAAGGGGTTTTCTCATCTGCCAGTCTGTGTGCCCCTCTGTCCCCCTGCAGCTGACCCATCTCTCCTTCCATCCCTGTCTCTTCCTGGTGGGGAGAACAGGAGCTGAGGCTGCCATGTGTAGGCTTCCAGCAGAGCAGTTCCCTGCCACATGTGTCCTCACCAGGAGCAGAAATGCAAACCCAGAGGTGGGAATGAGCTGCCTTTTCTCTTGACTGCCCTCCCCGATGCTGTGTTCCAGCAGCTCACCTCAGTGGCTCTAAAACCTCTAGGACGTCTGAAGTTTCACACGCTCCAGCAGATACAGACAGTACAACTCATCTGTTATTGCAGCCCCAGCACACAACACTTTGTAATGATGTGGGGAATCCTAAACTTGGCAACCCCTCTCTGACCTTTGCCTGAGCATAGGGTCATCCCCAACATCCGGGATGGATGCTGGTTGAGCTTGCATACCAGTCTCTTTCAGCTGCAGAGCAGGGAACCCCAGCATCTCGACACAGGGCATCACCTGCCAACTCAAGCATCAACCATTAATCCCCGTAGGAGTTTCACTTCTCCGTCTGTGAGGTGGAAGGAGATTAGCAATTTGATCTCCCAGGATTACTGTGTGAAAGTCGCCCTTGAATAGGCTCCCTGTACCTTGTCCAGCTCTTGTCCATGTTTTGGGGGTTTTGCTCTTCATTAGATGCTGCTGCTATTTAGGCTTGGGTTTTTTAGGTTTTCTTCGTGCACCTCTTGGGGGATTGCAGGGGGACCAGGAGGGTGCTCAGGTACCTGGATCCCAGGCTGAAAATTTGGGGGAACCCCAGTGTTTGTGAGATCTCCCTCAAAAGCACAGTGCCTCCAATGTGGGGCTCCATGGCCAGAGGAGAGCTCAGGGGTCTTACTGGGACTGTGAGGAGGCCATAGTTGCAGGAGAGGGAAAAAACATTGCATGCAGTAGTGGCTATTTTACCCTGTGGGCAGGGTGAAAGAATAACCACCAGCATGGTATAAAAGGGCTCATATGAGGTGGGCACAGGGCAAGATCTGGCAAAGGAGGGTGGGAGGTGTCAAGGTGGCATGGAGAGCAAGGTCTTCTCTCAGCTCTGTAGCCGTGGGGACCCAGGCTCAGGGTATCTGCTCTCCCATTTAGCTCTGGAAGGGCCTACCTGCTTTCTCTGTCCTTTCTGCTCTGGGTAAGGCTGTGCAGGTTGGGTTGTCTGTCCCATGGGGACTCTGCACTTGCTGATCTGCCAGAGCAGCCCCAAGCTCAGATCAGAACTTAGATCTTCAAATAATTGCAGATGGGCTTTGGAGAGACAAACCAGGGTTTTTTGCTTTTGTTTCAAAAGTTTGAAGACTTTGCCCTCTTGACTAAAACAGAGAAAGGTTAAAATCCTTCTTCCGCACAAAAATACTTCCTTCAGTGTGTTGCCTCTGGGAGCTGAAACTTTTTAGAAAGTAAATACAAGACAGCTGGTATTAGGCAGCTGGTGACAACACCTTTGGCAGGGTCCCCAGTTAGTCTCTGGTTTGATTGAGGAGAGATGTCTGCTTTTAGGAGCTTTGCTGAGAAGATGCATCTCTCTAGCGATTGTTTGCTGGATAGAAGATGCTTCATCCAAAGGGGAGGGTCCTCCTGGGCCATGCGCTGTCTCCCGTCCTGTCCTGTGACAAGGGACAGCCAGTGGGTGCAATGGGGAGGGGAGAGCAAGATTTCTCCTGTTCCCACTTGCAATGTCAAAAAAGACACGGGAAAATGGAGACCTGTGGCTGCTGTTAGGTGAGATGGTGTCTCCTCAAAGGGAATCCCATGGTGTAGGGAGTGAGAGTGTATGTCCTTGGGGCTGCTTGGTCCTCACTGCTACTTGCCAGGGCTGGTGCAAGGCAACCACACCATCTGAGGCTTGGGGAAGGCAGTGAACTGAGCCTGTGTTAAAAAAAAAAGGGGGAAAAGGAAAAAAGGGGAATCCTTTCCAAGATCTGTTTTCCTTTGGATGAGCAGGCTGATGATACAGCAAGACCACCTGGTTATTTTTCCATGTTCCTGCCTTCGGCCCCTTGTTTGGAGCAGCTGAGCTGGAGAGATAGAAAGACAGCAAACTCTGGGGAGGAGAGCCAGGTCTGGGGGCTGGTGCTCGCCAGTGTGGGCTTGTATCTGCAAAACCCACCAGGAAGAGCAAGGGAGCACAGGAACCTTCTCCATGGGGTTTTTCCTCCTCTGACCCTGTGACCAAGTGCCTACCAGGCTTAACATCTGTGTGGGTAGCCTTCTACTGCACCTTTTGCGCCATCCTAAAGTGCAGAGAAAGCAACCATCCCAGGGAAATGGTGCCCCTGCCAGAGCCCTTCTCCTATCCAAATTCCTGTCCTTGCAAGCTCCCTGCAGTCCCAGACCGTCACCATGGTCTTCACCCCACAGAGGTGCTGCAGACCAGTAGAAGGAGCAGTCCTTCCCTACCTGTGCACTGTTTCATGCCCAACACTATCATGTTACGTCAAAGCAGCTAGTCATAAACCCTCCAACCTGCCTCCAGCAGGTTTAGTCCTGCCACTCTGGAGGGAGTCAGCCCCTACCAAAAAAGCTCTTACGAAGTCAGGTCAGATCCTCTGTGGGATGTCCCCAGCTGCTCCTATTGCTGTGGGTTGCTGTATGGGTGGAGAAACCCATCCGTCCCACTCCCGTCTGTGCCCAGCGGGGAGGTGGCAGTGCTGAGCTTGATGCTGTTTAATTCACGTTGCCATTCTCCACCGACAGCACCTCTCACAGGGATTGCAGAGTAGCCAGCGTGCCACAGTTGGATTGAGCAGACAGATTTAATTAAATTGCGATTTAATTACCTATCAGCATCCCTATTTAATAAAGCTCAGGAGGATTTTAATTTTAAAAAAATAATAATAATAAATGATATGGCTTGTCATAGAGTGGCAGTAACAGCACCCGGTCCAGGGAGAACAGTGTTGCCGGCAGCGTCCCTGCCCTGCGAGGACAAGGCAGCAGGAGGTGGCTGGGCTTGGGCAGAGCCTGTGAGAGCCAGCACAGATTGCGGGGGGGGGCGGAATGTGACCAGCCTTGGCAGCAGGTGGGAAGCTGGAGGCTAGGGGCTCGGCCCAGCACGCGCGAGCACACGGCTG
>Ga0181612_109666_pt1 | contig 21593 bp, 10 predicted proteins | sample HoacroProtozoa21_FD_119630 | JGI IMG/M metagenome (GOLD analysis project Ga0181612, IMG submission 119630) | Hoatzin crop microbial communities from Cojedes, Venezuel. Combined Assembly of Gp0051906, Gp0051904, Gp0051908
GTAATTTGATTAATATTCTAATTATTATTCTTATTGTTTAATATTAATTAATAATTATAACTATTATAATATTCGATTATTCAATTATTCATAATAATTATAATAATTTAATAATAATATAGTGGCCTATACGGCCACTATACGCTGGCCCTGCTTTGAGCAGCAAGGGCTCGGACTAGGCGATCTCCAGAGATCCCTGCCTCACCTCCTGTGACCTGTGACAACTGTCTCACCCATGGCAATGACTGTCCCTCAGCCCTGCAGCGCAGGGCAGTGTGAGACGGCGGAGGTGATGGGGGCTGGAGCTGTGGGCGGAAGGGGAGCAGGGCCTGGCTGGGACCGAGCGGCTCTAGGGGAGACAGGGGCCGATGGTGCAGGAGTGGAGGGCATGGAGGAGGGCAGGAGGCTGGGGAGGGTTTGGAGGGGTCAGGGAGGAGTGCGGGTGCTGTGAGTCCCACTGCACGTGGATGTCTTCTGCTGGGAAGCAGGGGTAGCTGTCTGGCTGTCCCCTCACCATCTTTCCCCACTTCGGCCAGCCGGGAGGCTTTATCCAAGCCCTGCTCCCCCCTCCAGAATCAGGGCCCTGCGTGGCTGTAGGGGCTGGGAGCTGACATTGCCGAGCAGGCTGGAGCTGTGTCACGTTGCATTGCGTCAGCATGGTGCATGCTGTTAGTCCTGCTGCTCTGCAGCTCACTCAGCAGCCACGGGTCAGGTTACTCCCTGTCCCCTACATGGTTGAAGCATGTGTGTGTGGAGCAGCGCGGCATGTTGTAATGACCTGCATCTTTTTATAGCGGCTTTTTGAGGGCGGGGCTCTTCGTACACCCAATCCCAGCTCTGCCAGGCAGCCCTGCCGCTCTTCCCTAAGCAGGACGAAATATCCCTTAGCTTCTTCCTGCTGCTATCCGAAGGTGGCAGCAAGTTTGCCCTGGCTCGGGAGATTGCTTGGTGGCCCCAGGAGTTTCATTGCCCGTATGTGTCCCACAGCTACACCTACCACTGGGAGAATCCAGAGGGAGTTTGCCATGACCTGCCCCACCTCAGCCCACTGACAAAGATGCTTGTGAGACATCTTGGTAGTCAGGGGCCTGGCTCCTTTTGCTCTGCTAACATCAGCATTTGCCCACGGTTTGCAGCCAGGTAAGCTGGGGGCACTGGACCCACAGCTGTAGGACAGGGGAGGGGGTTTCCCTCCAGCCAGCACAGAGAACCTTCATAGTGGCCATGCCAAGACTGTTCCTTGTGCTAGAGGGGTTGCACCAGCAGGTCAGATCAGGATGATCCAGCTCCGTGTAGGTGGCTGGGTCTGCAAAGCACAACGGGGAGCTGGTGCTGTAAGGAACTTTGTGGTTACTGCCTCTCCCAGCTCGCAGGGGCTGCCTCGGCCCAGATCAGAAACTTGCTGCTCACTGACTGTGCGTGGTGGGCAAATACTGCTGAAGCTGGCCAAAGCACCGTTCGTCTGGTCTGGGCTTGTCAAAGGGACCTCCAAGGAACAGCAAGTCACATTTTGATTCTGGCCAATGGGTTTTTAGAGTGAGATCCCTGCTTGTCAGAGACCCTGGAGCCTGATTCTGTCCTGCTGCATGAAGCAGGGCAAGGAATTGGCTTTTGCAATGCTGGGCTCCACGTTGGATCCTGATAGCCACCAGCCGAGGCTGGGGCAGCTGCAGGGCTGCTGTAGCTTGCAGTGGGCTCCCCCTTTTTTCCTTCGTTTGCAGCAGGGGAGATACCCCAGCACGCCACGGGCTGCCAGCACGGCTCTGCCGTCCCTCTGTACCTGAAATGATCCTCACAATAGCTGTGTTTACATGTCTGGGATTGCAAGGACAGGCTTTTGGGGAGAGACTGGGGGGCAGTCACTGATAAGGGGAGGAGGTGAGTGGCATTGAGTTGCCTTAGCTAAAACTTTGAGGACAGAGCCCTGATAACACTGATAATCGCAGCGCTTACGTCTCTGCTCTTACCATTGCTGCCCTCAGATCCAGCAAGGAACTGGCCTGTGTCTGGGTGACAGTCATACGGGGACACTTGGCATGGATGCTGCTTTTGGATGTGGTGACTGAGCAAGCAATGCTTCTGTCTGAGTGCTGGCCCTGGTTTCTTAACTTAAATAGACAGCATTTTCCATTTGGCAATGCAGACAGACCCTGGGGGAAATGTGTGCTCACAGCACTGCAGCCTTCCCCAGTGGAGACCTGCTCCCAGTTTGGTGCAAGAGAGACGTTTCTGCCTTTCGGGGTGCAATTCCCTGCAGAGCCCAAGTAGGGATGCTCCTTGCCCTTCATGGGACACAGGTGGAGGAGAGGGGCCATGGAACACCAGAAATATAAATACCCTCATCCATCTGACTGCTTTGGAGAGATTTTAATCCCAGTCTGGAAAGGGCCGTCAGCAGCAAGGGCAGCAATGGCAGTGACAGGCAGAACCAGGTGGGCACAGGCAGCTCTTGGCCACGCTCCGGGGAAAGATGAGCTATCTGGGGCCCTGTGGCTGCAGGGCTGTGCTGAGCCCCTGTGGTGGGGTGCCAGGTCCCGCTGGGGGTGGGCACAACATCTCTGCCCAGCAGAGCCCTCGGGCTGGTGTCCGGCAGCTCACTGCGCTGTGCAGATGTCTGGCATCAGGCTGGAGGTCTTGAGCCCAAGGCCTCAGTTTCCTAGGAGCCCAGGGAACAAGGGAAGCCACAACGCTGCTGGCTTGTCCCGTGGTGGCTGTGTGTTGTCTCTGGGACAGACCTAGCAAGCCCTCAGCTGGAGAAGGTGAGGAGAAGGCATCAGTGCTGCCTGCGGGAGGAAGGCTATGGGAGAATGGGGGGATGAGGAGGCAGGGAGGAGAATCAGAGATGTGCAGTGCCCTGGGCCAGGCACTTTGGGTGCTGGGTTGGGAAGTGGTGGCTTTGCTGGCGTAGTTTGTAAGAGCAGGTACTCGTAGCTCAGGGACATGGTGCTGGCCGCATCCCATTGAAGGGATGCAGGGATCATACTGCAGGCCAGAGAGCGGCATGTGGCGGCTCAGCATGCCACCCCTTCCTGCGCGGGGTAGCCCCAGTGCTGCCTGGGCTGTGGGGGAGATCACGGGTGGGCTGGCACGCAGCGGGCACCCATGCGTGGTTGTGATGCCAAAGGAGCTGACAGTCTGTGCTAACGGAGCATCCTCTCTTGCTTACCTTTCCCATCCCCAGGAGAAGATGGAATACGCCTTCCTGATCTTCTTTGCCATTGAAGCAATGCTCAAGATAATTGCCTACGGGTTTCTTTTCCATACGGATGCCTATCTCCGAAATGGCTGGAATGTGCTCGACTTCTCCATCGTGACCCTAGGGTGAGGCAAGAAGGGGAAGCTGCTGGTGCTCAGATTGTGCCAGGCCTGGTCCATAGCCCATCAGCTACATCGATTTTTCTAGTGGCTGCAGTGGGTTTGGGGGCAATGTGTAGACTCACTTCATGGCCTTCTCCCATGGGCCCCTTGTTCATGCCCTGACATCCCCTGGGATCCTAACTCCTGTTTCTTCCTGTCTGACTCCTCAACGCCTCTCAGGTCTCCTTGCCCTGGAGAATGGGAGTGGCATGGGGTCCTCTTGGGTTTGGCACACAGGGAGAGGGTCCACTGCGCAACCCAGGGGGTGGTGGGCCCGCGGCTGCTCAGCAGTGGAGGTGGCACCCAGCGGAGGGGTGCCGGCCCATGAGCACGCCCAGAACTTGGACTTAGCTGAGAGCAGTTCCCTGCGCCAGGCTAAGCATGGTTGGTAGAGTAAAGTCACATCCCTTGCTTTTCTGCCTGCAGAGCTCTGAATCCTTAGCACAGATTTCGTGGTCTCCATCTTCATGCCCTTCTTTTTCTTCATGTCCTTCCTGCTGCTTCTCCTCCTTTCTTCCCTGCTCTGTGCCCCGGCTCTTTCAGGCTTATCACCATGACCCTGGAGCAGGTCAATGCGAAACAGGGAGGGACTTCAGGGGGAAAAGGTGGCTTCGACGTGAAGGCCCTGCGAGCGTTCCGTGTGCTGAGACCCCTGCGCCTGGTGTCCGGAGTGCCAAGTGGGTGCTGGGCGCTCCGCCAGCGTGAAGGGCTGGCGGGTAGATTGAACCCCTGAGCCTGGGCAGGGTCGGGGGCCGTAGGGCTGGATTCTTGCTGCTGGGTCATGTCCAGCCACCAGGTGGGTGTGGAGGAGCCACAGGTTCTTGCTCATCCCTACAGCTTGCAGCTGTCAGCAGTGGGGATCTGCAGGTCAGCTCCCTCCATGGCTCAGCGTCAGCACCTTTGGGTGGCCAGTGTGAAAGGATCCCTCAGGGCAGGGGTCTCCTTCTCCCATAACTCATGCGAATACAGTCAGGGTGAGAGCAACAGAACAAACGGAGAGGCATGAAGCAGCCTCCAGCACTGCCTGGTGCCTGGCCTTGCTGAGGTCTTCTGCATGCTTGCATGGTGGGTAGAGAAAGGATTTCTTGCTTCAGAGATTTGAGTCCCAACCCACCTGTGCCCCTCTTCCCTTGGCATGGGGGGTTTCAGAGGCTGCTTGTCAGAGGGGTGACAGGAATGCAGGGTGTACCCAAAGCTGTTTAGGAATTGGCTGACCTCCCCTCCCTTCTCCTTGGTGCAGGCCTTCAGGTCGTCCTGAACTCCATCATCAAGGCCATGGTACCCCTGCTCCACATCGCTCTGCTGGTCCTCTTCATGATCATCATCTATGCCATTGTTGGGCAAGAGCTCTTCAAGGGCAAGATGCACAAGACCTGCTACTACCTCGGGACAGGTGGGGCTGTGGCAGGGGGTCGATGTGGCAGCGATGTCTCTGTGTGGCTGCTGTGGGGAACACAGAGGTTCTGGGGGCAGCAGAAAGTCTGGTCTTGCCAGCGTCGGGCCTGGGAGTGTGGCAGGACAGAAGGATGTTTGGTGCAGCACATAGCTTGGTGATGGTACGTGGTGTAAGGAGGTGGTGAAAGGGCCACCTTTTGGAAAGCTTCTGCAGGAGTCTGGGAGGTGCTGGAACCTGCTCTGCTTGGCCTGATGTGCTGCTCACACCATGGCTTTCCCCCTCAGATGTGATTGCCACGGTGGCGTCAGAGAAGCCAGCCCCATGCACCAGCTCTGGCCATGGGCGACACTGCACCATCAATGGCACCGAGTGCCGAAGCGGCTGGCCGGGGCCCAACAATGGCATCACTCACTTCGATAACTTTGGCTTTGCCATGCTGACTGTCTATCAGTGCATCACCATGGAAGGCTGGACCGAAGTCCTCTACTGGGTAGGCTCCACAGCTTGGTCTTGGTGCTCAGCTCAACAGAGGTCACTGCTGGTCCTGCCTCAGCATAGGGAATTCCCTCCAGGACACAGGACCCCGTGGCAGGACTAGGTCTCTCCAACAGTGAAAGACATCCTGCCCCCACCAAGCTTCATACTGTGATGCACATCCCTCAGTGCACCAGGCATGTCTTCTGCATCTCTGCAGGCGCTGCCCAAGCTGCCCATGCTCTCCAGATAGACGTGAGGGTGCTCCAGCTCCCACCATTGTGCAGGGGAGCAGGCCAGGCGCAGCAGTGGCTGGCTGGTGGGTGCTCCAGCAAAACCCCGTGTTTTCCAGTCCTTGGGAGACTGTCTTGCTGAGGCTTAGCCATGGGGCTGGCGTTTATATCTGCTCCCAAAATGCCTGGGTCACAGAATCACAGAATGTTCGGGGTTGGAAGGGCCCTCTGTGGGCCACCCAGCCCAACCGTCCTGCTGAAGCAGGGCCACCTACAGCAGGCCGCAGAGGACCTTGTCCAGGCGGGTCTTGAATATCTCCAGAGAAGGAGCAGAAGACTGTGCAATAGTCTGAATATTTGCAAGAGGGCAAAAATAACATTTAGGTGTTTTCTCCCTGGCTTTCTGCATGTGTGTAAAGTACCACTAATGGATTTTACCTTGTAGTGAATGTTACAGGGAATTCCTGATGGCTTAATTTTAAGAAGTTCTTGTTCATGTTTGTCACAATCTTTGTCTAGTTAGAAAGACACGATGATAGGAATAGCTAGTCCATGCTTTACTAGATATGAGTAAGCATTGATACTGAAAAATTAGAACAACCTTGTGTTATATGTCTTTTTCCCTAAGAAAAAGTTGTTTAAAAGTGCCAAGATTTAGTTCTGTGCCATTTACAGAGCTGCTAGGTAGAATTAAGGGTTGTAGGGATAGGTAATACTTATTTTTAAAATTAAATATAAAACACTGACACTGTTTCAGATCTGACTTTGAAACACCAGCTTTGGGAAAATTGGGATTAACTATCCTGAGTTTAATTATGTTACTCAACCATGAAATTTGAGTGAAAAGGGGTGGTTTGCATCAGTGGAACAGTGGCAAGACACAAGTGAGGTATCTGACACGTGTCTTCACTTTTCATAAACTTGTATGTTTGCTTCATTGTAATTAAAAATCTGCAGGTGGATTTCTGTCTCGTACCATGAAAACCCAGGCAGGAAGGGAGGATTCTTCTTACCTTTAAGCATTTAACTGAGGTGCCTAAATTGGACACCCTCTCACCATATGTTCCTTCGAAAGGAGAAAGAGAGAAACTGGGTGTGAAACCACTTGTCTGTCTTCTGACAGAGTTTGTACTATAGCTGAATTTCTCTGCTAAGTATCTCTCTCTCTCTTTTGACTCTGTTCGTAGCCCAAGATACCCAGCTCAGAGTCGGGTGGAGGGAATTCATGCTCTTGTTTCCCTCTTCTGTAGTGTTGTGGAGTTTCTCCCTTCACTGTTTTTGTTGAATTCATACAAACACTTTTATTTCAAGACTGGAGACTTGTGCACAGGCCACTTTCATCTGTTTGCTACCATTCCTTTAATCTGATTTGTGCAGTTAGTCTTGCTTGTAGCATGAAGCAGCACTTCAGAAGGGAATACTGGCAGGCTGCAAAAGTTGGCGTACGAGTTACGAGAAGAGGCACGCTGCTTTGGTAGTGGCCCTGCTAAAATCCTTTCCTCCCCTTGCTGCTGGGATACTCTGCTGTGTCTGATTCAGTTTTCACTTTGTTCTTTCCCAAATTTGTGTTTCTCTTCTGTTTTTCTTTTTCTCTTTTTTTCCATAAGGAAATCCTGCCTTTGGCAGATTCCTGTGCTTTCAGGTCCTTCTTAGTAGGCAGTGGTGATCAACTCTACATGTTTCATACTTCTCCAGGCTTATAAAGTAATTATTTAAGAATGAGAAACTACTGGTCACTAAGAAGAAGAAGGAGTTTGGGTTTATTTCTGGAGTTCCTGTAACATATTCCTGGTGCGGGAGAGATGATGTTCTGCAGGCAGCAGATCGGCAGCTCCTCACCTTCCAGTTAGCCTTTAAACTCTGTTTCCAAGGAGTGGACTTGTGTGCATTGATCTTTGCTGTTTTCTCTCTGCTTGTAATTTGTTTCTGTGTCAAAGACTGACAATCGAGGAGAAGTTTTGTTTGGTTTGCAGTTTGCTCCGACTTACACAGAAGTGCTTGCACCACATCCAAATGCTCTTTCTTCCACTTCATTAGTAGACTGCCTCTTTCAGGGACTTTCTACTTTGAGTTTCCACTCTGTGGACTGGTATCAGGAGAATAGCAATGGGGACAAGCCAGGAGTGACACCAGTTTTTTCAAGTCAGGAGAAAGACGATATATGGCCTCTTAGTAATACTCTGCTTGCCTTTCAAGTGTAGCTGACTTTCCAGAGCTGAAGGGTGATTTATGTCTAGTAAATTTTTGGAAGAGTCTTTCAAGGCAGAACATCATTTGATTTAGATGTGTCTTGACATGTTTAATATTTGAAGTGGATGGGATGGATGGTGACAGGACAAAGAACAGGCTGGGGGATGTGGAGAGAAGTCTCAGGCGTGTTGACAGTGATGCGGGGAGAGGTATAGCAGGTTTTAGATCCGTCTGGTGTTTTGGTGGGGACGTATTAATTCTGTCCCAATATATGCCTGACAAGTCTGTCTTGTGTTTTCAGCAGAGCAAATTGAACTGCAGTTGTCTTTTAACTGCGGTTGGGTTTCTGTTGCTTTTTTGTGTGTGGTTTTTCTTTTCTGTAGATTGGAGGATTGTTCTGTTTAGAGGATTGTTTGTTCTGAAGCTTCTAGTCAAATCTCCAGTACCCAAGTCCTATACGGGAGTGATAGTGTTGGCAAGTGGAGAAACCCCCAAAACTTCTAATACTCGGTCCTGTTCAGCTTAGTGGGGTGATAGAGCTGGAATCAGGGCCTGCAGCTATAAATAAAACCGGCTTGAGCTCGTGCAGTCCTTTCCTTCAGGGAAGACATCAAAGTAATTTACAAATTCTGCATCAGTATCACATTAAAAAACAAGAGAACTGAGTTGTGACTTTGCTAGTGACCATGCAAAGTGTTGCTGCCTGTGTGACTGTGCTGTCATTTTATTGTTTTTTTTCCTGTGTTTTCTTATTGACCTTTAAAATAGATACAAAATATTTTACCTACATCCTCCAGCATAAAGCAAGTCTAATCCCCTTTTACTTTGTGTGACTCTATTAATAATAGCTTTGTGTTTAAAAAAGGCTTTTTGAAGAAGTGACTTGTTAAAAATAACTCCATGAAATAATCACTGCGCAGTCTACAGGGCATTTTTATTTTGTTTTCTTTTTTAGTAGTTTTGCTTCATTGCCTGAATTCAGCAAAATGGTTTGCTTTGCAGGTATCTTGGTCGGACGTAGGAGGACTAGAAGATGTCAAGCTGAAATTGAAGCAGGCAGTTGAATGGCCTCTCAAACATCCTGACTCCTTCATCAGAATGGGGATTCAGCCTCCAAAAGGTGTGCTGCTTTATGGACCTCCTGGGTGCTCGAAAACAATGATAGCAAAAGCTTTGGCTCATGAAAGTGGTCTCAACTTCTTGGCAGTGAAGGTAGGCTATTTAGTCTTATGTTTTCTTAACTCCTGCATAACAATTAATAGTTTACCAATTTCCAGTGCTAGAATCCAGTGGCTCTTAGTGTTTCTGATTGTTATATGAGCTACAGCAAATGCTTTGAAAATATCAAGTAAGGTTTGTATTTTCTTAAAAATTTGTTATTTATTTTATCACAGGACACAAATTAAATGTTGGATGAGTGGGTAAGCTGTATAGTGACATCTTAATTATTGCATTATTTTAAATCTTTTTAAAAATGGAAACAATGAAGTTCTTAAAGCAGTATAAATGAAATACAACTCTGGATAGTGGGTAGCTCTTCTTACTTTAATAGTTACTTGCTTGCATGGAAATACTACCATCTCATCTCTTACATTCCTTTTCATTCCTCAGGAGAGTCACTCTATCTCACTGTTCATGTTTCATTACAGATTTTCTTGCCCTATTTCCCTTTTTTTCAGGGGGAATAGTTCTACTTCATCAGTTTTTAGAAAGTTTGCAAAATCAGTTATATCTGGAGTACTCTTGGATAAGTGGGATATTCTCTCAGCATTAAGAAACACTTTAAGTATAGAAAAAATTTGGATTTCATTGCTTGTGAATCAGTGTAGTTGATTACTGTGGGTTGTATGGAAAACGCGTGAATGGAAGTTATTTAATAATAATACTGAGCTTCAATGCATAGGAAGAAAAAAAGATAGCAGAGTGATTCCACATGGGGTAGTCTCGCAGCTGTGTCAGAATGTTAATGAAGTGCAAGAAAAAAACATTTAAGTATTTTAAAAGTATCTCCTTCTCAGCAGTAAGATCACGTACTTTTTTCTGTTGACCATCTCTTTGCTGACAAATCCTTCTGTGTTAGTTTCTACACAGCTTCCTCCTCTGCCTGTCCTTTCAGACACACTGTAACTGTAGTAGCTCTGGATCCTGTCCTCTCTGGGAGCAGAGGCAGTCACGCTGACCCTGAAGCCAGCAGCCCTTCATTGCTTGTGCTTCCCAGTATTGCAGACAGGCCTCTGGGTCACGGTCACATCAACAAGAGCAGTCTTGGAAACCTTAGTCCTTAAGAAACACTACCTTTGCTGCCTCTTCCATAGAGACAAAGTAGTTCTTTGTGCTCCAGAGTCACTGGTAAACAAGGTAACCTTTTCCTCTTGCATCGCTTAAAGGAAAACATTCCTCTTTGTTTTGCCCAAAGCACTGATGCCTAAGAGGGTGGGGAAAAAAAGGTAGCAGTCTGAAGCAAAAACAGTTAAAAATGAGCATTGTCACTATCCTTTATTCATCAGGCATAGCTACATCAGACATTCTTGCTGGTGCAGTTAATTGTCCAAAAGTCAAAGGTGGCTCATGCTGAATAGGCAGTATCCGAAGGTGCACTGATATGAAATGCTTTTGTACAGTAATGCAGAGTTTCTTCCTGGTGGAGTTCTGGCAGTGCAAACCCCCCCTGTCACTAACAAGCTGCAGCAGAAGTGGCTGGCTTGGGGAAAATGTCTTTTATTCCCTGTTGGTTTAAATCCCTTAGCCTGGAACTGGTCAAATATTCAGTGTACAGATGTTTCGAGAAGCACATCTCTGGAGCATGTCCAGCCTTGGATATGATGACTCCAGGAAGGGAACATAGCCCACTTTCTCTAACTTCACATTTGCTTCCTGGACAGAAAAAGCAACATCAATCATGTACTAAATGTGTTAAACATCATTGTCTGTAGCACTTCTTAAAGCACAGCAGGCATGAATTAATTTCCACTGCATGTGTTCCTGCAATAAATCCAAAGTAGATGAATATATGAGGGTTTTTTGGTTTTTGTTTTTGGTTTGTTTTTTTTTTGAGGGGGGGATTTTTCTTTTCTTGCTTATAGTCCTATTAATTTTCCTGTTCTCTACGTTATGTCTTAAATATCTGTCCTTGGAACTGATATCAGCCTTTTTGAAATGGAAGTGTTTTTCTTTATAATTTACTTTTCAGACTTGCATTTTCCTTCCACTCTCTTCTGCACCAAATAAGTAATTCTGATGAAAAGTGCCTGTAGGATATGTGTACTCTTTCAGGATAGTTCAGGTGGCTCAGGTTCTTGGGTCTGTCTCGAGAGCAGACTGCAGACAGAAGGCATAGCTCTGGCTATGTGAGCCTGCTGCTGGATGCCGTCTCTCTCCCCTGTGTGCGAAACCTGAGAGGAAATCGAGAACGTTACATGCAGTGCTTACTTGGTCCAGTGGTTTTTGGAAGATGAACCTATTTTGTCTGCATGCTACATTTAAATTACATGGGCACAGTATTTCCAAGTCTCTCAAGCAGTGCTGAATGTACTCGTCTAAGTTGACTGTCCCGCTCGGGTGCAACAGGTATCACCCCTGCCCCAGCCTGCCTCCAGGAAGGGTTTGCACCGTTTTCCAGATGTTTGTGCAATGTCTGTGCAGTTTGGGCAGCTGACTCTGTTAGATGAGGTACTTAAATGAGCTGGGTTATGTGTAATCTGTTAAAATGTGACATTTCCATGTGTCTTGGGCACGGCTGGTTGTCATAATGCTATATGAGGCATAGTCAGAACGGCCCAGCCTCCGGCCCATGTCTGACTTGCCTCTAATAAGGTTTGGAAGATGGGCAAAGTCCAGATGTAATTTCTGGGCAGAGGAGCTGAAGAAAATAACGTGATAGCAGATGTTTGACGTTGCATCCTGTTCTCTCCTGAAATCTATTGTGAAGTTTGAATGGTTAGTGTTACAATTAATGTGGCCCTTATGTAAACAAGCTCTTTGATATTTGGCCAAAACTTTTTATAGCTATATTTTCACCAAGACTCGTGACCTTTTGCTTTTCTGGAGAGAAGTGGTTGGTTGGTTGGTTTACAAAGCAATCTTGCATGTAATTCCTAAGGGGAATTATTTATTTTTATTCCTTTACTTGACTTACTTCGTCTCTAATACAATATATCTGCTGAATTTACTGGGGAGGCTCTTCCTGCTCCCTCCACCACCCTTTTTCTAAACCTTTTGCAGCGCTGAGGCTTTTCAGGGGTTTATTGGTTATCTTGATTATTCCCCCCTTCCAAACCTCTGTTACAAAGAGACAAGTGAATTTTTTTCAACTTATTGGAGAGTTTTCAGTGTTTTGCAGTCATGGATACGAGGTTGGATATGTGTATGAAGGAATGTATTAGGATAATTTTTTCATTCTTCAGGATTGAACATCAGTATTGACTTATCAATAGGATTTGATCTGGTTGAATTCTTATTTCAGTCAGCCTTCTATGCACATATGTACCTCTTCACACTCATTTTGTGCTTACCCCAAAGTTTGTAATTTTCTTTCGAAATGTACTTTATGCAATTCTTTTACTAATAGGAAAAGAAAATTGTATATGGATGTTGGACCTATAAATATTAATAGGATGGGGGGGTATAATTTTCAGCTCCTGCCAGGCTGATGACACTTCTCTGTTGTAGTAAACTATCAAACTGTTTCTGTGACATTTTTGCTTTAGATGTCATCTAGCTTTCTGAAATTGAACATGAAGAAAATGAAGCCCCTTGTCACTGTGTTGATTCTGTGGGCTTTTTTTCCCCTCCTTTGACTGTATATGTGGTGGGTATCTCTTTGTACTATTTTGACAGTTCCTGCACTTAGGGTCAGCTTTCACTGGCTGCCTTTTTGAGATATATGTTGATTAGATCGCTAAGACTTTATGGTGATATTAGAAGTATGGTTTTGGAGGAAACTTCCATATCTTGCTGTATGGCATAGATAATTATGTCTGCATTTGTCTTGCGTCTTAGTTTATTTACATTTTTTATAACTGCCGCCTTGGATTTTTTTTTCAAAATTTTATTTTTAGGAAATCCTGTATCATTGTGTTGTACTAGGAATTTAGTGAATGTTACTTTTCTTCATGGATTTTCTATTGCTTTTCTGGGAAGCAACTTGCGGAGAATCTCTTTGGATTTATTTTCTCTCTGATTGTGGTGTGTAGGTAATTAACTTTACCACCAAATACCAAAAGCATTGGGCGATTTTGTTTTTAAGCTGTTTCAAAATGAACGCTGAAGTTTGCTCTTATGTTGTCAGGCTAGGAGGCACCATCACAGTACCTACCCAGATGAACTCCATCACCCCGTTATAAGGTGTTCCTTAGCTGATGGTCCCGTAAGGGGCACGGGGACTGGAAAATCCTTTTTCCCCTTGAGTTACCCATAAGCCCAGGATGCTGCGTGCAAGAGGGGATGTATGTTGTTGATGGTATTCTATATTGCATTAACTTCTACTTACTCGGCCTGCTAAAACCAGAGGGAGATGTTCTGTTAATTTCCAGAGTCTTTTGCTCATGATTATATCAACAGGGGACTTCTGAGTTCTGTTTTCTGTCCAACAAGCAGATTACCTGAGTTTACAAAATAAATAACAAGAAAAATTATGTAACTTCTATATGCTTATAATGGTTTTGGAACCATTATTTTTCCTCTTGCTGCTTAGTGTGCTTTTTAATATTTATTTGTCTGTTTAAAATCAAAACTAAGGCAAAAACTCACTTGGCGATAGTGACACAAACCAGCTTACATTTTCAGAAAGCTTAGACATCCAAAAGTTAAACCCCTTGGAATTCAGTTAAGTGAGACAAACTAATTGTTGTAAACATGATGAAGCAATACTTAAAAACACCATCCCCCACCCCCCAAAAAAATACCTGCCCGACAACCCAAACGCACCTGTGACAGTAAACAGTGTTTAAGGACATTAACACCGAGCAAACGGATGGTATGGATTATGTGTTCTATACTGCTCTGTAATGTTATTTGCATTGATTAGGAGCTCCAGCTATGAGGAGGGGGGAAGGTTAGAAAATATTCCTGACGTTTATTTGCTGTTACTTAAGAGCCTGGGCTGAAGGACTATTTTCTTTTTCTCAGTTAGCACTAATTACAAAAATAATATACACTGTTCTCAGAGCTCTGACTTCACCTTGGCTTGATTTAACTTCCTGTATTGCCCTGCCGATGCTTTTGTACCGCTCCCTGTGCTTGACATGTGCTTAAGCTTGGTTTGTCATCTGGGTCAGTTATGTCAAAATATTTTTCAATTGAAGTTTCCTTTGCTTTTCCCTTCAGCTCTTGGCTGTGGCAGCTCAAACAGATTAATGAGGCTTGGAAAGGCCGACTGCTTTGCTTTGTGAAGAACTGTCACCGAATTTTGGGGAGATAGTTTAGCCTTTTGATAGGGACTTCCGGGAGCAGAAGCATGAAATAAGTAATCTTAGTGCCTGTAACTAGCTAAGCAAAACATGTAAGATTAAAGATGAAGAAGCATTGTGGTTTTATTAGAAATTCTGGCAAATGTTTGATAAAATTTCCCAAAAGATCCATAGTGACACATTTACAGGAACTTGTTAGTTAATTAGCAGCTACTGAAATTAACTGTATTTGAAAAATTTGTTTAATATTTTTTACAAGGAATAACAATTTGAGATACTTTAATGAACTTTTAATCCCGATGCTATATGCGTGTTTTGGTGAACTAAAAATAAAATAAGGCATTCATTTGTTCTTACCATAAGCTTCCCAAAAGTGAATGTGCAGGCAGAAAATGATTCAAAGATAATCCCCTGTCTCTGTTTCCTTGTCCCTTCTCAATTACCTTGCAAGACTAATTTTTTTTTAGCACTTAATTTCTCTCTCTCTTCAAGTTTCCAAGGGTTTGTCAGCAATCAGGTGAAAGTAGTGGTCGTGGAATGGGGCGTTGCTGGCGAGGTGAAGTGTCAGCAGCTGGATACATTTTGCAGCATGGATGGCTAATTTTGTGTTGTCTTGCTGTAAGAGTTTTGTTCCCACGTGGATACTGCCCTGATGGTGCCAAGCCTGGTCCTAGACAGAGTAGTGGATGGCAGCTATTTAGCCTGTAGCTGAAAGTGGTAGCGAATAGTAACGGATGCTGAAAAGCCATGATGAACGGGAATGGCTTGCAAGGGGATTTCTCTGTGGATGGGGCAGGTGAGTGGGATGGGTTACTTTTAGATCTGCTTTAACTCTGTGACAATAGAATTTCACCTCTGACTGATGCTGCTGTGCCTGTGCTGACGCAGCACTTCATAAGCAGTCAAAATCCTGATAAACTGGAGTGACAGCTGTGCCCGAGTGCTAAAGAGGGCCCTCTCTGAAGGCACTGGTGCATGCAGTGAGTTGAATTCGATGTTTCCAGTCCGTTCACTCCACACGACAAATACTGGCTTCTGTATTGTGTAAAGAAGCCTCAAAAGATTGTCATTAAGGTTTGCTATAGTCGAGGCAAATGGCAAACAAGTGAATTCTGAGGCACGCCAATAAAGAAAAATGGATGTTATATTTGTCTTCGTGGTTTGATTATGGTGCTTTTAGCAGCTTCACTGCAAGGACTGAGGATGACAGTTTTTTTCCAGCCTATTCCCTTGGATACTTTGGACCCTGTAAGCACCTGTTGAAATCAAAGTTTTTGAAACATCAGACAGGTGTCAACAAGTTCTTAAGGTCCTCTGGAATGCAGGGCAGAGGGAAAGGAAGCGATTAAAATGGTGCACGGTGCTCAGCCTGGGGTTTACTTGTGCTGAGAAGCTGGGAGTAATGCAGATTAAATCATTAAACAGTGTTGAAAGAAAAGTAGTAGGCTTTATTCGTAACAAGCAAATATAATGCGCTTTCTGAGCAAATATTTTTCTATGTAGTGTAACCAATTACCAAATCGCACATGTACAACCTTTGTGCTGGAAACAGCCTAACTGTTAAAATAAAGGAAGTCTCACTGTTTATCTTGTTAACTCTCTTTCCTGAAGCCGGCCTGAGTCATATGTTGCTTTGGTTTGACTGTGGTAGGGGATAGCATTTTGCTGTTGAGATTACAGTATCAAAAGGCTAACTAATTTCTGAGTCTCTTCCAAATCAATTAATGTTGTTGCAGTAGATTATCTCACCTGCATTGTCATGGAACTGGAAAGAATAAAAAAAGGGGGGGACGGAGCCAAAATGCTGGTTTTAACTCAGTGACAGTTGTACTGGTAGGGGTGGGATCAAGCTTCGCTCCTCTGAGCTGGCAGTCTATGCTCCTCCTGCAGTCTGATGAGGAATTAGCACATCATCTGAGGTAGACATGTGTCTGTCCAAATCAGAGTAAACGTCTGACTCGGTTGCAGATGTCCAAGTGTGAGCAATGAACATTACCCTAGGTACACATTGTGAACAGTTGAAAACTAGTTTTGGCACCCCGTCTTTTTTTCTTTTTTCCTTTTAAGATTCACAGTACAGACCTCAGTTTCTAGATACTTAATTTGAAATGATAATATCTAATCATTTCTACTTTGAACATGGCAACGAAGGAATTGTGCATTATCTATTACAGACTAATAATCTGTAGGATGTAATATAAATTATCTAATTAATTGGATTTGTAAAACATATGAATCATACTCTGTGGCTAACATAGTTTAGTGTGTCTGTGTTAGAGCCCAGAACCTGCATGTGAGGTTATGACAGTGTTTTTGTGGAGAGTAGACAGAGCTGTATGCTGGAGAAATCTGCAGCCATGTCCCTCTGGCTCAACAAGCAAAAGTGCATTACTTCACTGACTGTCAAAACAGTAAAAAAAAATCATTTACAGAGGGAAGTCACTGGCTGTATTTCCTATCAGTTGAAAGTCGCTACCCCAGTATTTTCAGGTGGAAAAAATCTGCAAGTGGTTTGAAGCGCTGCTTAGAAAAATTACTGATAGTCTCTAACTTCAGTGATACCAGATGTTCCTCTTGCAGTTTAAAAACACTTTGAGAACTTCTGTCATAACCATGTGTACACAAGCTTATCTCATGTTGCAGCCTGTATATAGGGGTTTTATCTTTTGTGTAGCTAATCTTTCAGGAGCTTATTCTGATCATATTTTAAATGTAAGGAATTTTCTTTTTTTCTTGCTTTTTTATTTAAAAAAAAAAGTAACACCCAATCCAGAGTGTAAACAAGTGGATAGTTGCATGATACAAAGGGAATGTATCTTATAAATGAGCATGGGATAGTCTTTAAACAGAGCATACCTGGAAACTGTCTCAACTTTGAGGCTAAATAAACAAAACTCAGCAGTGTACAGTGGGCCTGAATGGGCAGATTTTACACTGTTAGTCTGGATTGTAGCTCACAAATGGTGTGCTTATATGCATGGCTAAGCTACAACTACTTCTACCAATTTCCTGCTCCAAATCTTTTGCTGCTTTTGGAGTCACCGTGGAATTGACCAGAAGGAACAGGGTGGGTTGTTTTTTTTTCCCCATGTCCTGTCATATAGAAGATGGCTTGTTGCAGAAGAGAACAGAGCTATGCATCATTAAACTGGACCATTTGTTACTAGCACCTCTTGGTCAGTATATCAACAGCTATAAATGGCTTTTAAAGAACTCATTACGCTCACCACTGTGACAAAAATAATGTTCAACAAATGTCAGCTTGCTGACTAAGCTGGGCTCATGTAATGTGATTTTTAAAGAAAAATTTAATTAGAAAAGCATTGGGAAAAAAAAACACAACCCAAACCTAAACAAACTCCTCTTGGTATTTCTTGAGTGGCCTCTGACTTCAAAGCAACTTTCCTAAAAAGAGAAGGTGATCTTTGTGAAAATTAGAAACTGTCAGCTGACAGCAGGTGACATTGTGGTGGCCGATTGACTGCTTGTCTTGCAGATATTTTGAAAGAGCTGCCGTCAATCTCAGGTAAAGGACAGCCCATCTGCAGACAGAGCAAGGCAGAGGGTTCAGCTCAGGTGGGACCAGAGCTAACCCAGTTCAGTTTCTACATCCAGCTTCTCTGAACATTTCTTGTTGTTGTGTTGTGGTTTTGTTTGCATGAGGTGCAATGTATACCAATTTCTCCTGTTCTGTGTGTGTTTGCTCTTACTTTGGAGTCTTTTCCTCTATTGCCATGTGTAATAAGAATTCCAAGCTGCGTGCAATAAAAGCCATGGTTCTGCATGGCAGTTTTGGTATCGCTCATGAGTGGTGAACTAGGAGACCTTCAAATCCATTTTCATGAAAATTATACATGTAGTGGCAGAGGTCATTAATACATAGTGGTCTTTCACCTGGAGTTGCTGCTTAATGAAAAGAAAAATGGAGAAAAACTTTGTCAAAGCTTACAGCAAAACCCTGCGTTCAAAATAATTCTCTTTGGAAACATTTTAAACAGTATTTATTGCTTTGATGTTGCCTTGATCATATTTTACTGGTTAATTAAAAATAAAACTCTAAGCATCTGAAATTATATTGTACCTTAAAGCTCAAAGAGAATACTTTTGGTTTTAAGTTTTTTTTTTTTTTTTTCTCAGACAAAAGAAAATAAAATGTCAGGCTATTTGATGTTGTGTCATACTAAAGGAGAACACTATTGGCAGTGATGCGTATGATGTTGGTTTCCATGAGAATACTGATGTGAATGAAGATTACTTATGAGAATAAGGGCATGAAAGAGAAGGTCCACAGGCTCCAAGAAGAAGTTAATAAATCTGTAATTGTGGGTAGACTCTGCAGAGGTTTCTCAGTGTATCAGTGCAGTTTAACAGAAAGCTGGACTGAAAGAGAAGACTGCGCTCTTGTTCTGTAAGGATTTGTTAGCCCCATGCTATCGGATTCCTCATCTGCACTGAACGTGATGAATGGCAAGGGCCCGGAGCAGCTGGGTGCTGTCTCTGAGCTGCAAGCCTGTTCTGCACAAACTGCTGCGTGCTCCTCATGTTCGGTGTCCACAGTGAATAGCAGGAAAAGGCCTTGTGCTTCTCTCTTACCTTGTTTTTTTCCTTCTCTGTGTCTTTCCTGTATTCTTCAAGTATGCGTCTGAATAATTCTGTTGCCACACAAGTATCCAACAGACTCAAATTTTGAAGTTGTTGAAAGCCTGCTGGTGATGCTTTAGATAGTGCAGCAGTTGTTTAAGGGTGGATGTTGATGAAAGGAAGCAATGCTAATTGTATCATTTACATTTCCTACAGGCAAGGCACACAGTGCTCTTTTTCCAACCCTTGTACGGTTGTGGTGGTACACTAGGGCTGGCTACTGCACTATCTCACCTGGTCCTTTGGGTAATGGGCAACTCTTTGAAAATATATAAATAAAAGTAGTGGCATTGCCTGGATGCTTTGCTGATATCTGAGGATTTGTGCTTTTCTTTTTAGAGTATATTTTTTCCCCTATGCACAGGTACTTTTCAGTGGTGCCAGCGTAAAGTCTGTGCATTAACTGTTATTGCAAGAATGAAAATGAGCATGGAGAGGAGAGACTGCAAAAAACAGTGTGCTGCATTTTTAGAGTAGTGAATCTGTATTCTGCTGGTCTGGGTACAAAGCCCAGATGGTCCCATTAAGAGAGGGGTTGTAACAGAAGCTCCATCACTACCAGTGTATAAATATGTGTCTGCAACACATTCTTAATTCTGATGTGTACCCGCTGTTTAAAGCTGCCTTACCACTCTGAGGTGAGCATTATCTGAAGGTACTCGCAGCTGTGAAGCATAGGGAGGTTATTCAGCTTTCTGACTGTAAAGAAGGATGTCTTTCTGCTGGTGAAACTGGGAGGACACCTGTTCTCTGGAAAACAGATTGAAGCCACTGGCTCTCTTCGTTCAGCGCAGTGAATAATCACTGTTGGTGGCGGCTGTGGGTCAATGTTGATGCAAACCAGGCTGAAGTCAATGAGCCTTTACCAATTCCACGAGAATCTTAGTCGCATTTGGGAGCATTATTTAAGCAGTCTGTCCTACAGGATATAGCAGAACAGAAAATACTCTAAGAATTCTCCATTCTTTTACTTTTTGTAAGTACTTTTTCGAGACTGGAGCAATGACCCTCTGCGCTCTGCTCTGTTCCTAGTGGACGGGGCTGTGAGTATAAACAGGCACCACAGCAGCTGGCACTTATAATCATGCTTGGCTGTTTGGGCAGAGAGGAAAAGGAATGCCAATGAGCTAAGACACTGAACAGCTTTCTCACTGGGGATGGAGTGCCTCATGGATAGGTTTCAGGTGTACTGCTATGGCAGCTTCTTCCTTCTAGTCCTGCAAACTGTCAAGTTCAAGGAAGCGCTGTTAAACATTGGTTTAAGTCACTGTTTGATGCTTGGCTGGGCAGGGTGCCTGTTGAGAGCGCAAGTAAATGCTGTTCTGTAATTCATCTTTTTGGCTGATTTGCAGCCCCCTTGTTGCTGTTGTTGAGCCAACGACTTTTAAGAATCCCAAAGTGTTTATTTTTTTGGTTAATTCCATTTATCATGAAGGTACTAGGAAAGTGTTATGATGAGAGGACTAACCTACACTTATACTTACATGCATGCACAGTGCTATAACAAATGGAGGAAGACTTGGTACAGGTAGGAGGTAAGTGTAAAAATGCACAAAAAACCTTGCAAGTGACAAATTATCAAAATTCCTTGTAACAGCATAAGTAATGTAACACTGGCAGATTGCGTTAGTCATTTTGTATGTAAATATAATGTGCTTTTTAAACTTTTTTTTTTAAAATTTTGCAGGGACCTGAGTTGATGAATAAATATGTTGGTGAGTCTGAACGAGCAGTGAGAGAGGTGAGAAAGAGCAAGCTATACATAATGTTATATGTTAAGCTTTCCTGGCATTCAAATTCTTCTCTGCTTATAAGGTTATATTTAAACTTTAAAGAAAACCCTTCTGGTTTAAGCTTAAAAAAGAAAAGAAAAAAAAAAAGCAGAAGGGATATTTTGTGTTAAAGTTTTAACTTCCTCCTGTTTTGTCCTAGTGATGCATGTCAAATTTGGGATCCAGTAGCAGCTTTCACTATAAACCTGCATTGTGTGTTATTATGAATAACTTCTAAAAGGTCTGGGTTGTTTTGGTTTTTGTTTGTTTTAAAAAAAAGACGACAAGGCTTATGTCTGTTCTGTGGTGCTCTGTAGCCTTTGAGGTGTGCAGGGGGGATAGCATTCTGTAAAAATTCTACATCCCTTGAAATTGAATATTTCACTGTTGTTTTTCTAGATTTTTAGGAAAGCCAGAGCAGTGTCTCCTTCAATTCTTTTCTTTGATGAAATAGATGCCTTGGCAGTTGAAAGGGGAAAGTAAGTAATCCTGTTACAAAGATCACAGACGTTATTTTCTTATAAATTACTCTTACATTGTGCAATCACAAGTGTATTACCTTTCTAGAATTATTTTATTAAATGTATTCATTCCACATGCAGAAGAATAGTGTTTGTGAGTTCTACTCAAGTGTATTTAACTTGGCATAAACAGGTAAGCTGGTGGAGTTCCTCCTTTCTCATCTCATTAGCGGGAATGATTCTACTGGTTCTCATGCCCTTTAGCTCTTTTCTGTGGTTTTAGTTACTGGAAATAAATGCAAGCTAACTCCTTTCTTTTCCCAGGATTGTTGCACTGGCCTAGTATAGTGTCTCCATCAAGCAAACAATATGATCATACGCTATATAACACAAATTTCCAAGAAGACTACTCATACATCTAAATTTACACTTACGTTGTAACAGTTCTCCAGACTGGGAAAAACTTCATGAAAAGATTTGGGAACACTTGGGTCGTTTCACATATGACATTAAAAAGGGATCATTGTGCAAGCAGCTAACAATGCTTTTTTTTTTTTTTTTTTTTAATATCCTGTTTTGGGTTTTTCCCGGGAGGTTTTGGGTTTTTTTCGAAAGAGGATTTAAGGAGGTTTTGAGTGGTCACTCTCCCTTTAAAATTTGAC
>Ga0181612_163312_pt1 | contig 21584 bp, 10 predicted proteins | sample HoacroProtozoa21_FD_119630 | JGI IMG/M metagenome (GOLD analysis project Ga0181612, IMG submission 119630) | Hoatzin crop microbial communities from Cojedes, Venezuel. Combined Assembly of Gp0051906, Gp0051904, Gp0051908
CAGAAATCTTTTTAGGAAGGTGGCTGAACTGGATTAAATTTAGATTTGGAAACCTGGCTGCAAATGGAAATGCAAGACATCCAATTTAAACAACAGAAGAATCTTTGTGTTGTGGGTGGTCAAGCACTGGAACAGGTTGACCATAGAGGCTGTGGAGTCTCTGTGGGCTTTGGAGACATTAAAAATCTGACTGGAAATGGTCCTGAGCAACCTGGTCTGAATGAGCCTGCTTTGAGCAGAGTCTTGGGTTGGATGGTTTCCAGAGTCCCCTTCCAACCTCAGTTACTATGTCATTCTTTGAACCCAAGATCCACCTGAACTCAATCAGAAAACTTCTTTATTCATCAGTCTAGAAACACTTCTGCAAGATCTTTATTCAAATTTGAAAGTGAGCTTGAGGCTGTATTTGAAAACTACGTAAGTTTAGTTCAGGCCTTTGATAATTTTCCATCAAAATGCATTAATGCATCAGAGTACATTAATACATTAATAAAGATGTTGATAATTCTCCTGTACTGTAATTGATACTGACTGCAAGTCTTAAACATACTAATTTGACACTATGTTTTTGCTGTGGAACATGCTCATGTTTTAAATCCTTAAACCAAGGAGAAAAACTAATCAACACATGGAAAGTATGCAAGCTTAAGTAACTTGGTAATTTTCCTGATTTCTCATGGTTATGAAATAAATAAAACTAAGAAATCTTTCAGTGTCTAGAAACAGAATTCACAAAATACTTTAAGGGAAAGCCTTAAAATTCCCAAACTGCAATTCTCTTTTGGAAGAGCAGAAAATGAGGGACATTAGTTTTGTTTTTTTGCTTTGCAAGTACTGTGCAGATGAATTCATTAAGGTATCTGCATTAACAGCTTTTTTTTAAGTTAGATAGATGTTATTCTGCAAGAGGATTAAGCCTCTGATTCTTTGCCTTCAGTTAGTATGAGAAAGGTAAACCTTTGACAATCTTCTAGATTGTTGCTATGATTTAGTAAGGACAAAAATGGTTATTTAACTTAGGCGGGATGAGGAGGCATCTGGTTAGCTCAGCAAATGCATTTTGGATACAAACTACTATATGAAATATTCCATCTCTGCTTTAATGCTGGGTTACTATAATGAAAAAGAAATTTGTCAGCTAACTGGCTACACAGATGGTATTCCCAGATGATAATTTTGCTGCAGATTTGGAGAAATGAGGTATTCTGCAATTCAGTGTTGTGTCCCACAGAATTAGTCATTACTGACTAAGACAGAGTTTGAAAAAGAATATTGAAATATGGAGGATTTACTGTAAAAGCAAGAACTATTCTATTCCATGACATTTTCAGCAAGTTTAGGCATGGACAAACATATTAGCTTTTACAGCTTACCAAAAAATGATAAAAGAAAAATCAGTTAGGAACTTAAATGGATTCAAAGAACTATTTAACGTTTCCATGGAAGTGTGTTTTCAGCTACTGGGAATGAGGTGTCAAGCCATTCTTTGTTGAATGGGAAATGCTCATTTCCTATCAAGCTACCACCGTTTCAGAAACATTTCACTTGAACAGTGTGTGATCTTTACTTTTGTTTAGCCTTGGGAGGAGCAGATGTCTGAGATAAAAATTTTGTGTTGATCAGATTATCATATCATCCATAAATCTGTGATAGATGCATTTCACCTTCCAAGAGGATGTCAATTCTGTTTCAGCAGTGGCATCCACATTTTTCTATCCGCTAGTGTGTTGAACCTAAGCTCTGTCAGGTTGTTACCAAAAGGATAGAGTCAGGATTTCTTACAGGACTTCTTGTGTGTCAGCACTTCGTATTTCATGTGTGGTGGTAAGAATGAGACAAGATGATGAAAGCTAGTGGTGCAAAACTGCAGCATTAGCCAGTCACAATTTTAGCTGTTGAATGTCTAAGATCCTGATAGAGTTAGGGTTAAATAGGGCTTATGTGATGCATCTATTCTGCTTGACCAGCCTTTGGAAGTCCATTATCTAGTCGTGTGCTTGATGAGAGCTCTCTTCTGAGTGCCTTTAATGTGTTGATAAAATGTCTTGAGGATTTGCAGAAGTTGGTTGGTACAAGCCTCTAACCAGCACAAAAAATACTGTGGTGTTAGTATCTAAACACTAGCATTTCACTCTCCTTTTATGATGAAAGGAACCACAAAAGAAAGTTTGCAAGTGTGTGCTAAATATCTCGATTTTTGGGTTCCTGCCTTTTTTTTTTTTAAATTTGCAAGTGGAATGAAATTTGAGAATTTTCCCTTGGGATACTTATCTCGTTAACTGTATATTGTATAATGATTAAATATCTTCAAAAGAATTACTTAGGTATAGACTTGTGAGTAAGCCTTCTATTATTTCTCAGCATGACTTACAATGGGAAGAAATTTCTTTGTATTCAGTAATAGTAGATAAGATAAACTTGGATTCAATGTCAGTTGTGTAACTTTTTTTTTTTTTTGTAAATTTTAGTGGATGCTAGGGACTTACTTCCTTGTCTACTAGCTAAGCTTTTTTAGGACATGGTGGTGGTCAATCTTCAATACTTGTACGTCTGTACAAATATTGTATTCTTGAAGCTGACTGGATTTTTAAAAAATCAGTCTCAATAATACTTCTGGAAGCAACAATGGGAAGCAGTAGTATTTAAAATCTCTGATGTCTGCAGTTCATTATGCATGCAAATGGAGTTACCAAGATGTGTCCAGAAGAGTTACTGACCCATTAAAAATAAAAATTAGAAAATGTATTTTAAAAAACCAAGCACACACACTCCCAAGCCCCACCCTGTATTATGTTAGACAACTAGCCTGTTCCATTCAGCTGCTGGCTGGTCTATCCGCTGGTTGTGACTTTAGTTAGACACCCAGTTTCAAGTAGCTTGTGAGCCATAAAAACAAAATCTCTGTGGTATCTCCAACTTCCAGATTGTAAATGCATCTTGTACAGAGTTTGTGACTTACCTGGTGACTTGGATTGTTCCTGGAGCACTCTTCCTTTGCTGTTGCACCCCACATGGACTGAGGACAACTGAAGTTGTCCAGCCATATAATGGCCCCATATTAATGGGAGTAATTTTACTGTGCTTCATTGCTACTGCTTTGGTTGCAGCCAGTGCTTAAACATGAGAAGAAAACAAAATGGTTGCCTTTTCCATGTTAGAAGGTGAAGTCCTGTTAGCCCCTTCTGAATAATCCTATACAGAAGTTGTATAAATGTAACACATAAGGTTGAATTACAGACGTATTTGAGAAGGAAAAAAGTTCCTACTCATATCCAAAACTAAATGAGCATAATAAAAATAGTTTCAGAAATTTGCTGTGATGGTGCTACTTAAATTATTGAAAATAGTTGGATCGCAGCCAGCAAGAAAACTGGCACAATCACATTATCTTCTTAGACCAACAAGTTTGAAGTTTTAAGTGCCTGTGGACAAGTGATCAGTATTCCACACAAGCACTAGACTGTTCTCTGAAATTTAAGGGCTGATTTGTTTTACACATATGTATCTCATGCACATCAAAGAAATGTAAGAAAGCTAACTTAGGCTGAGATGGAAAGTCTGAGGTTTGTGCTCCTATGTGCTAATGTTCTGATGGCTTCAACCAAAAATGCCAACAATATACAGGCCTACCGTGCTAATAGAAACGTTTTATATTTGTATAGCCCTGTTCACCTAAGAATTTAGCATGCTTTACAGCACATCGGGTCTGCAATTCTACTGCAGAATATACCCATTTACAAAAGATAAATTGAGCCGTGAAGTTCACAACCTGAAGGAAATTCCAACTCTCTCCCTTTGTGAAAAGAAACTGCCTCAAAGCCCCACATTTTCCCTGAATGGTTTTCCTGCTACTACTGTTGTCTGGAAAGGAGATTAATATGTTGGAGAGAAGCCTGAGCTCCAGTCCTTGTTCTGCTTGGTAATTGGATGCTGAGTTTTGTGGAAGTGGTATCTGATCTCATCTGTTCAGAGTGCATCAGGAAAGCATAATTCAGCAAGGAGAAAAAGAGGAGCATATCTAACTGAATGTTTCACTTTTAGGTTTTTCAGGCATTCAGGACTGCAGCCTTCACTGTGGAATGGTAATCAGATTTAAAATGCTTTCTTTTATGGTGAGTAACAGTGGTGGTAGAGAAAGGAGCAAAACCAAAAGAAAAAGCAGAAAGGGAGGGGAAAACCTCCACAAACTGTTGAGGTCATGAACAGATAGTTCAGACCTTGGTCTGCAGAGAATGAATAGATGCTTCAATAGCAGAAACTTTTATAATATATTCTGCAAGCTTATAGCAGTCCCTGGAAAACGTCTGTTGCAAAGATATGTGAGGTAGCTCACATTCCGTTTGTAACTTTATACAGCCTTACACCTCCTGTTTTATTAGCGCAGTATACTGGAAGTTCAGCAATACAGAAGAGGTGTTCATGTTGCATTCCAGTATTGGTACAGGCAACCACAGAGTTACATCTTAAAGATTTGTTTCTTTTTTAAAACAGGGGGTTATCTTTTAAATTTTAATCAAATTAATTTCTAAAACCTTTTATTTCCCTTATTCCTAATCTTTCAGTTTTCAGGTTTTATCATGAGATAACCATTACTGGTTTTCCAATGTTGTCTTCTTGCTTTCATAATTCAATCCAAATAATTAACACTGTAAGCATTTACGTCTCCATCAGTCTTCAGTTTATCAAGAGAAACAAGTCAGTCTCCTCTTGCAACTTCAGCTATCCATTTGCTTGTGTTTTTTAGCATTTTTCCTTTGTCCCCTTTCCACTTTGGGTTCATCCTTTTTGAATTTAAGTAACCAGAATTTTGCATACATTTTAAAAGAGATTTTCGTGCTTTGTAAGTGATACTTTCCCTTCTCATCTGATATGTTTCCAGGCTTGATTTTCATGGAGGGGGTGAGCCGATCTTGTAGTTCATTGCTGCTGAAAGAGGAAGGTCCTACTTCTTTCCCTCTGCTTACCTTCCACTGATCCTGTTTGTGTGAGAATGTTTAATGCCTTAACCTAGGATAAGGGGTAAAAACATTGTGAGTGTGACCAAGCGCTGGCATAGGTTGCCCACAGAGGCTGTGTAGTCTCCATTCTTAAATGTTTTCAAAAGCCATCTGAATGTGGTCCTGCGAAAATGGCCCTGCTTGAGCTGAGGGTTTGGACCAGATGACTTCCAGAAGTTCCTGTCAGACCTCAAGTAGCCTGTGATTCTGTGGTATGTTACTAAAAAAAACAGCACTGCATTAGTGTGTGGGATTGAGTGAGTCACAGATGGACCTGAGACACCTGTGAGAGGGAGGAGGCAGGACTGCATGGCATGGAGCTGGCAAGGAAAGAATGGTGATCATGGAAAGTAGAAACTAGGTTAAGACAAACCATTATTTTATTTCAGCTGTTCATGAAACTGTGGCCAGAGACTGTGGCAGCCTTTTCCATGGCCACATTTAACAGTTTTCTTCATGTATAATATGTTGCTCACTTCCAACTCTTAGCATTTCCAGAAAAGAGCAGGAATTATTGTAGGTAGTTGCATAATCTCTTGATTTGTGGTATTGAACTACATCCTGTTTCTCTTGCTTTGGTCCACGGTGGCATCCAGTTTTAGTACTGCAGTTTGCCTGTGTACTGACAGAGCAGTCTCATCTTCTTGTTATGACCTTCATTAGAATGCCAGTATTTGTACAAGAGTTAGTTGTGGAAATACTAAACACTACTTGTCTCCTCAGCTGATCTTTGACCAGCTTTACCCTGAACGCTGGCTACCTTGTTGAATTAGTTCAGAACAGTATGTTTAGTAGAGTTGGTGGGATTGGTTCAAACACTTCTGTATTTTGATTATTGTTTTCTGCAAAAATTATTGTAAAGCTTTGCGTGCTTTCAGGATCACACCAAGTTTTAAGACGGCCCAGCTGCTTTCTCTGCCTTTACTACAGCTGCAGGCGTTATTTGTACTCCTCTTCTGAGTTGCTGTTTTCCAGCCAGACAGAACCAAGGTTAGTGTTATTCAACATCCTAGTTAATGGATTTGCCGCCTTCTTTTTAGCTCTTTTATTATTCTAGAGTGAACACAAATCTGTTCAACAGTTTTTTCCGCAGCCTTGTTTCTTTTAATGGGCCACACTCCACTCTGATGAGAATTTCTATAGCTGCGGCTCAAGGAAGGAAGAAAAATTTCTTCTTATGATTACCTTTTTCAGTTACAAGATGAATGACATGTACAACCCAGTGTCTGTCTTCTGTCATCCAATTTCATTGAAATTTCTCTGACTAGCAGATGCTCGTTTAAATTTCTTATGTAGCATGGCATTCCAGCACATGCTGCAGTTGTTTAATAAAATCTTGAAGTGTGTATTTAGTTGTCCTCACTTAAATAAGAGTCCATCAGAGTGGGGCTGAATGCCTCTAATCCTGTTTAAGTGGAAAATGGATGGAGACATTGCTGCCTGCAGTGGCTGTGTCCATTCCTGATGGAACCAGTGGCCCAGCTGGCCGTTGGATTCCTGTGAGTACAGCAGCTGGCATTCAGCAATTCAGCGCTCCGGCAATCTTTAATGCGTAGTTACACTGCAAATGTGCATGAAAAAGCAATTTAGTAATAATTGTCGTTTTGATAAAATGTTTTCAAATGCTTAGGGGCCTAAGGAATTGCAGAAAGTGAGTGGTTTCAGGTTTTAGTTTGATATTTTTTTGCTTGACAATCGTTGGTTTTTTTGGACACTTTAGAAGTACAGGTGGCTTGTTATATTATAAAGTATTAGTAGTATAAATAGACATGAGTATAGGAGCATATATGGATGTAAGGTATTGATGCCGAATTTGTATTAATATTGTGTCAGTATGCAGTGCCTTCAACATGGAAAAAATGGTATTATTATAATTCTTCCCTTTTTAAAAACAGGATACTCATTTTGAAGATCTGATTACAACCATTTGTCTGGGTCTCTGTAAAAGCGAAAAAGCAATATATTGTCTTACCAAGATTTTTCTTGTGCACTGTCTAGCTCACACACAACCTCTTCATCATATTTGTTTTGTGCTTTTTAGTAAACAGAGCTGACTGAAAATAAACAACAAGGAAAGGTAGAAGAGAGTGTTTATTACTGAAATACAATTCAAAGAGGAGGAAATTCTTGGTGATGCCTACATCTCACTGCTTACAGTAGTAAAAGGTCATAAAGAGTATACTTTGGTGGAGCTTGAATTCATCTGGTGCTCATCCCTGGCCTATTGTTTCCCCTCCGTCCAGGTGTCCACTGGGACATCTTAAAAAAGACGTACCCATTTAGGGTCTTGTAAATGAACAGGGTAAGGATTCTGAGAGCTATGTATAATTGCAGAAGTAGTTGTATGGCTAAGATTTTGTTAATGCTAAAATGATTATGTGCAGTTTAGCTGAATAGTTGTCTAATTCTTCCAGCTGTGCCTTGAAAAATTACCATAGAAATAACAATTATTTATCTGATCTATAAAGGGAGAAATAATATGATCTTTTTCCAATTATTACTGAGTAATTAAATGATAAATTACCCACATGTAAACTAATCAGCATATAACAAAACAGTACCTAAGATTGCAAGGCTCTTTTAATGTGGTACAGTAGAAGTTAAGTGGTGGCTAGCGTTAAAGATTTGTAACTCACAAGCATAGTGAAAAATGTGAGGTATATAGCCTACTGGAAAAGTGAGGAACAGGGAGACTTAGAGATTTATTTCTGCTCTTTATAATTCTTAACTAGATTGCATTTCCTATGAAAAATTACACTAGACTTAAAGGCTTTTATTAATAACTTCCATTTTATTAGCTACCTGTTATATAACTATAAGGACATCTGTTTCTCTAAGAACATTCTAGATTAGGGGAATGTTGCATTCCTACAAACAATGTTTTGAGATTGTTTCTTTTATTTCAATAAGGCAAAGACCAACTGTTCTACTTGAATGGATCACAATTTAGAAAAAAAATTATTTTTGTCTTTTACAAGTAAGAGGAACACTTAAATTAAATTTGGAATTTTTTTGAAAAATCACATGTGAACAGACTGTACAGATTAGCAGTGTCTTCAACACAAAACCTGAACTGAGTTTAGTTTGTTCCTGTTTCTTCTGTTTCGCTAGCATCCAGTTTCCCCTGTAAATAGCTTTACTTATATATGTAGATTCTTTGCTGGTGTTGCTAGCTGATAGTACTCTATTTAGAGTTTTTCAAATTTTGTTTTCAGTTCAGCAGTTGAAATAAAGTCCATAAAAAACTTGTCTTGGTTTCCCACAAATAATTTTGTCATATTCTTCAGATAAGAAAGAAAATTGGGAAAAAATGGCTTTCAGTAAATAAACCTGTTTTGTTTGAAACCAGATGACATAGCTCATCTTGGTTTGATGCTTTTGAACTTTTTATTATTACATTTAGAAGCATTTCTGTGTCGAACATGTAAAACTTTCCTACAGTGTGTGTCAAAGTTGACCTTTCGGACTTGGTGGAGAAAAAATCCAGCCTAAGCTGTGCATAAAAATTCAGCACAAATGGAGTATTTCAAGTTGAACCAGAACTACACTTGGTGGGGGGGGCGGACACTTCCTCCAAATCAGCCAACTCTTTTCCTGACTTCATGCGTTCTGTGCAACCCAGAACTTCAGTCTTCTTGTCATGGGGAAGTTACTGGATTTTTCCACATAATGTGCTTCATCAATTTCCCTTTATCTATAAGCTCATTCTAAATTATCGGCCATTGCCATCTCGTCAAAGGACTAACAGCATTGTTAAGAATGTACCTTGGATTTAGCTTGAAGAAAGAAAAATTATAGATAATAAGAAATCTTTTTCTGTCCCTTTTTCTTCTTTTTTTTTTTTTTCCTTGTTCTTCCTTTTTTTTTTTTTTTTAATTTCCTGGAAGACATTTTATTGAGAAAGGGAGGAACTGCCTGATTTCCGTCTTTGCAGCCCATTTCCTGTGGTGATTCGAAGTCCATTGGAAGGCGAGACAACAAAATCCTTCATAAAATTATGTGCATATATACCTTGGAAATTTTGTTATCATCTGTAGTTTTAATGAAGCATCTTTCAAATATCTTGATTTACCAATCATTTCTTGCTGTATGTGGGTTTAGTTTCCTATAAAAATTATTACTGATTCAACAATTAAAGTAGGTATAAAAATTGAACCACATTGTAGCGTGACATCTCTCATACAGTTTACTGTTTCTAATGATCATTCTGTAATAACCTGAAAATAATGGAAGCACCAAGAACACCACAATTTTGGTATGTAGTAGGCTTCAAATCTGAGGGTCATAAGAGATTTTTTCATAGAACTGCTTTTTCTGCTGAGGATTATTCTTGCTGATGATTCCTATACTCAGAAGAATTGCAGTAGTTCTTAATTTGTCCTGTTTTGAAGTGCTGAAAGCAACATTAGAAATTCATTGATGTGTTCTTAGAACTTGCTTTAACACTTTAATTTTTCTTCAACTTTTGTTCACTTGTATTTTCTAAAATCATGAAAAGACATCTGAAAGCCTTTCACTTTCCTTGTTAGTGGAAAGAATGGAAATGTTATTTCGCTGTCTTTCAAATGCGAAAATAGAAGTTTGCGAAGGAAACAAATTTCAGAGAGTCAGCAGTTTTGTTATCACGGTGAACATGATTTTTTTTTCAGGGGAGTGTTCGTACTCAAATGCTTTTTTCCCCCCTTTATCTAAACAAATGATACGCTTGCAAGCTAGGTTTTAGAGGTATGAAATTAAATACAGTGAAAATTCCCGTTCCTTCCTTTTAATATTAGTATGGGAGTCAAGCACAGCATTACTATTGCTGTCACATAATGAGATGATTACTACCTATGGAAAGGCCTTATTAGATTAAAAATCACTTGGTAGAGCAGCCTCACCTTGATACTTAGAGACGTCACTTGCATGAATTAATTTATTATCAGTCTTTTCAGCTAGTAAATGGAGATGCATAAAACTTGTGAAATTTCAAAGCTAGTCAAAGTGTTGAGGAGGCAGAGTACTCCTGGAATGGAGTCTGTCTCTGCAGCGCTAGCTGCAGAGGCACCCTTTTCAATCTTCCTCAGCTGCTAGTGAGTCCTTCTAGCATTGGAAGAGCTGGCAGGTCTCATGCTCCTGGTGGGGGAAGCTATTCTAACAGTTGATGGTCTTCAAATCTAGCTTTTCTTCACGGTCTGTGACAATGTATGTATCCTACTACTATTTTCATTGAGTAGATATTAATTTTCCAAAAGTCCATATTCAAAGATGGTATATAAATGCATTTTGAAATTGCAGGTATTAGGACTGAAAAGAAATTAGTGGAAGTTAGAAGTCCATACACTTTTAGGGATATTGTGATCTTTGATCTCTCTGCTTGAAGGGCTTTTGTGAATTGGTGAGTTTGTGTGCTTCATTTTTTTATCTGTGTTTTACAGAAACAGTACAGGATATTTTTGTTGGGTAGGTGACTATCAACATTGGGAGAAGATTTTTTATTTTTCTGTTTACATTCTCAATGCTGTTAATATTGCTAGGTATCTGTGATGAAGTTTGAATTGGAACCCTCAAGGAACTGCAGACCACGAGCCTGCTTTCTGGTAGAAATGCAGAATGGGTGAGTGTTGGATTACTGATCTAGCTTCCTCTGCTTCTGTTCAGGCACTGCAATCATGTCGAGGTTCTGTCTGTTCTTGCAGTTCTCATGTTGGTAGTATTAATCTTGTTTCATCAGCTTCAATAAATAGATATTTGTTTTTAAAATAGTAAAGCTGTTAGTTAAATCAGTTATAATGATTCTGAAGCAAGTCAATTTCATGAATCCGCGGTAAGGCAATATTAAGTGTAGACAGTGCAACTAGCGCAGAATTTTTGGAGGGGTACACCTAGCCATCATCAATCCTGCAGTGATATACTCCATTGAGCATTGACAGGTAAAGAACTACATGGCTGCTCACATCATGTTGTGCTAAATTAAGGTAATATCTTATAAAATTGCTGCATTAGAAGACAAAATTGAGAAGTAGAGCAGCTCCCCTTCTTTTTTTTTCTTTCAGGCAAGGGCATTGAGGAAAGAAGAGGAATCAGAAGCTGAATTTGCATTTTGAATATCTTACTGTGTACGTTACTGACAGTCTTTTGAAAAACATGACATCTTTGAACATAATACCTTCGTATTTGTGTGGGGTATTATTTTGTAAACTAGAGTAAATGGAGGAAGGCAAGACAATCTTGTACTTGCTTTGTTTTTTTTCTTGCATCCTCTCGCAGCCAGTGCATGTGAGAGGGTGGTCATATCTGCAGCTTCTGTGCCTCTGAAGACAGCAGAATTAATTGCCTGGTGCTTAATGGGAGACTTTCACTAACACAGATTATATCTATGTTTTTTCCATATGTGTATGAGTATATATTATACATACTACTTTCTATATGATAGACTTACTGCTATATACATATGCATGTAATGATAGTGTATTATATAATACTGACGGGTTTAGTACTGTAATTCGTGCTAGCTTTCTTTTAAAATAGTAATAATGTGAATAATGGCTGTTTAATCACCTACTCCTCTTGGCAGCTGTTTCGACAGAAGACTTAATGGCATAATGTATTCTTGTAAGATCCTGTCGTACTCACTTTGCAGGTGTTAAAGAAACTGATGTCATATTTTACCAACAGCACCAACTGGCGTACAGCTGTCTCTGCTTGAATGTATGTAAAGGTCTTCAGAATCTGGAAAAAATGATATATTTCGAAGCATAAGGAGTGACTCAAAAAGCTTAAGCTTGTCATGTCAGTAGTGTTTGCAAAGGGTGGAGTTTAGACATTTTGGTATCTAAATATGGGAAGGTCTGTGACGGTGATATTCCTGGGGGAATTTTAGAAAAAAGACTTAAATTTAAGTTCTGTTAAACTTCTCTCTTCAGAGTTGCTTTTTCTGTAGAAGTAGCTTCTAGCTCCATTTTTCTTTTACCGCTGATGGGAGGTGGCTTTTTTTTTAACATGCTATTTCCTGTGGGGAGCAAATACACATGCTAAATTCTATTAAAACTAATTCCAGGGCACACCCACGCATGCAGTAATTATGATTGTGAGCATCTGAGGAAAATGAGTGTATAATATGTTAATTAAATTTTAGTAATACAATTTTAGTTATAGATTAGATAATTTTAAGACTTTTAAATTTCCTTTTTATTTTCATGTAATTAATATTAGTGTAGCTATTTTGATAGTACATTGCCTTGTTAATGCGAGCTATGTTGGGGTAGGAAAATGTACCAAATCTGGAAGTCTGATCAATTAGAAAAATTGTTTTTATCTTGGTAGACTGTGTTTTACTTGAAAGTCACTTATTACTTGCCCAAGAAGAAAAAATTCATCGTGAGAGTGAAGAAAACTGTTTCGGTAGTACACTGTATAACCTTGGTTTCATCTTTCTCGTTAACGTCAGTGGTGTACTGAAGTTTGTTGTCTGAATCTCTAGTTTGTTTTTTTTATGGTAAATTTGAGCTCGCATACATGTTAATGTTATCTGGGAGCCGACCTGTGTTCTGAATCTTAATGATGCCCAGCTGTTTTTGCAGTAAAATCACCAGGTTGCACAGGCTGGAGTTTTCCCTGTTCTGTTTAGAAGTCTGTGTGGTCACTATGTAGAAGTCAGTAGCGATTTTCATGTATTTTGACATACAGTTTAGAATAACTACACTTTGGCCAATTAAATGTATGGCTAGAAATCACAGATAACTAAAAATATGACAACACCGCCACTAGCGATTACTATATTGTGTACATTTAAGGAAGCCTGTGTGAAAGTAGCTAGCTTGAATACCGTCAGCATGAAGTTTGGCTCAGGATAAGTGTTTGATTGTTACCTATTTTCTTGGGTAACCTACCGTGAATCTCTTACTGATCTCTAAACTGCCAAAGCAAAATTACTGGTTGTACAATCAAGTTTAAAACTAGCCCCAGCGTTTTCATGTAGCACTGCCATCATAGCAATCTTTGTACAGCATCCCAGCTCCTGACTGCTACCCAGTATTGAGAGGTACAGTATCAGGCTCACTTTATCAGGCAGAACTATTGTTTCTGGTCTGCCAGATGATTATCTAGATGCTGTTGGTATTTTCCTGAATTTCAGTGTAGTGGGATTTAATCATAGTCCACAAAAGAATATGCGCCCATTGGTTTTAGAGGAGCACAAGTGCTCTGTTGTTAGCAGGACAAAAAGGCAGCTCATCTGTGCCCGCTTCCTCCATCCACTGACATTGTCACATGCTGTCACTACTGAACACTCCCTTCCAGCTCTCTGCCAGCTGCCTCTTCTCTCCTGCTGCCTTGGGTTTCCACCTTGATATGTTCATCTTGCTTCCGGCTCTCCTAATATGCCTTAAACACTTGCAATACTTTCAGCTCCTGTCGTGCCGTCTTCAGCCTGAGCTAATCAGCATTTCCTTGAGGAATTTGCAGCAATTGTTTCCCATACGGAAAAGCAACCAGGTCCTTTTTTAGCAGTTTTCAATGGGGAAGCAGTTAACAGGGTTTGGCATAGAAATGGCTGTAGAAAGGCTGCAGTTAGCCCAACTGGAGCCACTAGCTCTTTGTCATCCCAAGTTGTGTGCGAGTGATCAGTGTGTTTTGCAGAACCCATCATTTGACAGTCTTCAGTTAGTGGACGCAGCTGCGCTTTGGATTGGAGAGTTTTGTAAGAAGTATCTGCACCGGGGTGCCTCCAGGCTAATCCCACCACACTTCTGGACAGGTTAGCGGAGATGTGGGGACCTTTGCACTGGAATGCCTATACCAGGCAGAAACCATGACTGTGAGTACATGCCAATGTATATACCACAGCGTGTATGTATTTTGGAAATCTTGATACCAAGCCATCAAAGCGAATCTAAGCTGACAGTGTCTCGGCCCCGATAAGCTGTATGGGAACTCTAGTTTTGTGAATAACGTGCACAGCTCTAGCTATCTCAATTACCTATTCAACGGAGATTTCTGCCAGTCTCACAGACTTTCACATTCTGTATCCACAAATGGATGATCCATCTTTAATTTCAGTGGGGACTTCTAGCAATAATTACCAGAACTCTAGATTTGCAGAAAATGTTAATCAGGAAAATGCAGGTATTGGATTTTGTTGAATTCAGGTAATCTGTTAATTGACTGGAGATGATTCACTGCAGGTTGTAGTACTGAACTCTGAATATGCTTTACAATACTTCACTGTTTCAAAGATTTATGGACTTGTCATTTTATCTTGTATGAGGAATTGGATAAAATGACCTTGGAAGGATATTTTCATGATTGTTTTTAATATGTAAGGGGAAAAAAGCAGAAAAAATTACCCAAAGTACTGCTATACCATAGAAATAATTTAGAACTTCAACAGTGTTGTCAAATGTCTGTGCTGTAAACAGGATTTAGACAGATATAGTCTGCATAAGGAGATTCTGGCTTTTTACTTCTTTGAACATTAATAAAACCTGAGTCCATTCCCCATTTTAAATAATGAATGAGCTGTTTTCTTAGCTCTTGCTCACATATATACCCTCAAGTAATATGTCTTATGCAGTAAATAAAAGCTGGAGACATTTTTTGGTTTATTTCTTAATGTCCTAGGACTTATATTTTATGTGCCAATATCCACACTCCCACGGGCATGTATTAGTACTTGGAAAATGTGTAGGAGAGGTAGGCTGCTGCACAGAAAATGGGAATGCTGTCCTTTGTTATTTCTTTGAATATGATAGTGGTTTCAAATATAGCAGCAACAGAAATATCCTATGCTTCTTTTCTCAGAACTGCCTTGAAAAAACAGTTCCTGCATTCTACGCAGAACTGCATTTCTGGGGTGAAGCTCTGGTGCAAGCCTACATTTCCTATAATCATATGTCCACACTGGCCTTAAGTCTAAATGTTTCCGTATAGTCTGCATATAAACTATATACAGAAAAATACTAGGACTTAAGAAATCAAATTAAATGCCTTTTAGACCAAGATGAAGATCTTGGAGGTTAAATATGAATTTTAAAAAGAAATATTCATGATTTATTTCCCCCTCTGTGAAAACTACATTTTGGTTTTATTCCTTTTCTCTTTTGCATTATACTTTATAATTACTATTTTTACCACTTTTCAGTAAAATGCATGCGTTTAATTCTGTCATAGTCTACCATTGCTAGTTTTTGTTCTACGTTATTTCTCATTCTTAAGTATGCAAACTGCATTTTATGATCAAAGCTGTTGGTCCAGGTTAGGTTCCCTTACATTGCCCCTAAAGGACTCCTGTGACAAAGACATACCCAGAGATTTGAGGCTAGGTCCAAGTCACCCATTTTTCTGGCAACACAGCAAATAAGCAGTGGGGCCCTGGCTCGGGGTAGAAACAGATAATGGTGTGGCTAGAATACCCTCTGCTGATGAAGTCAGGCAAGTAGTCCTTATAAAGCTGTTCTAGCTGGTTAATTTAGAACCATTCTGCAGCTGCTTCGTCTATATTATAGAGAAATGTTGGCCCCAGGCTTACTGGACTCAAAGATAGTTTCTGTACACTAATCTGTGACTTCTGCATCAGGGATTACTTCTGTGTAGCTGACTCTACGACAGTGAGAAACAGTGGTAATGCAAGTTCCTGGCTGAGGTGTAGGGAAAGAACATTAGCTGTGATCTGATTTAGGTTACAGTTTAAGAAACACTAAAGTGTATACTCTTGGCTTGGTCTCATCCATGGTATTGTGTATTAACTATTTTGACTGTCAGGGGAATAATAACATTTGACATAAGTATAAATAATGCGTATGTCAAACATCTGTTGCTGCGGCGCTTGAGAGTCTGCAGCCTGACTGCCAGGGCATTCTCTTGGTGTCACATTGACAACATGTAAGTGACAGCTGGAAACAGCATTCTGTCAGTGCTGTCTCTGTGTCAGCTACCAAACCACAAGACACAGACTTAGAGTAAATCTTTTCTGTCAATACATATTTTTGAGTAACTGTTAATTAAATCTGATTTGACTTTGCTTATTAATCTGACCCCCGGATCAATCAATACATGCCTCTCTTCTGAACCTGAGTATTTCTTTGTGTTTAGAAAAAGTGTGTTATTAATACAATATTTCAAATGTCTTGTGCTTTGCAGATGGAGCACAGAATACTTGCCATATTCAGGAGGGTTTCCAACATTATTTTAGATCTGAAATAATGAGTTAGGAGAAACAAACAATATCAAGAGAATAGAGTAGGGAAGAACTTAAAATAAGTTATGAGTAGTATGCACCTATGTATCTTCTTGGTGTAGCAGGGATGTTTTTAACTATTCTTGTTTTGGGAAATAAAAGCCCGACTCTGCATCAAAGTAGATGTATTGCATACTGAACTTTAAGAAGCAGCACTCTGATTTTTTTTTTTTTCCTGTCTCATTTTTTGTCAAAGATTTTAGAATGTGTATTGTGTACTCAGAGGAAAAGCAGGCCTTAATTGAGACAGCAGGTTCCAAGCTGATGTAAATCAACATATTTCTGTTGAAGTCACTTTTAACCATTCCAGCAGAGGATCTGGATTCCACACCTGTGTGGACCTGACTGAGTCATGTCGTGAGTCTCTAGGGAAGTGGATCCTTTTGAAGACGTGTGTTTATTCAGCCTGCCTGATTTTTGTTTGATTTTCCTAGGGAGCTGAGTGTCACTGAGGACGTGAGACCTTACAAGGGTCATGAAGACCTCAAGGGCTTTGTAATGTCAGCTCCACTTATTTTCCTTCTCAAAAACCAAACTTTTCTGTCCTGCTGTCATTTGTGCTCCACCATGTTGAGAGGGAGGATGCATTAGTGATGTTAAAAGCTACAGTGTAGAAAATTCAAAGTTTGAAGTGTCAATTACTACTCACAATGTGTAGTTAGAGAGGGAAGTTACTAAGCAGAAGAGAGGTCTGAAGCCCACTACTGCCAGACGTTCATTTTCAGTGATGCGTTAGTCTCTGCTGGCTGAGGTTTCCAGTTCAGTTATGATGCAGGGTATTATGAGACTTTTGAAGGCTTTGTGCTCCTAAATCAAGGTCTGTTGTGTTGGCCCAGATTGAGAAGGGAAGAAAGAATTCCAGACGCTGGATATTTAGTGCTGTGACAAGACATGGTAAGCAGAAGAGGTTGGTGCTGTAAGGATGATGTGGATTCACTGCTTGTAGGCTGCTGCAGCCTTGCTGTGGTAGTAGAATTTAGTCCTTTTGCTGCCAAAAAGTGGGCAGGTCTCCATCCAACTGAAACTGTAAGATTGATGCACTCCATAGGTATGGAAAATGCTGGCTTTTCTCCGCGGTCTAGAATAGAGGGGTGTTCTCTGTTACCCTTTTCTTAAGACAAAATTATTGTATGTTTTACCCTTTCTATGGGGTTAAGCCCATGACACTACCTTAGTATCCAATTTAACCGTCTGAGTGGGTTAAGAGGGGAAGATTATCTGTCTTCTCATGAAAGCTGGTAAGCTACTGAAGTTCCTTCCGGTTTTCAAGATGTTGCACTAGCATTATGGAACTGCAGCCAAGCAATGTGGGAAACACAACTGCCGTATCAAGACAGAGTGCTTGCCAACCCACCCCACATGTTGAGTCCCCTGGGAAGTCACTGATCAAACCAAGTGATAAATCTGAAACTATGCCAACTCACTTGACAGTAGGTTCAGTTTCTTCCCAAATTTCTCCTGAGGCGACGAGGCTGCTTTGTCTCCTATGTTCCCTTTCCTAGGCTATGGGAAGAGGGGATTTTTTTCCCCTTCATCAGCTTCCAAAGGCAACTCTCCACAGCTTCTAAGTTCCAGTAATTAAAATGGTGCCACCAAAATGCTGTCAGCAGATCACAGAAGAACATAATGGAATCAGCTCCCTGGATCCCAGAGGCCCATTGAACTTGGTGTTGCAAGTGGGAAGTTTTTTCTCAGCTTGGTTCCATGTCTGAGGTCAAAGTCCACTACTTGATGTAGTGTTTTCAGTTTAGTTCAGTTTATATGATGAATCATACATAACAAAAGAACTGGTATCCCTTGAGCTTTTATATTAAGTTTATTCACAAGTAATCCTAAAGTTGATTCTTTTAAATTAATCCAGTACTAACATTTAAATTAATTTTTTTAGTAGCGAATCATCATATTCAAGCTACAAAATGGAAAGAAATATAAAACTATTCATCTAAAATGAATATTTATTAGACAGTTATCATTTTCTTCTCAATAGTTCTCCATGCTTAGCTCAAATTACTTTTTGTGTGAAAGAGCTGTCATGCTATTTTCTTAAGTGCTATTTTACTTTGAGAACCTATCAGTTGGTTTTTACATAAGTGAGTTTGTGGTATGAAGGAGAGTAACAATTACCTTTTTAAGGTAAATTGATGTTTAAGATGGTACCATCTTCTTTTCAGTGTGTGTTTTGGAAGAGGAAGTAGCAGAGTAATTTTAAAATCTCAGAAATATCATTAAGAAATATTCAAGAATCAATTTTTAAATATTAAGATCTTTCAATCTGTTACATATCTCAACATTCTTAACATATCGAAGAAATATATATAAAGTTTTGCAGGAGATGGCAAATTGTGATAGTTACTAGGAACTCCTGCTTTCAGATACAACATGCCAGTGCGCCTTAGATCTCTGTGCACTAGGAGGTTAATATATCTCATTTGGAAGTTTTTGTTATATTTTGAAATCGTGTCTGGTGGCTTGCTATTTTTTTTTCAAGAAATACAGAATCATAGAGTCATAGAATCATTTAGGTTGGAAAAGACCCTTAAGATCATGAAGCCTAACTGTTAGCTTAACACTTCCAAGCCTACCACTAAACCATGTCCCCAAGTGCCACGTCTACACGTCTTTTAAATACCTCCAGGCATGGTGACTCAAAATATACTCTTGGTTTTTAATGTTGTCTTGTTAGGTGAAACAGGACTTGCTACACATAATCATTTCTCTGTTTTCTTACTTTACTAAGGCCATGTTCGCAATAGGTGCCTAAGGTGATGTATGTTGGAGTACATTTATCCTACTGATGGGGGTAGGTATTAAAGCAGTACAAACAGCAGTGCATAAATTAATACTTCACCTTGTTGTTAGATGGCAAATCTAAAGGTATGTGAATCACAGCTATATGCCATTTAAATGCCTTTGTGTCTTCAGTTTTGTTAGCAGTTGAAATCACGTAAGATTCAAATGTAAGCCAAAGTCAGAAGGTAACAAATAGTAATAAAGCTGGATTTTTTCTTAGTAGTTAGCTCCTAATTTTGTTTATGCTGGGTTCTGAACTCTGTGAATCTGTTCTGAAACGTTCAGCTGAACAGCCGCAGGGATGTGTCTCAAAGAGATCATTGACTTCATAGGAGTGCAATAATACAGAGTTAATATGCAGTGCAGTGTCTCATCTATGCGTAAATTATATCTCTCATCCAGTACTGTTCCCCACCGGAGTCTGAAGGGTTGACTTTTCCGGAAAGGATATCCGATTCTTCTTTCTTTGGTGTTAGAATCATAATACAGAGAAGAGAGTTTGACAGTTCAGGGTGCTTATGTGAGCAACGCAAATCTGTTTTTTTATGAGGTTTAGCAAACAAAACATGGAGTATGAAATTTAAATCTGACACGTAGATGTCTTACATGATGCCTGGAAGTTTGGTAACTATTTATCCTAATTTTAAAAAGATTCCTGAAGCTGTGGTGTCTAATTTAGTGTGCATGCATCAATACTGCATTAAAGATTGCTGAGAGATGCAGTATTTGTTTCTTGTCCAGATCCAGGACAAGATCATATTTTGGTACAAATGAAATAGCCAATGAATTGCATCAGGATTTGGTAGAAAAACGAAATATAAAAAGCCACCAAATATGCAAACAAAACTATCAGAAAACTGTGGTTATTTTAATGACTGATTGTTCAGGACCATGAATAAGGTACCTGTGGGTTTTTTCTCTCTTACATTTGATTTTTTTTTTTTAATTAGATTTATACATTTACTCTGTTTCTCGAATGGTAGTCTTATGTGAAATAAAGCATCCAGTGGTGCTGTTGTGCTTGTTTCCAATACAAATTTTCAGGTGAAGGCTTTGGGTTTAGTGTTTTTGGTTTACTGTTGAAATTACTTGATTTTTCCATTATACAATTGACTTTGGCTGTTGATTTGATCTGAACCTTTTTTCGGTGCTGAATTCTGCTGTCAGAGTAATGTGCGCCTTTTGCAATTCTTCAGCAAATCCTTCACAATTTAGATTGTGAAGTGCTTGAGGCAGATGTATTTATCTTCATGGTCAGGGCTAAGTAGACCATCAGGATTAAACAAATAAATAGAATAATGATTATTAATAATCTTAGTTCCTTGTAGATTTTTTTCATGGAGAAACTGGGAAGATTAATTAGGTACATGTTTGTACAGTGCTTTCAAGATGTAAAGTAGAATGTAAGTGCCAGGTATTATTATTACTGAAAGTCTCATAGGAAGAAAGGACATGTTTATGAGGAGCTGTAGCTACATGATGATGAGACATCACACATTCAGAGTTTTTGGTGTCTGGCACATTATCTTTTCTACCCAGTAAGTAGCTGTACAGGAAAGATGTGCAAGGGCAGTTGTTTACTGAAAAGAAGAAAAGCCCATGCTTATTTTAGTATCCTCTGTGAAATTAAAATTCATGATAGGTCCAGAAGGTTGCACAGGTAAGATTCTTGCGATAGTGTTGGTTGCTAGGAGGTATGTTCTAGATAAATCAAATAGGGCTTCAGTAGGAGTAAAAAAAGTGAATCTCAAGAAGTATGTGGAAGCTTTTATCTTGACAGTAGGAATAGGCTTTGTTAAACCACCGCTGCTGCCAGGACTAGGACCGAGGGAAGCATCTCCAAACAGAGATTGACCAGAAGTATCCAGCAGGCAGCTCACTTGGTTAGGCTGGGATGCGAAAGGCACGGGAAGGAGGTTTATAATCCAGCCTCTCAGGACCTGCTTGTGCCTGAAAAGGTGTTTGCATCCTGATCAGTGCCACCCGTGGGTGCGTGCTGCATCATCTGCTGTGGCCATTTCAGTGGTCTTATTTCCTTTGGGCTGGAAGTGACTACTTTTCTATACTGATGAAGAATGCGAAAAAGAGTGGTTTTGTGGAGTGTTAGGTAGGTAGCAATTACACAACACTACCACTAAATTCAGAAGGATTTCATATCCCACTACACTGAAAGAAAATTGTGCTTGAGAGAAGGCGTCTGAATCAGGAGTAAGCCTGCTACATTAGAGGGACGACTGTTCTTCAGCTTCATGCTCTTTGCTTTTATGTATGGGGAAGGAAGACACTGGCATGCTACTGAGGTCAAAATGAAAAAGATATCCTGGAACAATACAGGAAAAAAAATCCTTGCAAGTTAGTACTGAATTGAAAAGTTGCAGCCCAGTTAAATGATGCCTGTGGATCCTGATGTAGTTCTGCAGCATTGAGAACAAGGCTTTACTTACACAGCAGGAAGAGATGACCTTGAAGGCACCAGATCTCTCAAAGATGGGGCAAGGTACCCTGCAGCTGTCAGCTCATTCTTTACTATAAGCCAGTGTAGGTGTGTTGTGGTTTAGCCTGTCTGGATGCCAGGTGCCCGC
>Ga0181612_109526_pt1 | contig 21581 bp, 10 predicted proteins | sample HoacroProtozoa21_FD_119630 | JGI IMG/M metagenome (GOLD analysis project Ga0181612, IMG submission 119630) | Hoatzin crop microbial communities from Cojedes, Venezuel. Combined Assembly of Gp0051906, Gp0051904, Gp0051908
TAAAAAAAAAAAAAACTAATTTTTTTTTTTTTTTTTTTTTAATTTGAAGGGACTGTGGTTATGGCCACAGTGCTACTGAAAGTATCTTGGGCCTAATAACTTCCCTAAAGATATTTAATGTTAATATGTCTTTACTTATATAGTAAATAGGATGGCCCATTAAAAGATGGAATCATTCATTGATGTCGGACTCCTTCCCAAAGGAATGGGAATGTGAGCTGAATGTGCTTTGAACCCTGTGGAGGTAAATATCAGATACACTCTTTGTATATGGAGGATGTAGTTTAACACAAATAGCAGTATTCACACCTCAGTTGGTGGTGAGTCTGCAGCTGATGCAGGTAACTTGTGAGCTAGCTCATGGGCTGCTGATTTGATCTTTTGACTGGAGGCTCAGTAACAGGTTTTCTGTCCTGCATGGTTCTATCTATCTTCCAGTCCTGTTACACACTTCAGCTTTTTCTGTATGCGTGTGGCTGCGCTCTAAATAAGATCAAGAGAACCAGAATGATCTAACAATTTTGTCTGGAGGGATTTCCCCTAATCAAGTGGATCTTTCTCCCCATCACCATACAAATTTCAGGCTTCTCAGATGAGGGACTACAAATCCTCTCTCGTGACCATGGACACTTGCATTATTTTGACAGAATAAACACAATTTTAGTCTTTCTATGGGGATATGACCATATATCTCCATTTTAAGGTTTGTGAGATCTCCTCCTTGAGGAAGCTTGCATCAGTGCTGCAGGTCAGCACATATTCTCGGTTTCCCAAAGTGTTGATTTGCCAGCACTAATTTCATGGGGATCCTAGGTGGGATTGCAGGAAGAGGTTCCACTCAGTGGGTGCAGGTTTCTAAAGTGGAAACTGTATATACATTGTCATTGTATCAATTATTGTCCTTTGTTACTAGGGTTGCCCAGCTGGCTGTCAGGATTGATGGCACCAGTGGGAGGCTGGTTCATCTTCAGCTGGTGGCTGTAAATTGAAACAGGAGTGGGAATAAGAGAAGAAGGAACAACTTGTAATTCATGTTCTAATGATAGGTGTGGGGTTTTTTTTCCCCAAAAGAACTGGGGGAAGGATCTTACTTGGAGTATGTCTTGCTTCCTTTAACAAGCTGATTTTGACTAAGTCGTCATCTCTGCTAAGATACAACAGTTCTCGTTCTGACAGCATCAACCTGTTCTACAGAACATAGAGCTCCAGTGAGAACAGACCTTTAACAGGAATTTATATCCCAAGTCTGAAATGTGCACTTTATTTCTGTTATGATCCCTGGGTGCCTGTTAAGGGATTACTTACATCTTATCATCCTAAGCTTCTGTCCGTAAACAAATGAAACCTTTGAGTCTGAGGTTCAAGGAATATGCTCAGATGAAGCATGGTTTAACAGCTCTTTGGGGAGAAAGCGATAAGGTGGGAAAGTGAAGAATTGATGACCTATTAACTGTTTCAATTTCCCACCTTGAATTATTGACAACATGTGACATTACAACCTTACAAATTACTGTCTATAAACAGCTCAGAAAATATGACCTTTGCATTACAATTGGTCTCAAGATGCCTTCCAGCTTATTACAAACAGCTGCTGCTGGCATACTTTGTTGCAGCTGGAGTGGGTGAAAGAACGTAAGGAACTGAAGAACTTTTATTGTATAATCAGACAATTCTCAAATGACAGTGTGCTGGGTGATGGCTGAAATGTCTCTCTGATGCTGGGCTCACTCCTCTGGAATTTTGGGGTCACCTAATTTTCAATAATAAAGACATCCATTTAGTTAAAGTTAGCTGTTCTTGCGTTCTGCCCTCTGTCTTTCTAGAGCAAGAGGTGATTCTGTTCATAGCTGCTAGAAAGCTCTACGTTCCTCTAAATCCTCTCACTTCCTTGGCTGCAGTGACCAGTGAGTGGAAGCTGAATGGCTGGTTTGTCTTATTTGTTTATAGCAAACCAAGTGCACTAAATTCTTGCTTTGTTTTGTTGTTCATGTGATTAACACACAAACTAAAGTAAATGTTGTGCTGAATTTGGCTTTGAGATTGCTGATGATTTTGGGGAAGCTGAGAACACAAGGACTGGATTTTGCATCTTTCCTTGTTAATATTATTGAGGAGAAACAAGTGACCAAATTAGTGCTTGTAGCCAGAGAGTTCATAAGGTATTTTCTGAATCCTAAGCCTGAGCCAAATTAATTTCTAATTTAACTCCATTAACAAAGGGTTGCCATAAAACAAGACCTACCACGTTTGTCTATGGAGTGATGCATTTTATTGTAATTTGTTAGTGTAAGATGTGTAGGGAGCCCTAGAAGAGCGTTTTCGGAGGGACCAGTGTTTGGTAGAATAGATGTCCCCAACACAGCGTAACAAAAGACTATGCTGAATAAAAATCATTTTTGCACCAAGTTTGTTTGCTTTCCTCAGTTTCTGGGAAACATACCTTGCGTCTGTTAGTGTAATGTTGTTCATCACTGACTGAAGATCAGTTGAGAAAGTATATGTTCCTGTCTGTGTCAATGCAAAAAATAAAGCAGGATTACAGAAGAGGAATAGAAAGCTTGAATTTGACTCATGCCCTGTTAGAGCTAGACAGGGTGGAAGCTGTGATTTAAAGTTAGAGCAGGTCAGGACCTTATGAAGTCCATCTCTTCCTGCATTAGAGGACAGGGAAGAATGATTTCGAGAGTGGAGACCTGGGAGTTCATCAGAGTTAAGTGTTCCCTCCCTGACTTCCATAACAAACTCTCTTAAGGTCTGTGTGCTTGATGTGTGTAATAAAACCAACCTACATCACAGAGCTGCTGTTAGGAGTGATCAATTAATGTTTTCAGGGCACTTTTGGGACCTAAAGATGAAAGGCACTTATGGTCATGAGTTTCACTACTCCTGCTGCCCCAGGATGAAAGTTTTCCTTTAAAGATTCAATTTCTTCCCTGGGGTGAGAGGGAGGCAGTCCATTATTCAAGGGCGTCATCCTTATCTCTGTTGTAGTTGCCTTGTGGCCATGCAACATCATTCAATAATTCTGTCAAATAGTATCTTTTGCTTGTGACAGAGTGCTAAACAGTGATCTATTACTAGAAGACACATTGCTTTCATCAAAGTGATTTGTTTAAACAACACTAAAGTACTAAATAAATTATTCACTGCATGCTAATTTGTTACTTTTGTATTCTGTAGTGAGCTCCATAATAAGCAATCTGGGTATTGTATATACCACATAGATCCCAGGTTTTTTTGATTGTATCTATCCCTCCACCCTCGGTCTTCCACCAGGACACAGTTCCTTTCCCAAGGAAAGCTCTCTAGTTTCAGCCTTTCTCAGCGTTGTTGCCTTTTGTGGTATTTTTCCTCTTCATTCTTTCATCAGACAGAGTTGAAAGAATTATGTTCAAGTGGAGGCTTGGATTACTGGTTTGGGAAATACTGTGTGTGTTTCGAGTTTATGGGTATTTCTAAATCTTTCAGAAACTTCTTGGTCTTAACCAGGAAGGCACCACTATAAATATGGCTTGCAAAATAGGATCCTAATGGCAGAGTAGCATGTTTTCATAAACTCTTTTCTGGCACGCTTCCTCTTTTTCTGAGTGTTGTACGCTGCTCTCTTTGAGCTGCTGGTGGCTATGCTGGAGCACTGGTTGGCACAAAAGATCAAGTGTCTGAGAAACTCCTCAGGAGCAAGTTTTTACTTGTAGATATCCAGACTTTCCAAATTTGCTTCAGAAATGACTTCACAGCACTTAAAATCTTTGTCCCTTGGCAAAGCCCAGAGCCTCCTGAATGTCTCCCGAGTGTTTCAATAGCAAGCCCAAGAGCAGGCCGGGCACAGAACAGCTTAGTGCTTTTCTCCACTTGACCCTTTCACCCTTTCTGGGTGTCCACTGTAAATCACTGGCAGTAACGGTGTGTTTAAGCAAGAGCTGCTGATTGAAAATGAATATAATTAGGGCATAAGAGAAGAAATTTCTTTCCAAGTAGTTTAGAGCTTCACCCTGCTCTGGTCTTAATTCTGAAATAATCCCCCAGAGGCCTATTCAGTGGGTATTCAGTGAAATGAATAAACAGAAGTCTGCATTTCCCTCTTGAAACATGCAATTATAGTGTGTAATCGATTCTCTCTATACCAAATTTTGTCTTCTGAAATGAAACCTTGTCTCTTTCTTAGCTCTTTGTATTAAAACATTTGAAAATGACAGGCAGTTTTTTTCCCCTGGTTTTGCCCTCCTTCTCCTCTTTCCTGCCTACTTCTGCCACTGGAAGAAAATCTATTATTGCATTTACTTTGGAACCTGAATATCTCTGCTTTTTTTCCTACAGTAATTTACTCCCTGGAATTTCCTTTTACTCCTTTTGATTTAACGGGTTTGGGTTTTTTTTAGTTCTTTAATCACATGTTGAGCTGCTCAGATATATTTCCATGACAGATTCTCATTGAATGAAAGGGGAATTTGTGATGATGGATTTCAATGTTGGAAAAAGGGCTCAAAGCAGGGAATTAATTCCCCTTTATAAGTTATTCAGCATGTCAGTGGCTAAGGTGCTTTTCTGGACTGTGGTAGGCCTAGGTTAGAGTACCCTTTGGACCCAGAAGAAGCAGTAACTCAGTGTTTTGACCTTTGAGCTTTAGCTGTTAAAGAAACACAGTTTCCTTCTGTCTGCTTTGGTGGTGGTAGTATTTTAAAATCTTTTTACACTGGAACAAATTTCTGTTTCATTCTAATGACAAGGGTGAACACTGGGGCTATCTTTAGAAGATTTGAGGGAGAAATGTGCCTCATGTTGCCTCTTTTTATTATGATTCGTGTTGTTGTCTCCTCTAAAAGTTGTCATCATGCCAGGGACCCCTGTAAGCTGAGTATAATAGAAACTGCCATATATCTTGCTCTACTGATTGAATTACATACCACTAAGAAAGGAAATACTAATATCCATGTTTGGCAAACATTGAATTTCTTGCCTACAGGTGGTTTTTATAGATGCCAATAATATGAATAACTATAAACAGATTTAGACAAATTGATGAGGGCTAAAGCTACCTATGGTAGCTATAAGAACAAAAGAATTGTCATACTTGGCCATATTCCCTCTCCAACAGTGGCTAAAATTGCATGCCTGGGAAAACATGCACAAACATGGTGCTAGGTATATCTTTATTTTATTGACCTCAGTGCACATCTCTTCCCTGAACTTCTTGTGTCTCCCCTTGAACTGATGTTTTCAGCATCCACAAAATATAGTGGGAATTTCCTGACTCGTGTATATGTAGTATTTTGAACCTCCCAGTTTCACTTGCCGTGCTAGGTCTTGTGTACAGAAAAACATTGTATAATCAATTCGGGACAGTCCTGACTTTACAGGTATCTTTCATATCTCCTTTGTTGTCTCTTTCGTGGATTGAGAATTGAAGTAATTTCTCACTAAAAAAAAGGCCATTCCACGTCTTTGATTCCTTACTTGCTTTCGCTGATCCTTTTATTATTAGGCCCAATAGTGACGATAGCTTTTTGAATTAGGAAGAGTACAATCTTATCGCTGCAAGTTAGTAAGAGGAAGAATCAGCCTGTACGTGGACAATTTTTAATGCTTTCCCTCTAAATTTCTGCTATTGTCTCCTGTCACAGATAGGATAATGGGCAATATCAGACCTGTTTTCTGTCCATTGAAGGATGCAGAAAAATGAAGGGATTTTTGGCTTTACGGATTCTTCATAATGAAGACTGTGAAATGAGGAGTTGGTAGTCTAGCTGTGTAACCATCTGGCTGTCCTTCTCTATCATCACACTTTTTCCCTCTTCCTTTGCCTGCTGATGTGTTTATATAAGGAAGCCTGTTGATATTCAGTCCAGGTGGAAAGCAAATCACAAAGTCTTCATGTCTCCATAGTTCTCGGTACTTGCATACTTGTTAGAGACCCTGATATTTGTTGACTGGTATAAAATTGCATAATAATAATAATATGAAGAACAAGATTTGTACAAGAAATTTGCCCCAAATAATGAGTTCTCTAGAGTTTGTCTTTTTTTATTCATGAGTAGCCTGTAAAATTCTCAGTCATGAATTATTCAGACTCACTTGTGAATTTATTTGAAAACATTTCCTCACATAGCTGCCTCACCAAACAGCTCAGTAAGAATATTCCCGTGTTGTGGTTGCGTTCCCCCTTTTTTTGCCTAGTCCTAAAGTTCTGTGCTGTATTGGGAAGGTAGAGATGAAGAAGGGAATGGATAAGTGTTGCCCACTTAGTTCCAGTCTTTGATTGAATGGTGCGTACTCTCAAACACTGCAGTCTAGCCTGAGAAACATGGTTTGTTAGCACATAATGTATAAGAAAGCTTCAAGTCCTTTAGCTTCCTGTTCAATTATAGCAGACCAACAAGCTTGTGAAAACTTCATTTAGTGCTTCTTTGTTATTGACTTATGTTCCTGCTAAGCAGGCGATAGAAAGAATCTCTAGAGTTTAATAAGGGATTCACGGATCACTGCACACTGAGGTGTACTCAGACTGTCTTGGTGGTGGCTGGATATTTGTTTCTCTCTTCCCAATTAGAAGGCAGTGTGACAGTTTCATCAGGAGAGTCTTATAAAGGACAGTTACACCAGTACCATTTTTTACATAGTGATATGTATTAAGCTTATTAACAAAATAGCGTTAGGTTGAAGACTGCTTGTGTTCTGTGCATGTGTGAGAGAGTCGCTATGCCAAAACATTTCCAGCTCCTAACAACAGAGCAACCAAACTGCACATGAGATGTTTTGAGTCCCAGAAGCTCTGGCTGTGTTGCACGCTCCTTGCATGGGTGGAGAGCACCAGAGGGGAGGGAACACTGTTGTAACTGCTCTTTTCTCAAAATGTGGCACATCCTTAAGATCAGGCTGTAGTGTAGAGTGTGTTGCTGGCACGTGACTGAAAGTAGAAGCTTTCTGTCAGGTTATTAGTTCACAGGACTAATGCTGCACTTCAGGAAGACTGTCTCAGTTACCCTATGCTGGAAATTAATATGCTCCTAAGGCTGTGGTTTGAGATAGAAAAATCCATGGTGCCGGACAAGAGGTCAGGATAGAATAGCATCCTGAAGGCTTGCATTGGGTTGCTGAGGGCAGGGAGGCGGGCAGAGGGGCAGGCAACCTTCCTTTTTTTTCTGGAACTTCAGTGGTCAGAAAGAGATGTCTGATCACTAACAGTCTATGTAAGAAACTGATTCTCAGATTGATTCAGAAAGCTGCGGTTAGTGGTTTGCAGTCAGGTATTAGAAATATTTTATCAAATACACCATTTGCATCACTTTCAAATTACTGCAATGAAATATTGAGTAAGGAGCCATCTGACAAGTAATACTGAGAGCTGATAGTGTACAAGTCAGGAAACGATGGACTAAATATTTTTTAAATTCTATGGCTTATCCCAGAACAGCTGCAGTCTTGACTGAAACAGATGCAGACATACATGTACGAAGCATGGAAGTCTGAAAACATTAAAGCAGAGGTGCTGGTTTTGCCTTCATAAGCAAAAGGCTGTTGCAATTTTGAAATTGGCATTTGAATCCTGTAGGACTGATATTTTTTGGCACAGTTTTACCTCAGTCTAGAGGTAACATTGTAAAAATTGGAGCCCAAGAAGTTATAGCGAACACCTTTAAAAATTTGATTGTGTCCTTCTCTTTGAAAAATCTCTATCAACATGGAGCTATAAAAAATGTTCGTTTAGTACCCTGTTGTGCTGTGTAAAGTGGAAAGCATTTGCAGAGCGGACCTGGGGGGGTAGTGGTGAGAATACAGCTGATAAAATGTATCCAAGATGAGAAGCTGTTGGTATAAATGAGATTGAGTTGGATTATCACAGGCTGCTTTGCATAGTGCGTCTTTAATCGCAGCGATTGTTCCAGTCCATGCCCTTGTTTAGCCTAGCTTGAATAAGTAAGGATGTGCTTTAACATAGTGCTCACGGAGCGTTCCCAGGAGTAAATTTGCAATTGTCAGTGAGTAGTGCGAAGTGTTACAGCTCCCTGACCTAGTGTGCTATTAGCTGGCTCGGGGACTGGTTTCTGTGCAGCTGTGGCAGGAGATAGCTCAGTGTGGGCTTGCTTGCTTTCCGGACACACATCATTAGTAGCAGGCGAGTTACACAGCCACAGAGCGTAGCCTGTTGCTTGCTTCCCAATGTGTTACAAACCTGATCAGCAGCACTGTGCAGACTTTTGTTCACTAACTTCCTGGCCAGTTAGTTCAGCACTGTTTGATGAGACTAAATATTTTTTTAGCAGGGGAGAAAAGTCAGGTTAAAGGTAATCCTTGCATTACGTTTGGAACTGGCGCTGCAGTAAAAGACGAGCTTTGGCTGATACCCTGTAGGAGCCTTGCTAGATGCATTTGTAGAGCACTTGAAAACAAGGTCAAGGCCAAAATTTAAGTCAATACTAAACCTGGGTCTGAAGTGCAAGGAAGGGTGCAGTGAGACAGTGTGGACCAGTTGAAGATGCGCCGAGCCAGTGTAGCTCTGGGAAAAATTTAGCCATGCTAACCCTAGAATTTTTCCCAAGCTAGCAAAGAGCCTCCTGGACCCTAAATTGACAAATTCACAGAGCAGGCTCTCCTGTCCAGCCACTGATTTCCATCTTTAAACCTATAGATGGGCCTTCACATCCCAAGTCTTATAAAGCAAGCACAGGTTCAGGAGTGATTGACAAAGCATATTTTCCTTGAAAATGCTGTTTTGGTTGAAGAAAAAACATAATGGTGTCCAAGATGTGAATCACCTGTCTTTCCTTGAATAGCCACTGGGAACTGGTTTCCTTTGGATGGCGAGTGAGCTGGGTTGAAGTACCTCTTTTGTCAGGCTGTTTTTTCCCAGGTGAGTGTTCTAAGCCATCAAGCCTTCTGACCATTTCTTGCCTGCTGGGGCTTTTCCACTTTGTATAAGTAACTCAAACAAAATGTTTTTAGGGCTGTACCTTGTGGTTAGTGTGCTCACTGGGGACGTGGTAAGCCCAGGATCAAATGTCTTTTGCTCTGAGCTATCAGTGCAGAAGTTAAGAAGTTTTCGCTCTCCTCTGTCACCTGCTATGGCAGAATAACCCACTTCAACTGCTGATCCGCATGAAGAACAGACTTTCTGAAGCCTTGCATTTCTGTGCTATAGGAAGAGTTATCTGTATTCACGGCAGAGCTGGCTTAGGACTGGATATTCAGTTCCTTTTCATTGTATCTCTAGTTTGCTTGTTCTTTTTTTCCTGCTCTTCTTAGCTTACATTGATAGGTAAGTGGTAAAGAAGGGAGAAAAACACACAGAAAACAAAAACAAAGGAGAGTGAAAAAAAGATGAGACAATATTTTTCATTTCATTACTGTTCTTCTTCACAGCCCCTGTTCTGACATTTAGAACAATGTAATATGCATGTCTTTGTTCATTAGGTTCCTCAGTACTACCTAGTGACAGCCACGGCAGGGGGGAGAGAGGAAGAAAAAGAAACAATCTTAAACGTGAACTAACCTTTGCAGGCTAAATAACAGAGTAATGAGAACGGCAAAGGAGAAATATGTTTTCTGAAAAAGTAAATATAACCAAAACCATGGCCTTGCATAGGTTATTCAAATATCATTACAAAGGGGAAAAGAGAATACTGAACTCTAGGGCGAAAATAACTAATTTTCCGCCCAATGATTTGTTAGTTTCTCACATATATGTTTGAGCAGATCTATTGCCAGTATTTGAACCACAGTAAATGACGCAAGGAGACTACTGAAACTAGAGATAGGTTTAAAAATAGTTTGGAGCTGATACAAGTCCGCAAAAATGAGAAATCTTCCTATAGGAAAGCCCTTATGTGTTTTGGGAATAGGGTGTTTGCACTGAGTGGAGATACCTAAGCTGTTACCCAACAAACTGGTGCACATGTATGCTGCGGCATGGTGTCAAATACAAATACTAGCTTGGAAGTGTTAAATGTTAAGATTTTATCCTATGTTTATTAAGAAGCTAGGCTATAGCGGTATCTTTTAGGGTTCTAGATGTAGGTCGTCTGCAGCTAACATGCATATTTGTATGGGTTCAGGGATGCCTCTGCAGAAGGATTGTTAGAGCTATATCAAAATCAAGTATGATGGAATGTAGCTGGGTTTCCCCCCCCCAGTCTGTTCCAAGAGAACTACAGCACTCTGAGATTGTGTGGGTTTTACTGAAATTTCTGGGGGAAGAAAAAAGAGCAAAAGAGACCTTTCAGCTCTCTGGAAGTGAAATATTTTGATTTCTCTTAAAAGTGCCAATGTACTTTTAATTTTTTGTCATTTCATACTCTTTTTGGGATGCCAATTACAATTTTTTTTTTTTCCCTCAAGTGAGGAGATTAGAATTGTCAATGGAGTTGTCTTTCATGGAAGTTTTGAGATTTGTGAGCTTTCCTCACTTGGAAGAAGTAAAAATCTGATTAATTTGTGAAAAATAATCCTTGGTGTGTTTAGCACCAGTAATTACACACTGCTAATCTTAGTATTCCATAAAATTAGCCTGATTCTAATTCTTGAGTTTTACAGATGAGGAAAGTGTTTCTTGATTCTTGTATTATCTTCCCCAAGATTACATCAGTCTGTGGCAAAGAATAGGGGGAAACTTCATTATTCCTATTTATTCTGCCTGGTTTCTATGCCTGCTGTCTTCAGGTCTGCTTCTAAAACTACCAGATGTCAAAATGTTCATTGGGGGAAATATTCAGTAGTCATTTACATCTCTAGTTCCTCTGGCAAGCAGAGGAGGAAAGGGCCAAGAGAAAACAACAAGACTTGGAAAAAGATATAAGCAACTGTCCAGGTGCTTTGCAGATCCAGGGGAGGCTCAAAGCCAAGGGTGCGTGCAACTCCCACATCGTAATGAAGGTCTCCAAGCAGGCTGGCGCTGAACCTCATGGAGGTCACTGCTACATTTCATCAGGAGAGCAGTTATTCAGAAAGGCTTTACGCGTACAACCCTTCCCCTTCCTTTTTCTTCCCCCCTTAATTTTTATTTATTTGTTAAGTAGGAGGTTTATAGGCCTGTTCAGAGGGTGCTGTGAGGGATTGCAGTGACACAGTTCTGTATCTGCAGCAGACAGCTGCCCTGCTGTCACTGATAAGCATTCCTGGGAGGGTGGAAATTGAAAATTTAGTACTTATAAGCCCTGATTGGTGCGAGACTTCACAAAGCATATGTGCCTGCTGCAGCTCTGCCATCTGATGCCTCGGCAGGCGGCTGGCACCTCTTCAAAGAGGGACCCTCCAGTTTAGAGGGAGGCACCTCCTGGGCGGCAGTGGGGTTGTGTGTTTTGGGGGACGGAGGGGATGTCCACATTAGGGTGCCCTGGGGAGCAGAGATGGGGATCGTGGCGGTTGTGGGAACGACCCCCATTGTAGCAGGGGAGGCATGTTGTCCTCTGGGTCCTGGGCCAAAGCAGGAGTCACCATGGGGCTGTTTCAGGGGGATGTGCCTCGTGGTGGGTTGGGGTCACTGTGGTTTGGTTGATTGCTACAGGGTGGGTGTTCCTGGAAAGTGTGGTGGGGACTGGGGTTGGTGCTCAGGGCGCCTGGAGGGGCCTGGGGGGTCTTGCCGCTGCGAGATCGTAGGGCAGGGCTGGCAGGGGAAAATGTGAGGGAGCTGCTGAGGAAAGTGGGACCCAGGGATAGACTGGGGAGTCCAGCAGGAGCTCGGTGCAGCAAGCCCCTGGTCTCCACTCGGGGAGCCCCAGGGCTGCCCTCTGCACCGCCATGACCAGGCCCCACATGCACCGCGGGGCGGCAGGGCAGCTGGGGCCTGTCCCGTGCCCAGCTGGGGAGTGGGGCTGGCCGGGGGCAGCTCTGGGCATTGGGCCCCTCCCTGGGGACGTTTTTCCACAGTTTTCATTTCTCTGTGGAGTTGTTTGTGCGGTGTCGCTGAGATACCAAGTCAGGGTGTGTTCCCCCTGCCATGTCCTCTGCCTGATGGGGTTTGCGTTTTAAGAAGCCTGAGTTTGTGGCCAGTCATTTATGGATAGCAGGGTGAGGCTCTTATTTCGGTCATCAAGCAGTAAGCAGGCATAGTGGTAGATAAAAATGGGGGCAGATAATAAGGGATGCTGCCTTTCCTCTGGAGGACGTTTGGTGATGCTCAGCCCCGATAAACCATTGTTTTTCAGGTGCCGCTCCTGTCTCCCTCATCAGCTGCCCATGGCTTGTGTTCATGTAGATAAGAAATGCTTCGGGCAGCCTCTCTGTGCTATGAAGGATTGAGGAGTTGTGCTGTAGAAACAGACCTCTGGTGGATGCGTGTGCTTGGTCTACTATACCTTCCTCTGTTGCAGTAACTACGTGCTTGCACATGCGCTCAGCTCCCACATTGCCATATTTTTTATGGTCTGGCTGACATGTTGAATGTATCGGGAAGAGGTGGCTACTGGTGTGTAAGAGATAGGATGGCTTTTGCCTACGAAAATGGCAGTGGCGAGGTCTGCTTCTCTCCCCTGGTGCAAGCAACTGTGTGGCTATTCCTCTGCCGCATTGGTGCCAGCTTGCACAGTGCTTACAGGGGCTGAATTTCTTCCAGTCCTTTGCTTTGCTGCCAAAGTGGTTGGAGTTGGTGATGTTATCAAGGGACCAGGGGAATGTGTATTTGTGAGCCTCATTTCTTAAGAACCCAGGCTAAAAATAATAAAGTGGAGGTGTATAGATCAGGGTTTTTGTCACATAAGAAGTGTTGTGCCTCTTTAATTTACTGCAGTTTTAATGGGGTAGAGAGGAGCATAAGATATACAGAGACCTGGCAGGGAGAAATGCAAAATAAATTCGTAGCAATAGTAATGGTCTAGTAGTTTATGTCCCAAATGTAGGTCTTGTTAAAGGAGCCTATCATCTTGAAAGTCAGTAATTTTTTTTTTTTTTTCTTTAGAGATATTAACAAAAGAGCAGGCTGAAATGTTTTGCTGGTAATTCTCTTTGCTTAAAATTGCTTTCCTCCCTCTGGTAAGATAATTTTATTCAAGTAGTGTCTGTTTTGGCAGGAGGGAAAAGCTGTTTATCAAAAGAGCTAATAAAACTCCTAAACTTGGAAACGCTTCCATTCTGGCTAAATCTAAAACTTTTCACTGAAGTCATAGAAATGTTGGTTGTTAGAGACATTTGGATGTCTCTAGTTCAACCTCTTAAAGCAGGGTTATCACCAGCTATGGATCAGGTCAGCCATGACTTTGTCTAGCCAGGTCTTTAAAACCTCCAAGGCTGGAGGCTTTACAGATGTTCTGGGTAGCTTGTTCCAGTGTTGGAACTGTTTTCCTTATGCAGACTTTTTCCTGATGTCCAGTCGGAGTGTCCCAGGCCAAAACTGGTGATCATGGTGATCATTTGTTTGCAGTGTGTCATCTGCTACACCCAAAAACAGTTTGACCAGAGACAGGTCAGTGGGTTATATGTGCACCACAGCTGTGAAAAAGATTTGCAGTTTCAGTGATTGTGAAACAGAGCAGAAAGTAATCACTATTTATACGCATACAGCAGATCTTGTCTTGTATCCTGAAACATTGTCTAGCATGTCAGCTCCTTCCCGCTGCACTCTGCTGCTTGGGGTTAAGGGAAGAACCTGTTGGCAATATCATGCAGAAGAGCTGAGCAAGAAAAGGTCTGATTGGCTCAACATACATCTGTGCAAATACTTCCCATGTCAGTTTAGGCAAATGCTTTTAACAGTTCATTCAATTATGTTAAGCACCCATTAAAGGAATCCTGAGTCTTCCCTGGGGTCATTTCAGTTCTATGAGATTGTAATTGTTTGAGACTAACCATGAATTCTTCTTTTGCCTTCAGGTGATTCTTATTCTGACAAAGCTGTATGACTACAACCTGGGAAGCATCACAGAGAGCTCTCTTTGGAGGTATGGAGATAAATTGAGTTAATAATTACCAGCTTACTTAAATAGGAAGAGCTGATACAATTCTTTTATTGAATTTAATTAGATTTTTTTTTATATGTGCTGGAAGCTTTGTAGCTAAATCCTCTCTCTCACTTCTGTTCTTTCATACTCAAGGACACAGAAGGCTGAAGTCTGATTGTCTTGTTTCAGCTAGATAACATACTTCGTGGAAGTGCTATCATTTGATTTCTCCTTTCCCATCTTATTCAGAATCAAATCAACCTGTTGGTTTATTTTTAGGAGAACTCAGCAGCCTTAAGTACTTGTTTATAATGAAGGATCTTATGGCTGTCTACTGCCCAAATGATTCTTATGAAAAGTCAATGCTACTAAGGTGGGGGGAATACCTGCGAGTGAGTATCTGATGTCTGTTTATTCAGAGCTGATGGTATTAGTACTAGGTCATTGATTTCCACTTGTGTGATTTTGACTACTAGACTGATTTTTAGGGAATACCTCGATGCTTTCATGATTTGAAAGCATATCCTGCACTCTGTAAACCAACGGAAAGAGATGTGCCATGGTCCCCTTCTTAAGGCTGTTATTTGGATTCAATGAGAGCAGGTGGTGCCTGCTTTTATCTCTCTGAAAAATGGATCTAAAGTGTGTTTACTTCACGTGTCCCTAATAGTAATTTCATGAGCTGTAACATCTGAGCAGGAGGTTTTCTTGTGGTTCCATCTTTGAAACTTTGGTGGGAAGTCTAGGGGTGTTGTATGCAGATCATTGATAGAGGTAGGTGGGCTACCACCTTGATACAAGAAAACTTTGGGTATTTGTAACTAAAACGTCTTGTTAGGATGAACTTGATTTGATAATAAATTGATAAATTTGTTTAGGAAAGGTTTTTCATTTCCAAGGAAGAATTTTGGGTCAGAAGTAGGAGAAATAGCCTTACTCTTCAAGGAACTGAGCAGTGTTTTAAGAGATTGACTGAGCACAGATTTGGCATGGAGTGTATTCTGAACTCAGGCTAGTGTTCTATGCACTGGCATGAAGAAATAAAACAAACAAAAAATTCACAAACCAAAAACCTAAAAATCCACAAAACGTCTAGGATTTGTTCTGAACAGCAATAGGAACACTTAAAAGCATTAGTATTTTGTGTGGCTGAATAAATGGTTTCTCATTCTGCTGAGGGGGATGATCAGATCTTTCAATTTCATATACTTTGCTGCTATGGCTCGAGATCAAAAATGATCCTGTTTATGAACATTTTCTTTACTGTGGTGTGCACACCATAGTAAAAGTTTTTTCGGGACTGTGGCTTTGGCAATGTTTTTCTGAAGGGGGTTTGGGCGAGATTGTTTCATTTCTTAATTGTTTTGAGAAAGAATATTCATAAATACAAAATATGTTATTTTTATTTCTTCTTCCTACCCTCAGTCATTTCACCCTGAGATATATTCATCTCTGTTTCTCCAGTCATTGGGGAAGGTATGGTGTTTCACCATGTGGAGACACCTCCTTCCCCGTTGCTGACAGTGCTGAAGAACTACTTATGTGATTCAATGCAGGATTGTGTAGAGATACTGATTAAGGACTGAAAATAGGACAACCACGTCAGAGTGGAAAACACACTTCTTGAGGTGTATGAATGTGGGCACAAAGTTGTGCTGATGACCTTATGCTGTTGTTTGTTTCAGAGTTGGCTTCTGTGGAGTGTGCAACAGTGGAATAAACTTTGTGCTGATCAAAAGAGAAAGGACAGTGGGGGATGTCGCTGGAGGATGCACCAGAAGCTGGGCTTTTGGCAGCGTAGCAGTCCTAGAGCTAGTGAGTGCAGTGCACTTTTCTGAACTTCAGACAGTCCTAATGTCAGAATGTGGTTAACAACGTGGTAATAGCCTGATTGCTTCCAGTAGCCCAGTATCCTGCTACCAAAAAGCAGTATAAGAAAGAATGTATCAACAGGATTGTGGTATCTGACACTTCCTCCTAGTATTCCCCTAGCATTCATTCTTAGGGTTGAAGTTCAGAGTCCTTCCTCAACCTTCAGTTTAAGATCTATCAGGAACTGAATAATTTTTTTGAGTTTAGTACATACCAGGGAATTAACATCCTGTGAGCTAACTTTCTTCTTATCTTTTGGAGTGTGTTAAAATTTGTATTACCTGTAACATCTTAAAACAAGTAGTTCCATAGATTATGTGGGCAACCACTTGTCTTTGAACCCATCAGCTTCAGGTTCTCTTGGCACATGTCACTTGTCAGGACTTGGTTACAGTTGCATGGCCAACCATCCTGAATCCCTGGACAAATGCTTTGGACTGGGAACTGTTGAAGTAGAACCAGGGTAGCTAAAATCAGCCCCCTTGTCTTTGCACTGCTACGTTGTTCCTGATTGGGTCTTCAGTGCTCATGACTGCCCTGAAAGTTGCCAGTGCCCTTCACTGTCATTGCTCTATCCTTTTGCCTTGCACAAGCCCCAGGTGGTTATGTTGTGCTCTGTCCTGAGTCTAGCCCTGCTGTTAGATCCCTGCTCGCCATGCAGGCATGCCTTCAGGTCACTAATGAATATCCCTGTGAAGATCCCAGGACAGCTTCTCTGTTCTTAGTGTGATGGAAAGAAATGACAAGATGGGCATATCTTATTATTTAATGCACTTGACAGAGAGGTTTTTAGCTGTTGCTCCCCCTGGCTGCCTAAGTGACATGTTAATTTCAATCTCCCTGCTTGTTTAAAAAGAATAGGAAAAATTAGAATTGAGAGAAGGGGAGAAAAGTGTATCTCACTTCAATTTATTTCATGCCTCTGGGTTTGATGCTGGGGAATGGAAGAAATGATGATATCATGTCTGGTTTGATTTCTGATGTGAAGAGTTCTGTTTCTGAAGGATAGAGGAGAAAGACAGGTAGTTCTGCAGGTACCCACAACTGAAGAGGAATCTATGCCTTGAATATGTGGCAAAGAAATACCACTCGCCTCCTGTGCTGAGTCCATTCTCAAAAGGTTACTGAATGATGAGGGGCTGTTTAGAAGCATATCACAGACACGACTCATTTATGCTTTAGCTGGTTATAAGCACATCTGTCATTCGAAGGTGTAGTTGGGCGATTTAAGCAGTCTTGTGACTGATGGGACTGTAACCGTCTATAGCAAAACTATGCCATCGCCTACGAGGTATGAATCTGTCTTCTTTATAAATACACTACTACCTGCTAGGATGGCATTTCTTTGTAATTTTTCAGCTGGTTTAACTACAACTGGCTGCAGCACTCATGGATGGAGATCGCCCTTCTAAAACAACCGATGAATTAAGAGACCACTGGCAACAGACATGAAGGCATGAAATACAGTAAGAGAAAAGAGATGGAGAGAATATATACGATCTCCTAGACTGCTTAGGCTCTGTGCTCACCGAACTTTGGATGGTGAGTGCGCTGCTGCTTCTGTACACCGTAAATGAAATTTTGCATCAGGCCAGGCTTGACTTTAATTATGCTGTTATCCCTTCAGCAGACTTTTTTCCCCAGTTTTAGTTGAAGGCTTTTTATTTACTTTTTGTTAGTCTTTTTATAGATGTGGAAGAAAATGGAAGAGAAAGATTATCTGTCACTGAGCAATTAACTGAGTGTATTGGATTTATTTCTCTTTCTCCCCTAGATATCTCCCAGATCACAAAGAGGATTAAGCTGTAAGAGTTAGGAGAAGATGTTTTTTACCACTGGAGTAAGATAAGCTTACGTTTCCAGTAAATAAAAATGTCAGAATAATGACTGTGGTATCCATGAGCTGCAGACAGCGGTGGGGGAGGACTAATCTTTTTCCTGTTTGTGTAAATATGATGCTCTGGGAAGATGTGCAGGACACTTTACCTCAGGGCCTTGAGAGGCTGACAAGCAATGAGTGCTACCATTCACCTCTTTGCCTTCTTATAGCTCTGTATTTGGTCAGGAATGAGTCATTTCAAGGAATTTGAGAAAACAGCAGTAAACTTTGCTGTTCAGTCAGAAAGTAGGAAGAGTTTGCTTGGTTTGAGAGTATTTATGTTATAAATCAAGATCTGTTGCTCTGCTAGTTTTGGAAGGTATTGATGGTACTCCTGCATTCCAGCACTGTACCTGAACTCTGAGTTCCCCAGTTAAGGAGTGCTTAACGCTTCCAGCCTGTTCTTCACTACTCCTGGTTTCTGCAGTAAGGAAGCTTTAGGACATATGCAATGAAGGAATTTCAAGGACTCTGAAAAATACCTATGCCTCATATAGATCTAGCTTTAACTTCACATATGTAAAGCAGGGGATGTTAGTAGTTGCTCCCCCCTCTCTGAGAGCTTCAAATGGATTTAGCTAACTGGCACCTGCAATATTTTGATGATTGCCTGGTGATAAATATTACAGAGGTCACAGCAAGATAAAAATTCTCAGAACTCCAAGGCTCTGTTTCTAGCGTTTTCATGGCCTTTTTGTTTAACCCTTTTTGTTTTAACCCTTGTATCAGTTTACTCATCCCCACCTTCCAACACCACCATTGCACATCACCCTGCAACTCTGTCCTTTCAAGAAGGGAAACTGAGTATGTAAGCCAGAGAAGAATCGGAACCCTCAGTGCATCTCCACCTCTCAGTTTAAGAATAACCTTCATTTATTCGATGGGACAACTTGATGAAAAAAAGAATTCACTGTCCTTACTGTGTTCTTACACTCCTCTGCTGTCAGCCACTGGTGGAGACAATATATTGGGCTAAGGTAGACCAAGGTACTTGATACTAAGGTCTAAGTACCATTGTGTTATATTTCTATGTTGGGTAGTCCCATCATCACCATTATAAATGGGAGTGTTTTGGTGAAAACAGTTATTTTTGGAGGTGGGTTTGCATTAGTGTGTTAGATAACGAAAAGGAGCAATGGAGCAACAGGAATGTGTTGTTTTCTCTTGCAGATCTGTAGGGACAGAAGCCTCAGGGAGAGAAGCAAATGTAGATTGAGGATCATATCTGAATACAACCTTGCAGTATTAGCCAGATGATCTCTGTCAGATATCTTTCTCTCCCTTGAATCTTGCTATTTGAAAAGTCTTGGCTGTGTTGACCCCAGCTGTGTGGTTATATATACTACAGATGCTTTGAAGCTTCACGTATTTATGTTTCTGCATGCAATTTTATGGCTCCTTGCTATGTACGAATGCCCTTTCTACAGATCAGAGCTGTAGCCACCCATGTCATCATCAGCATTGTTGACATGTTGTTGGAGATTTTCTTCTCTAAAGAGTTCTTGCAACAGGAGACTTGAAAGATTGTCAGTGTTTGCTTGCTTCCTTTGAGGGGAATTTCTAGGATATGTCTATTGTTGTATTCATCATTCCCCTGCACATTTTATGCTGCTTCCTTATTTCTGTTTTGCAGATGGGCTGTTCTCAACTCACATTTATTTTCTACCTGCTGAGCCATTAATAAGGTCATAACTTGTGGCTTAGTGACACAGAGCACTCTGCAACAGCAGATTAGGGTCTTTTAGCTGAAGTAGGTAGGAGAAGCAAATCCATATGAGAGGAACTGACAAAGTAAGGGGAAGGGAAGTCTCATTAAGCACATTCTAACCAGCAGTTTTGTGGGAAAGGGGAGCTTGAAAAGGACTATTTGAAATGCTTTTATCTATAAATATGATGCTTCAGTTGCTCAGTGTAAGTCACTTTTCTTAACTGAGTATCACAGCTTGATAAATGCTGCTACATTATCTCCCATGGGAGTTTAGTGAAATTGTAACAATAATGTTTCCTTGTGTCTTTTATTTTAATTGTTTTCATTTTCACTCCTACAAACATATGAACCACTGGCTGCTCCGTGTATAGATGCTGTGTATAGGCATCTGGAGGGGATGGAAGAATGCACACTCAGCTATTCACATAGGAAACAGTTTCTTTTTATGGTTTGATGGCAGCAGGAGATCTGCTTGCACTGGAAGGTGGCTTAGAACATGGATTTCATGCACTGAGTGAGAGTGGACCTGAGTGCAGCCCTTTTCCTGTGCAACGGGACACTCTATTGAGCCATCAGGTCCCCTAGAGACCTAGCAGCTTCTATAGCTATCAATTTTTTAAACGAGAGAGCTCATTTTACTGTGATGACTAAACGTAATAAAAACTTCTAACAAAGTAATAAAAACTTCTAGCACATTCAGTGCTTCTGTTTGGTTACCAAAGTTTCCTGGGATTTTTTTGACTGCTATCAAAAAGACCTCCAATAAAGCTGGAGAGAGGTGGGAAAAAGAGACCAACCACTCGGACAAAAAAACACCCAAAACTGCAAAAAAGGCCCATCTAGGAAACAACCTACAGCAGATGCTTAAATAGATCCTGGTTTATCAGGAAACTTTAATCTTATTGAATTTTACCACATTCTGACCTTCCTTGGAGGAATGAGGGCCAGTATAACCCTTGTATTTTGTGGCATAACGTGTGTTTGTCTAATCAATATCAAGGAAGTTCTGCCTTGACATAGCTGGAAGAATCATACCCTGATATTCTGAAGGATCAGATTTGGTTGAGGACTTAGTGATGTGCTCCTCATTGCCTGGTCTACATGGACAAAATATTCAGCACTAATTACAATGCAAATTTATTAAGCGTATTAAAAATGTGTTCTCTGTTGCAACTAGTCATCAAATGTAGGAGTGTTATCAAGTAAATCAAAAAAGAACCCCAATCCATTTTCTGCATGAAAAGCATGTAAATCAAGATAATGAATATTAATGCTGACATATATTATCAATAAACTGTAAATAACACATGCATAATGTTCATGCCACTTTATAGACATACAGTGTTTAAATGCAGTTTGCCATTCTTGAACTTGCACATTTGTTTCCTAGACTGTACCTGTTTTCTCGAGTGATATTGGTAAAACATAGCAGAACTATCTCTGGTTCCAGTTCATGGGGTTCATCTTTCTGCTGTGGCTGTGAAATAACTGCAGACAAGCTAAACTGCAGCTGATATGTAAGAGGAAAGACAAACAACATAGTAGTTACTAGTTCATAAACAGAAAGCAAACCACCCTTTATGCTCTGATACTTCTATCCCTTTCATATCTATGCAGTCACTCTTCCTTTGGCAAAGCTAGTTAAAATTGTACTTATCTTTTCAGAAGTATAGATCCTCCACTAATCACAAAGAGGAGAGAATGTATTTGGGGCTGAGCTCGGGCAAACAAAAACCTACTCCAGTCGAGTGACATTCTATCTTGAGATCTGAACTCTAAGGTCTTCAGATCCAAGTCCCAGATATTTTTGCATCTGCACCTTGGGAATTATCCAGGTAAACATTCAAAATTTATTGTTACTACAGAAAGAGCCAAACATGTGTCAGTAGGTCTCTCTTGAAGGACTTAATGAAACACCTGGAAACTACGTCCTGTAAAAGTGCATGTTTAAATATATATCAACAGTATATTTGTTGTGCAGCGTAAACTGACTACTATTTGCACCAAAACATAGTGAATTGCTTGCAAGTGTCCTTTTTCTTTTCCCAGTTTCTCTAACCTATCAAATAATAATTGGACAAAACAGAAAAGGAGGATAAAGCCCACAATTAATCAACTTGATAGCAAAGCAACTTTTGAGTGTGATTCTGCCAGCGACTTCTGTGTCTCAGAGCACAATGTAGCTCTAGGCAGCAGTGGGCTTTTCCGTCTCATGTGAGAAGATCAAGTGGCGGGGGGGGGGGGGGGGGGGGGGACA
>Ga0181612_178408_pt1 | contig 21578 bp, 20 predicted proteins | sample HoacroProtozoa21_FD_119630 | JGI IMG/M metagenome (GOLD analysis project Ga0181612, IMG submission 119630) | Hoatzin crop microbial communities from Cojedes, Venezuel. Combined Assembly of Gp0051906, Gp0051904, Gp0051908
ACTTCACTCCTAAAGATCGGTTAATGAAGTGCAAAACTTCAGGGCTGTTTGATTAAAGAGCTAATGCTTGTAAAATCAATATGCTAGAGAGTGAAGCTTTCTTCATATTTAAGTACGAGGGAAAAAAAAATGTCTTAAATTTTATGTAGCATTCAAATGCAACAACAGGAGTGCAGACATGCTGTTTGTCAGCATCTGTAGCTGTTTCATGTAATTTACAAACACCTGCTGTTAGTGCACCTTAAATACACACATTATTCAATAAATTCTGCGGAAATCATCCAAAAAGTGGCAGTGCCTTGATTCACTTCTGCAAAAGCGCTATGATATCCACACATTAACATCTTGTAAAAGGTTTCCTTCTCTGAGGAGCGGTACGAGCAGTCAAAATCGCAGCAACGCCATCAGCTGCAGCAGGGCCCAGCTTTGGAGCGTACTACTTTTAATTTGCACCAGTCAAACGTGTTCCCTACCCACACAAGAGTATTCAGTCAACTAAGTGCACGGCTCGATGAATGTACTCCACCGCCGCGCATACGTGCTTGGAAACTTCAAAGGAAGCCAATCGTAATATTTTCACTAAAGACAGGAGCTATTCTTCCTCCCCACAATGAAGCCTGGAGGACAGTCTCTGGTTTCCACAATGGAGAGCTCTCTTGAAAGCAGACATCACACTGGCTTTCAAAAACCCAGCCGGGACACCGAGTTCACGGCTACGAACCCCTTCCAGCCTCGGTGGGTTTTTTTTTTGCACAAACCAGCATTAAAGCACCCACCTTGCCCCAAAATAGCTGCGAGTTTCAGATGTTGTAACTCCCTTAATAGCCAAGATAGAAGCTCTATGGTCACAGCCCAAATTATATTACGCATCCCCTGACTGCACACACTGACATTATGACTGCTCGGTGCACTCAGCATGCACACAGTCACCAGGGAACACTAAAAGCAAATTCTGGCCCTGTCTATCATCCATAATTCAAGAGAAATCAGGGTTAAAAAAAGTGCATGAGCAATTGACATAATTTATATGCTGCAAGTGGGAGAGTTGGCAGTCTCTCGCATCATAAAGTTTAAATAACGGTAGTTTAACGCCAGATGTACCCGCAGCTGTCCTGAGCGTAATGCCATTAGCTCTATTACGACTCGGAGCAAACCCCTCCTTAGCTCGGTACCCCCAGCCTTGCCCCACCAGCAGCCACCTGAACGCAGGGTCTCACCAGGAACGACCAGTCAAGCACAAACTACCTGGCACTAACAGCACGAAAAAAAGAATAAGCAATAAGAAATAGCCCAAAAAAAACCCAAAAAAACTCTCACTTTGTGAAAAGTTTCGTGCTGCAGCTGATTGTGAAAGGTGCTACCTCCAAAACAAAAGGAGGAAAGAAAGGAAAAAAGTATCGGCATCTCTTCTGCAAATACAGCTGGTCACCCAGCGACGGCGCAGAGTTTTGGAGATGTGAATTTTGATCGATGTGGTGACATTTACTTTCGGAGGACACACTTTCTTCCCGTCATTAACTAACAAAAAAAAATTCTTCTTTCCCCAACTTTACACCAGGGATTATCAAATTAATTCAGTGTCTGTGTGCGCGCTGAGGGGTATTAATTGATCGTTCGATCTAAACCAGCTTTTAGTCAATATTTCTTACTGAAACAAGAGAAAGCTGGAACAGCGACTGCTTCCTCCCACCATCACTCAGGTTCACCCGTAGCATATATATTCACGGAAAAACCTAAACTCCCCAGAAATGAAGGATCCCATGAACCCAAGAGCAGGTCAGGGAATGGGGCTGCCCGAAGTCCCACCTGCTAGTTTGCTTTTTCAGCCGATTCGTTCTTGGTCTCAGCAGTCCCCCTGCAACTCGTCATAGGATGACTCGGAAGAGGCAGAATATAACTGACACCGTCCCCAAAGGCAAAACGAAATTGGGTGAATGCCTAATCTAGAGAGCCCAAGCAAAGCCTACAGCCTATCCACAGCTCCTGCTCTTCTGCCAAACTCTTTTCAACAGAGGAATTTTGCAGAAACCACACGAGAACTCGGAGAGAGATCCTTAAAGAGAGGGAATGAATGAAAATCGCCACCATCCTCTCGGTTTCACAGTACCCTGCCCGAATCACACCATTATCAGCCTAAATACCACTTCTTCACAGTTAATGCTGCAATACCAGATTTGCAGGTTTTTTTGCTTTCTTTGTGTTGTGCTCAGCTGGCAAATTTAGCTACTTTGTGTTAAAAAAAAAAAGTCAGCATCAGCACAGAGCTTGAATCTTTGGTCAAAAAGTCCCTCACCTACAGCCCACGTGCAGGTTCAGCACCTCCATGGCACAAAGGCGATGAGACACTTCCCGATTTAGTCTTGAAACACAAAACTGGGTGAGGATGTAAAAACAAGAAAGGGTTCCCCCCATCCTGATTCAGCTAACAAGTGTCTGCAGCAAAGTAGGGCAGGTATGATGGGAAGCCGTCACACGGACAGAGCTGCTCCCTCCCCTCTTTCAGAGCAGAATATGGAAGTTAAGCAGAGAAGTGAAGCCTCAGAAACCAGTCACCTAAAAAAAACCACCAAAACCCAAAACCTCAATGTCTCTTCTTTTCCCTTCTTGCTCCGGGGGCGAGCAGCACCACCGCTTTTTAACTCCACAGGGAGCTGGGTCTCCATCCCCAGGTGCGCTGAGCAGTGCCTCGTATTGTCTGACGGATCAAGGGCCCCTGAGTTATGGGGGGTTCCCCCCCTCTTATTTTTTTCCTTTTCTCTAGGTCATGAACTAATATTCTTACCCATCACCTAGGCAAACTGCTCGCTCTCTCCCCCAGCTGCACCCAGGAGCACGCTTGTGTGCAGAGAATCAAAGGTGCAAGTTTGCAATGCGGCAGCGAGCACCCCTTGTGAGGCAGCCACGTGAACTGCCAGCGTAAAGCGCTTCACATCGGATTTACAACAGACATTTTTCTACTACATGAGGTGGGGAGGGAAATCTGCAAAGAAGGGAGAACATAATTTAAGTTTATTTATGATTTATCTTCTTTCTTCCAGTAGCTGGAGAAGAATTTAAATTAGGCATTTCCAGTGCTTCTCTGAACACCTGAACCTCCACGCACCCACGAAGTTCAGTGAAAGCTCTGGACTATGTTATCCCCCCAGTAACAAAACACAATATATGGCATCCCTACTGCCACCTTACACTGACACAGTGTTGAAATAACTGGCACATCTGGAACCAGCAAACATTTCTGAGCAAATTAATAAGATGAGCGACTTGATAAATTCTCTCTCTCTGAGCTAGACAGCCTACACCGGAGCAATGAAAACACGGGGCGGGGAAAAAGCACCAAAATCCCATACTCCGAGCCGAACACCCAAACGCAGCCCCCCTTCTGCACCAAAGGGCACCTCTGTGTGGAGGCTTTACAATATTCCATAACTTGTTCTCTGCTGAAGGCTCCCTTCAGTTTTTCCCGAGCCATCTCGCAGCCGCGTGGATGAGCAGAGCGATGGACGCCTCACTACAAACAATAAACCCAAGCAAAACTAATCATTAGGGAAGCTTTATATCGGGGTCAGTGTAAGTGGTAGGGCCGGAAGGGTAAGTCCAGCACAGGGCTGACGCTGCTGCAACGATCCCTGTGGCCTCTTAGAGGACTACAGGAGGTAAAGAGTCATCCAAAATCACATTCAGGAGAGAATAAAGCATCCAAGCTGCAGAAGCACTTCTTTACTGACCTGAGAGCAGACGAGCACAGCCCAGGGCACTCAGCCGCTGGAGCATCCATCACCCAACACGAACCTGCCCGAGGCTTATTTTGTTTTTCTGTTTGATGGGGAGCAAGAATGATGCCTTCCAGCACACACAGCCTACTTCTATTTTCCTCTGCCATCATAAGGAGACCAGCATTGAGTCCGTTCCCTAGAGCACAGCACAAACACACACTTGACCTTCCCCTGGCACACGCTACGGGCGAGCACCAGCCCTTGGAGGGGATCCAGGACGCCCGCTCATACCACACACCCGACAAGGTCCTTCAGACACGCTTTGGAGACAGTGGCCACCACAGAAAGCATGATGCCACTTAGAAAGCATTGGCCAACTCATCCAACCGCTCTCCAAGCCTGGGAAGCTCAGCAGAGCCATCTCACAGCACTCAGGTCTCGGCTGGCCAACCTCCTCTCTCCCACAAGCAGACCAGGCAGTGTCCACAGCACCGGGAAGCAGTCCCTGCTGCTGGGTCACACCATCAGACCACACGAATTATCCGGCCATTGCTACTGTGACGCTCCAGAGCTCGCTCACCGGGGACACCCACCTCTGTCTGGTGTTTTGCCTCCTGCTTGTTATTCCCAAGCCTCCTCCATACTGACTCTGTATGACTACACAGGGAAACAGCAAGCCAGCAACTGGAGGGAGCCTGGGTTTATCAGGACCCCTTCCCCACCAGCAGCCCCAGATGCAACACATTAGCAGGACTCAATCTCATTTCTCCTGCTCCCACCCACACCTGAGCCCCACCACATCCACACAACCCAGCTACAGCCCTGGGAGCAAACGTGGAGCCAGGTCACACGGCAGAAATGGGTTTCTCACTTCAAATGAAGCACAAAAAATAAAACTTTGGAAGTGCCAAGTTTACAGCTTTTAAATCCAAAGCATTTTAGTGACAAAGCAATTCTACTTGTGAGACCCTCCCTACTAACATGGGCTGCCTGCAGAACCACCCGGTGAAGGCTTTCCCTTCCCAACCCCTGCAGTGACTTTTGCATTTAAAACACCTGCGGATCACAGCCCTTCAGTGCCGCTTCTCGTGTGTGCCTAAAATCTTCCTGCCCCACAGCACAGAGCCTCGGGTTGCAGCTAACGCCAGCGGAGCCGGGGCACCGGGCACGTGCCGTGCCGTTAATGGGGAGCCTGCTGCAAACCCCCCCATCGCACCCAGCGCCAGCCCACGCTGCCACCCCGCAGACGGAGCTGAGAAGTGGGACCGTTCGCTCATTCAACACTATTCTTCTGAAAACACGTGAAAGACTAAAATATAAGGTGTTTGTTTCAGAGCTAGGTAGGAGGTGCTGCACAGAAAACTCACGCCATCGCCGACTTCTGACGCTAACACATTTTTATATTCAACTTCAAGACACAGAGAGTGAGCCTGCTCTAATTGCCCCGGTCATTGCAACTCCACAGGTAACACCTGTGTTGACTCTCCTCCCTCCTACTAACTTAAATGGCAACTGGGTTCCATCCCAGACCAGCAAACCCAGGGCCCCTTTCACTGGTGTGCATGATCCAATGTCTCACAAAGCTCCCGCACCCATCAGCAACTAAAAAGTCCATTCCCAGGACACTTCCGAAATACATTTTAGATCACACGAAGCATTGCAAACACATAGTTTATACTCTGCTGTGATTTTCTCAGATACTTCTTCCGACCAGCTAAGAAACCGCAAGGATCAGCAATTCCCTGAATACACATCCCTGAGGGAGAGAGAGGCCTGGAACCCACCCAGACAGAAATGTAACACGAAAGACTCGACAAAAACCCTCACAAAACTCAAGAAGGCAGTGAGTGCCTTCTCGTTCCTAAGGCATCACGGACAAGCTACTCCTAGTTTTAATTAACAGTAGCGCCAGACGAACTTGCAAACACAATGTATTTGGAGCCAGCAACCCCCACTGGCTTTTGCTTTGAGTAAATCTGGATTTGCAAAACCTCATTAGCATTTGTGAATCTGATCCTCGGTAAAATTTTATCCCTGTTTACAACTTGCACTGCAAGAACATAACAGTACTGGGGGAAAAAATAATCTAACGTACTTCAGCCATTAGCACAGTGAAATGTTCTCATTTTGGTCAGGGAAAATAGTGGTTTTGTCTGCCAGGTGTTATTCTGATGGCTAAATTCCAGATTTCCACCCGCAGAAACTACCCTTCGCCTGCCCAAAACGCAGGGCCTCGCGTCGATACCAAGAGGGCTGGTTGTGCAGACCGGCGCCGAGCACCTCCACGCATCGGACAAGCGTGGGGTGTTCAAAACCAGTTTGCTACCAACGTTAACACAGCAAAGCGAAGGAAACTGGTCAGCAGGAAGCCCCAGAGATCCCACCGGTGTCTCAGCAACGTGTGTCGCCTTGGCCCTCCAGAACCCCCAACATGTTTTGGCTTGGGGACATGACTGGAGCAAAGGAAAGGAGCAAAGCTCACGTAGGGAAAACGTCAGCGTGGTGAGAAGCACAGGAGAATCACCCAGAGGAAATGTTACACCCAGTACCTATAACACCGATTACTCGTACAGGACGGCATTTAATACCTCTGCTCATCTTTAGCTGCATTTGCCCCGTGTACAGTATTGCTGAATTCAGTGAGAGCGGAGTCGGTGCGAGTGTGGATGGCAGACACTGCATTTAACAGCTTCCACAATGCAGGAGAAACTAAGCATCCCTTTTTCCTGGAAGCATCATCAGGGCACCATCCAGAATCCCCTGAAAGCAATGGGAGCTCCGCTATTAATATCGGTGGGAATGAGAACTCCTGCTTGTACTTATTCCCTCCAGCCTACCAAGCTATACTTACATCCCTTTCCCCACAAGGAAGGAACTTACCCAACCTGGAAAACAACAAATCAATGCTACTTGCATTGTTTTTCATGTCTGACTACACATTAATGCTGTGTCAGACACCATCAGCGTCAAAAGAGGCATCAGCCTCTGCCACAACTGTAGCATCTTCTGAACGAGAAAGCAAAAAGATACAAGAGGGATGAGCAAAATTATTAATTGCCCAGGACGTTTTTTGTGCTGAACCTCCCCTGCGATTTGGGTAAGGCTCCTGCTCCCAGAAACAAGAACTGGGAGATTTTTCCACACTGAGAACAGAGATTTCCTCACAGCACAACTGGTGGGTGGAGAATTGGTTTCCTCATCAGATCAAGATGATCCCGAAGGCCCATCTGGGAGACTCCACCTTCTGTATCAGCTTGGGAAGTCTCTAAGCAATAATATCGAGCCAGAACCCAACGTTGTGCCATCTGATAAAACACTCCGAAGTGCACCAGCCACCTTCTCACCGTCTTCAAAAAACCGAAACCCTGTGGTATCTACTTGCCACTCTTTAATCAGCTACGGTTAACGGGTGAGAATTGTTTGCAACGTTTTCATGTTCATGTTAACTCATTTCAGAAGAATACAACTGCACTTAAAAGCAAACACCAAACACATCTGGTAAAAACATACAGTTTTAATGCACATCTTTTCCACGTATTTAGCTGCATTTTAAACTGCTTTTAATTCTAGATGCTACACAGTTCTGTGTGTTGGTCACTGCTGGGCTCCCTGGGAATCCTGCAAGCCAAAGGGACAAGGCAAAGGGCCACAGGCAAGTATCTAGAGACAGCAACCACAGAAGCCAGGTGAGAGGAGGGATTGAATTCATTGCTGCTGAATACGAAATGGATATAGAAAATCGAGAAAACATATGCGGCTGTATGCAAAAAGAGTGAAGTACGGAAAGGCTCCAAACCCAGGGCTTTCGGTTAGCAAACGTTATCCCATGGAAATTCAGAGACATCTGCAAAATTATTTTATGTCTTCTCCCACAAAAATATGGAAGGACTACAATGGAATATAAGGAATAAAATTAATTCCTTATTTATCTCTTTGTCCAAGAGGGAATTTAAATATCTTTTACTACTAAAAGTCTGCACAGCTAAGAACTTCTAGCAAGCATCGAAAGGACTGTTCACAAAGAGCACTTAACATTGCGTAAGACAATAAAAAGGCAGTGGAGATTTGCAGACCAAGGCCGTCTGTCGTACTTAAATTAAAATACACACCCATGGTAATGTATTCTCCCTGTCAGCTCTCCTAAAACCCTAACCAGGGTATACTGCAACAGACTCTGGAGAAAGAAAGGGCCGTATCTTTGGATACAACAGAAACACATTTGCTCAAGGACAGGAGAGCTCACGGCTCTCGCCTGCACGTTATAGACCTTATAGATGCTGATATTTAATAAGCCTTAAGGACCAACAAAGAATGTAAAAAAAAAATCCTTAAAAAAACCACCTAAAAGGCCCTATAGAAACCAATAATAAATAAAAAGCCCTTGAGATTTTCACAGGAGCAGTCCCACACTCAGCGCATCGCCGTGGCTGTGCACTAAGGGGAATCCCTCCGGCCGCAACGCAGAGCCCTATCCCGCAGGGACCGTGTCAACGCGATGCTCACGGGTCCTGCTCCCGCTGAACCAGCCCGTGATGGAGACGCTGCAGTTGCTGAACGCCTTAGCAGCAGGTTCGCTCATGCCATGCCAGGGCCATGGGTATTTTGGGGCTTGGAAACACGCTGCCAGGCTGCGGGTCCCCTGTGGGAGCAGGGCTGGGCTGGCCGCCGCGCTGGCACTGCCACCGCCCGCGCCCTGCCAATGCCCAGCTAGTTCCCACAACTGGGAGCATTTTTCAGACAGGCTGAGCTTTAATCAGCTCCTTCTCCAAAGCTTTGCAGCCCAGCCGCGTTACAACAGCTTACAGACTATCAAAGCTCTGCATCTGAGCTGGATTATTAGAGGACTGAGACCAGCCGGTTTAGTAATTAATTCATTTTTGGGTGGCATTGTTTAGTTCTGCATATTGAGGCAATGGTGGTTTTCCATCAGATATGGTTATGTAGCTGGAAAAAATAGCTCGAGTGCATTACAGCATCTTTAATCTTTGTTCACATGCAGCACTGAACTTTGAAATATTCGAAGTTTAACCAATTGATTTTGCTTCTGGCAAGTCTCACTTGTATGTAGCTTTGCTGAGCGTGTAGACCTGCGCTCTGAAATAACTACTTGTTATCTACCTGATCTATTTACAGAAGAATGAACAAACGTCCATTAATACAGATCTAAAGTCTAGCAGACAGAGAGCAGTCAGGTCAGAGTAAGGAAATCAGAGTAAAGAGTAAGAAACTTTCTTTGATGGAGTATCCCAGCTTCCACTGCCTTGGCTTTGCAGTATCGCAAGAGCAAGAAGGACAGACGACCAAAGGGCCAGGGATGCAAAATGCTGATACCCATCCACTTTGCCTCGTTTGTGGCTTGTTTCTTGTTTATTCATGGATTTCACATTAAGTTTATCTCTGGAAAATCGTACAGGAATTTATCACCATACTCCTTCAAAACGCCAAAGTATTAACTACCCTTACTAAGCTTAATTGTTGTGTGGTAGGTTACGTTATGTAGGAACGTTATCCTTGATGCACAGAAGTTTCCATAAGCAGCCAAAGTGAACAAATCCTTCTAAATCCTTCACATTTTCCTGCCACATCATCAAAACTGCTGTCTGGGACTATGCCCTAGCAAGGTGGAGGAGCAAGATGCAGACAAGGGCAAGGAGCGCTTATTTTTTGAGACGATGAACTTCTGTCCCAGCCTTGTGCGTAAACCCCTTAGCAAAATGCAGCGCTTAATAGCAAGTGGATTCTTGGTTAGAGGTTAGAAATCACGACCCGAAGCATTACACGTGGATTGCTTCTCCCCATCCCAAACTATCCGAACACACAGACTTCATACGCTTCTTCCAGGTCGAAGCAAGAGCAAAACATTAGTGCCCATAACTGAAACACTGTGCTCGCCAGCTGAAGGAACGGATCGCACGCCTCATTTTCTGTCAGTTCTGTAAGACTCCGCTGCCTCTAACGATGTGTTTTCCTGCTTTCCAGCTCCTCTCTGCCCAGTGGCAGGGGATGGTAGATGTCACATAACTGACATTGCTGGGTCCTGACACCGTGAAGCAAGGTGGTCAAATTAAACCTCCTGCGAAAGGTAAGCGCAGCTTCCCCGCCGGTTTTCTGGTGGGGATCGCCGAGGCAGAGCCTTCCCCGCTGTCCGGAGCTCGGTGCACAGCCAGACCTCCCGTAGCACAGGTTCCGTCAATCAGATTCGTGTCAGCAACCCTGGTACAAATAAGTGCGCCCATCCACAGAGGGTAAGATCACATCACTGAGCATGGAAACTTCCAGAATGGAAAAATATCCCCAAATAAACTAACATACTAATCATTCTTTTTAGTAAGATCTTTAGGAGAAAAATGATGGTTCTACTTTTTATTTTTTGCTTAATAAAAATAGAGTTGCATGAAGACAAGACAGCAGTATTTGTATTTGTGATGCCTTAAACAGACCCTGAAGGTTTACTGTCTTCAATTTAACTCAGACTCTTAACATCCTATTAGCATGAAAATGACCGTCAACATAAGCTTAGATGCCTTTTCAAGATACAAGTTCCTTTCATATTGCAGACATGCTCTTCACATCAAGCCAAGCTATGAAGAAAAACCTAAGCCATCTCTTGAAGTGCTCCAGAACTTATCAAAACATTTGAACGGTTTTCAAAACACATCTTGGCACTGTTCTCTGAACACAATTACTACTTTTCTCCTTCAACTAGACACGTCGAGGCATATACTGAAGTATGAAAAAAAAAATCCTTGGATGGGCTGTCCTTTTCACAACTGTACACTCCTTGCTCTGCTCCTCTGTCATTCTATGCCTGCATTTCTGTCTGTGGGTTCTTTCTCACTAGCTTCAGTGAGAGCAGTACCTACTTCAGCGTGGGCTCCTCTTCCATCCCAGACCAGCTCCTGCTCCCACTGTGGCTCAGGCCCGAGTGCCAGCATGGCTGGGTGCTGCAGGTCCTCCCACCACAGCTTCACCGGCTCATCCCGGCTCACCCCATGCTGCTGCTCCTCCCGAGGCAGGAGGACATGCCCTCAAGGCCTTCTGCTCTGCCAGCACGTCCTTGGGATGCACTCATTAACTCTCACTGGTTTGATGGAGCTGTCAGTGCTCAAAAAGAAGTTATTCACAGCTCTACCATAAGGTTCAAAACAGCAACCATTTTTATATCTCCTGAAAGGTTTTTTAACAAACATAGTCCTCAAATGCTGATGAGTATGAATGTTCCTCGATTCTGGCGGAGTTTGGTTCTGCTTCGGTAGTTGAGCCGACAACTTACAGAATGAAAGCGATACGAACTTTTTCCGCAGCCATCAGTTGGCACTATTGCGATTCACTGTCCTTTTTCTCCCTGCACAGATGCAGCAGAGATATTCCTGGAGGAGTCGTTCAGGCCACAGGAGGCAGAGACGGGCTTTGTCTTCAGGCATTTTGGCAAACCGCGATCCCTCACCAAGCAGCACCTGCCGAAGCTGCTCGCAGGCTGGCTGAGCCACCGCTCTGTGCCAGCACCGTGAGCAACAGCTCTGCCAGACTTCTGCTAGCATCAAAAACCCACCTTCCCCTTTCAAGGACATTGTTTTTTATGGTAAACCCAAATGTAGGCTTAGCTCCCAGCTCATCACCTATCTCAGACACCCCTAGGACATCCACAGGGCATGGCCCAACGAGCTTTTCTTCTCACCAGATGAGCCCACCGAGCAGGCATATCTTACTCTTCAGTGGAATATTACAACCACTGCGTTTCTTATGGTGCAAATCCATCCTCTGGCACACACTGCAGTTTATCAGTATCTTCAATCTGTGCTTGAAACTCTTCTCTTTATTAATGAGCAGGAATGTGTCTGTGTGACAGCTTCTCTACTTAGAGAGCTTGTGCTGTCTCTGATGGAGAGGGGGAAAAAACTGCCTGCATTACTGAAACGAATAAATGATACATTTTCAAGCATGACACTATCCCCTTTCAGCTCTTTGAATGCATTGTAAATTTAACTGCAATTTCTTCTGTGGTTTTCTATTTTGAGATTGCAGTTAGATCCTCTGGGCCTACGAGCGTACGTACCTACCAAGAACGCTGGAATTCACGTACTGAAGTTGCTTCGTTAGTTTACTTTATGCTTTCCAAATGATCAAAGCGGATCTTAATTTTTCATGAAGAGGAAAATTGCACCTTTTGCATGGTAGAACAACTGGGTTAATTGTCAACATTAATGTTCTGTTTGCTTCTCAAGAAGCCACCAAGCCTTTCTATCACAACTTAATAAATACGAATCAAGGCATAGTCACTTCAGAGAGCAGTGCAAGCTACATTAGGTCCTTCCTTCAAGCACGTACACATACCACACCAGTAGTCTGGGCCTGGTATTTCAGTTTTGCATTATGTGATGATCAACCACCAACCTCCAACAGCCCATTTTTGCACAGAGTGGGAAGCCTTAGAGCACTGGAAATAGGAGAGTTTTTATTGGTAAGAGATTTTCATCCAGTTTTCCACATTCAGCTTGACTGCTGTATGTTTTAGGTAAAAGCAACTACGTCTTTCCTTTATAGCTAAAAACATATAGCACATTTTTAACATTTCTGAAGCCTTTAATGAAGCCTGAATGTCTTCCTAAGAGTTTCCTTAGTAGTTCAGCAGCCCATGGGTCATCACATTGACGTCCAGATTAGCAAAGACGCTACAGCAATTATCAGGTGAAGTTTCACAGACTGGATTTAAGCAAAGAACATGACTCTAAACAAACCTACCACTACACGTATGTGCTGAATTTGAAGTCTGCCCTTGGGGACGTGACGTTCACGGCTGCTCTCTGGCAAGTGAAATGGAAGATGTGGGTGCGGAAGAGAAGGATGTTTTGGCTCCATGAAACCCACTGTTTCAAGCTCAGCTGGCTGGTACCAGCCAAAAACTACTGATCAGTCTTAACCTGCTGAGTTTCAGTCTGGACCTGAATCAACTCCAGTGGGAGGGGAGTATCAGACAACGTGCTGATACCGTCCATTTCTTTGTGAATCTACAACATCAAGAAATAAGCCAACCATCCCATTCGTCCAGATATCCTTCTTCTCACTTGATGTGACAAATTACATCCAGAAAGGGAACTTCAATGAACAGAGTGAGCTTCTAAAGAAGGCAGCATTGATAAAATGTCATGTGCAGGGGCTCTGCTTCCAACTCGTTTAAATACACGTGTAGGGAGAAAGAAGTCCTTACGCTTGCCAGCTTCCCCAGGAGTGCGGTCTGCACATCTCCCCCAGCCCAGGTCCGAGGAAACGGAAAAAGGGAGAGCAGAAATAGAAATTAATTGCTGGGCACAAGATCTGTGCTCTGGATCGTGCGAAGCTGCACAGGACAATTCAGTGTATCCGCACAGGTACAGTGTGATGCTGCCATCCTCCCAGCAGGATGCCCACCTGGCAGCATCCCGCACGTTTTATGTCCAAAAAAACAGAAAGAATAGAAAGAATTAGCCTGGTTCCCACAGAAGAAGTAGATATAATGGAAAAAGCATGATAAAACCACGAGACTGCAGCAGTACTGCACTGCGTTATTCAAAGCCCCATTAACACCGTTACAGACGGGGACCTGCCGTGAGGGATTTCCATGTACTTCTTTCACAAAGCACACTTCAAGAGATCCAGCTCTTAATGGCCTCTGGTTTCATCTGTCTGTGCAGCGTACTTGGTGTTCTAACCTCAACTCCTCTCCACCTCGTTTTATGGAGAAAGTCCTCCAAAAGCACAAACTCGGTACTTAGCAACTTGGTAAGTTCATGGTTCTGACACCTCTCCTACGCATGCTAACTCCTACTACCTATTTTGTATGCAGTAAGAAATTTTGGTTTTCTTGATGAACATGGCTGTGTAGACTGCACATGGGCTGCCCATGAATTAGGCACTGGTCTGATCTGAAAAGCAGCAAAGAAACTTAAAGATGCCGCTTCTGTCCCCACTGCGAGAGGCAGATGCATCCGAGTCGGACCCCTTAGCGCACCCCAAGCAGCTCCCCCGTGGTCATCCCACAAGCAACAGGACAACAGCAGCCTGTCTGATGGGAAACCGGAATCTGAGCGTGACTGACCAGGTTGCCCTCAAAAAAATAAAAAAAGGATACAAAAAGGGAGCTGGGATCTAAAAGGAGGAAACAGAGCAGTTTTGCATGGTGGGGACAAGAAGTAAACTCTACTGCAGCAAAGCAGAAGATTTTGGGCCGAGTTTTACCGGCTATTCGAAATAGTATCTCCAGCAGGAGCCACATCCTAAACAAGGTCTCCTCCCTGTGACACAGGAGGAATGCTCCCCCATTTCTGGATCCAGCATTTCAAACAGGAGAACAGAGCAGAACCATATCAGCAAACATTGGATCCATTAAAATGTATTTTGATGTTTCTACTGAAAATATTAAAAAAAAAAAAGAAGCAATCCACACAAAAACATTTACTTACTACCAAGACCAGAATAGTTTGACATCTGTGACAATACCCTCATCGATCCTTCCAATGCAAACCGTATTTTCATTTTGTGGAGTTGGGGGTATTAGCCAGTTTTCTGCTTACAGAATACATTCTTTACTTGCAATCTTTTCACTGAAAAAAAGAAGGACAAGAGCCCTGACAGAGGCTGGGCAAGATATTACGGCACTTGGATGTCCTTGAATCAGTTTGAAAGCATTCACAGAGGTACTGAAACATTTATCAAAAGGACATAGTTATAGATGCATTTTAGAGTCTTAACAATGTGGTCTGCCAACACATTAATTTTCTGTTTTCATTGGCAATGTTGTGATGTTTACAACACTTCTTCGTTCAGTTTAATTAAATGTCTCCCATCATATTTACTCCAATCACACCTTATTTAGAGATCAGTAAATAAAGAGCTGAATTTTGTTATTTATGACAATGTTTAGTTTCCCTATGACCTCACCACAGCATGTATTTTACAGTCAGCTGCCTGACAAATGATTGAACATAACTGCTGCAGTATTACAGATCAAGGAAAATTAATATCCCCTTTTACTTCTGATCCTTCTTATTAGCCGTCATGTTTTAAAGTTATAATCAAGCTACTGTACAAATGCAAAACACGACCTAACTTCAGTCACCTGGTTTATGCTTACAGTAAAAAACCCTCTCACTTATCTTTATCAAGAGGAATATAACGAGGTGTGCAATGTCACTTAGGGCACTCTCTGGCCAGGTGTATTTTAAAGCCTGCTTCTCCTTTGCTGCCGCACACGGGGACTGCCGTGGCTGGCAGATGTACTCCTTGCATGTTGCTACTGGTTTCTGAAGTCATTATTTAAATTTTCAGCAACATCCTCAGTCCTTCCATGAGACATTCAGATGCACAGAGGAGTTTAAGTCATTGATTTCAAATGCTCTTGATGGAAATGCTTGAAAGGGAAGAGAGAGGCATAACAGGAGTTCCTCTGTTTTAAATAGTGTTAAATCAATTGAATCACTTCAGATATTGCATGCACTCCTAAATTTCTAACTTTGAAATGATTTTAAAGGGTTTCTAGAGGAGTGAGTGGGCTCCATGTCGAGCCACAGAGACGGGCTCTGTGCAATCAGGCTTAGCAACCACGCCAGCCCATTTAAAAAAAAAAAAAACCAAAACCAAACATCTTCAACCCTTCTTTCTCTGGAACTTGGGCATCTCCAAGCAAAAGTGGAGATTTGCCATCTGGAATCGGTACTACAGTTAAGTTCTTAGAAAAGAACTCTCCAGCTTCTCCAAGGCTGAACAAAGTCAGGGATGCTTTAGCAGACTGCAAAATAGTATTAATTACTAGTCGTTAACCATTTGAAGAAAGAGAATGCGTTAGCCGGTTCAACTGCAGGTATCAATGAATTCTATTAATTAAGTTTACCCTTGTAAAATAATTAAGTTTTGCAAGTCTATGAAAGGACCCTATTTTGCTTGTACCTTGTTTGTGAAAAGATCATTAAGCCTTCAGACACCAAGATCACGGGCTGGCTGAGCGCAGCAAGCCTTGCAGTACCTTTCCAATGTGGGCAAAAAACTGCGATGTCATGTGCTCATATTGCTCAAATTATGTGCGAGTTTCTCCTGATCCTTCCTCAGCAGAAACTTCAGCATTTTTCATCACAGGACTTTTCCACCACTTTCACACTTGCCTGGTCCCACTCCCAGAGAGCTACGACCCGGTGGCCCCATCAGCTCAAACCCCAGCCAAGTGTAGGATTTGCACCAGTCTCCCCCTTCCCTCCCCATTCCCACACTATTGACCTCCTCCTCTCCTCCCCTGCTTCACCTTTCTAGTTAAGTTGCTGAATGCAAGGAGTGACAGCCAGACAGCTATAGAGAGAACAAGTCCCTGCCAGTCCCATAGCTCCCGGACATACAGCGAAACCACAGAGCAAGGAGAGGAGCAAGCCAGCATCTCCAGCAGGAGCTATCGTTCAAATGGGAAATCCAACAGCACCTTTATAACTTCACTGACCCTAAAACCTAACAAAGATCAAGATCACCCTTACAAACACGTCATAATATTTACAGGAAAGAAGTGCCCTACAACTGAAATCTCTGTCACAAATGCAGAATGGGACAAATCCCACCAAGTGCTACAGTAACGGTGGTCTCGGGTACCAAAGATGTCCCAACAACCCATCACTGTGCACCCTACTGAAAAGAGTTAAAAAAGAGACAAAAATCCTTCAGTCCTTCTATTGAAATCATGTAAGAACTGCATTAAGAAAAATTAAGACACGAAAAGGATGGACTCATTCTGGACTCTTAATGTCCTTTGACTTTTGTAAAGATCAGAATGCCGGTAGAACGGAGCTCAAAGCAATACATTTCCATCATTCTCCAATCCCCTCCACTAAAGCTCCCTTGCCAAAGCCCCCACGGGCATCTTGTCAAAAGGCACACCCCAACGGCATCCCCACCTTCAGCTGCATGGGCTAAATCCTGCCTGCGACAGAGACAAGCCTCCTTGCCTGCATGCTGCCTTCCTTCCAAAGCCTGCCTTTCCCTTTCCCTGCCAGTCTGCCTCCTGCTAAGAGCCTGGCCTCCCTCACCAGCTCTTCTTGTTGCCACAGTGCCAACAGTCCTTGAACAGAGCACCCAAACCCTGCCTAAAGACCCCAGCGCTGGCACACGTTAGTCAGGTTGCAGATACACTCCTGTTTCTTAAGCAACATGCTTATAAGTAAGCACTACACAAACTACACCTTTCCTCCTTTTTTGTGCATTTTTTTAATATATATTTGCCTTCCTTCTTCTCCAAGAACTGGACTTTAAACAACCATGACGGTATCCCTGGGCCATCACAACCAACTTTTCCCCCAGCACTGTCAAAACCAGGAACCTTCCCTAGAAAAGTTAGTATCAGAGGGAGAGGGAATCAAGGTTATTGATGAAATTAAGTCTTTACTAACCTCAAGTTTAGATGCTTTGGTTTTGCCTTTACTAGATTTTGTTCTAGTAGAAAAGTTTAAGATCAGTTGTTGTCACAACAGCAAATACCCCTACACTTTGAAAATCCAAACTGGGATGAGCTGTTCTTATCAGGTAAAAACACACTCTCATAGCGGCTTCTGACTGTCTGTGCCATTTATCTTAAAATCCTACTGAGGAAGCACTTCCTTCATGAAGCAAAATTTTCAACCAGCAGGACCAGAGAGACCTCTTTTTTACACCTTACCCCTGCCAACGAGCGGTCAGAGCTGCTGCCTGGACAGCGTGACCTGCTGTCAGGGGCTTAGCAGGGAATTTAGACAACCCTTCGATGAAAGTATCGGTATATGTTTACTACTGCATTTCATGCTGAAAATATCATTCATGCAAATCACTTTATCAGGTGATTTTCTGAGTCCGTATGGTTATTCCCAAATTGACTGCACAAGCAAGCACTTTGCCGCATAAGTAAACTCCTGCACACTGTCAGACCATTTTTCAAACTGATCATGTGAAAAGCCTGGCCTTATTTTCCTCGCCATCTGAAGGGGACCATCCCAGCACACCACTGGGGAAGGCAAGGCAAAACGCCCCAAAAGGATGCAGAATGAATCAGAGATATGCATAATTATACAAACATTTGCAGGAATACGCAACAGCAAACAGCAGCAACTAATCCCACAAAATCCTCTGAGAGAATAGGAAGATTTTTCACTCCCCGAAACGTGATAATGAAAAAACAATTCCCAGATGCTCCACCAGATGAAATCATCTTGTTTGAAAGTTTATAATTATAAATGTTAAATGCATCGGTCCACTTTCAAGATTAGTGATAATGATCTTACATTTTTAAAAGAGCCCTTCATCCACAGGGATTCCACGGGAGCTTACCCAGGCACTCCAGGATTGCTGCAGCCACCTCTGGCTTGAGACAAGGCAGCTGTTTAATAATCACCACATATGCTGTAAACAACACACTGTAGTACGGAATAAATAAAGGATATTTATCAGAGGAAGGAGAAGGTTACAGAAGAGCCTCCCTCAACCCTTTCTTTTTCCATAGAAGAGCTGAAGTACAGAGAAAAGGATGACCTGCGCCTCTAGAAGGCAGGAGAACTACGGGGACCTACAGCACTTTATATCCGTTGGGAAGCATACGCTTCGTCTGAGGCAAAGACATGGAACCGCAGCCGAGCAGACCCAACGCAAGGACCGTGGAGCCGAGCAGGGCCCCCAGCCTCTGCCGGGTGCTGGCCACCACGACATCTCGGCCCCAGGAGAGGCTTGGACTTGGCCCAAGTTCACATTGGCTGAACGCAAAACCAACGCTGTGGCCGTGGTGACCACCCGACAAGAGCCCCCGGCCTCTGACCACGTTGGCCTTCCTCACTTCCAGAGAGAAGGACTGTGATGACAGAAGTTACCATAGACCAAAAGAACTGGCATTAAAGTCTTCAAGAAGATTGTATGAACATCTGATCAACATGGAGTGACCAGGGAAAAGACCAGAAGGCCATGTCCATAAGATGTCACAAGTTAAAGGTTTATGTTATCCCACAGCAACTTGAAAGGTGGAAAGACCACAGAGCTGTGGGCTGTAGAACAGGACAGCGCAGACCATACGCTGCCCACGAGCTACAGACTCTGTATCTCCACCTAACACCATCTCCCTGATGCTCTCCCCTCGTCCACTGCTCAGGTCAGAGCTGCACCACAGCAAATCCCCATACCCTCAATGGCCTGTGCCTCCAAACATGGGCTCATTTCTTCTTTTGGGCACAGCCTTGCAGGGTGATGACAGGACAGCCCACCAAATCCAGAGTCGTGCTGATGTCAGACACGTGAAATGCAAGCTATGCCACCGCGGTATGAATGGAAAAGAATGATCAGCCCCAGTCCCTCAAGAAACACTCTTCAGACTGACCTTGAACTATAATTTACAAACAAGTCCTCCGTTTTCTGCTCTCAAGTGTAGCCCTGGAGCTTGTCTCACAGGTAACCGGAGACGGTGGAAGAGAAGCTATTTAACCTCTTGGTCTTTTAAATCATGAACAGTCAGCAGAAAGTAATGACACAGAGAAAAGCTAGCAAGTCATTACTGGCGATATGGTATGAAATAAAGCACAAGCGAAAGAGGAAACCTTCCGATTGATTTTAATAGGTTTTGAATTAAGCTCTTCAAATTGGAGAGCAGACCTTAAGAGACACACAGACTAGCAGACTGAATTTCACCACTACGGATGTTATTACCAATTCACAACAAAAAACCCTGTAGTAAAGGGCATGCCTGAATGCTGCGACTGAGGCACAGAAGTGGGAGGAGGTACTGCAGTTTTTTAGTTCTGCATTCTTTATTTTATTCTCTCCTATGAAGACAAGCTCCAGCCAGAGAAATTGTTGAGAGGCTTTGACCTGCCTTAGATACCTGCTAGTCTTCATACACTTTTCCAAAGAACCACTCCCAGAAAAAATCTGCTTTAACTTGCTGCTAACGCTCTGGCCTGAAGGCTTAGCATGGCATACAGCCACTCTTTCCTCATCGCACAGTTTGAGGCCAAACTAATCAATAACAGGTTGTTAATGCCAATGAATTCAAACCAGCAGTTTGTTTTTAAAATGAAAAGTTACTGAAACAGAACTAAATATTGCCTCAATCAAACTAGCCGCAGTAGCAATAAATAATTAAAGCAATAAACTAGTTCATAAATAGAGAACATCATTTAATTAATTTCACCACCACATATAGAAATATCAATACTGCAGTGAGAGATGGAGCATACAGGAAAGCAGGGAGCTAACGTGCTTTCACATCCACAGCCACACACCAGCACAACAGCAAAATGATTTTATTTATATAAAAATCAAATCCTAGCAGTAATAGAGTACTTTGAAAGAATAAGTAGCTGTTGAGAGCCAGATAACTGGCTCAAGCAGGGAGACACTGTGTACGTGAAATACATTTTCAAAGCTGAGCGAGCGATAGGAAGGACGGAGCAGAATGAGTTATTTGAGGTAAAATCTTCACAAGTACTAGATAAGAGCCGTCCTCATGATCTATCCCTGCCCATGCCGCCACACGCCCTTTCCCGTGTGCCCCATGACCACAGACAAATCCGTAAAGGCTTCAGCTTCCCCCCACCTGCTATAGCTGGGCAACCAGGAGCAAAATCCTGTACAGTCAGGACTGAAAACGTTCTGAGCCGGTGGGGTTTCGCCGTGTCTTCCTGGCCCAAGCAGTAGTGCCCGGGCACGGGGCGCAGACCGACGTGCGAGCTCCCGATCCCCGGCACGCTGTGCGCTGGCTCCTGCACCCATAGCACCTGGGGTCCCTTGGTTCAACTGAACGGATGAGAAATGAGAGCTTTTTATCTGTCTGGATCTCCTATTTGTAAGAAAAAAAGCAAGCGTGCATACCCATACTCTTCTTTCACGACTCTGGATCACACATACACACATCTGCTTTTCCTTCAGACTGAACCAAAACCTTTAGGGATGAGTAAGATTTGTTGAAATAATGAAATACAAAACTGCAGAAATTTTGCAGATGTCGGCTGCAGAGTATTGCCCCGGTGCTTTGGTATTAACAAAGCCTCCCTCTATTTAAAAAAGTTGCTACAAAATACCAGGGTAACGCTTAGATACCTCAGGCTGTTGAGATGTTTTTTATTTGTTTTTAAGGAAGGTAAGCGCAGACCTTGCAGTCTCATCTCTCGCTCGATGTAAAGCACTGCCTTCCCCAGGGAGAGCTGTAAGCAGCTATTTCGCAGAGCTGTGTATCACGATGAGGTACAGAGGAAAGTCATTTCAGGCTGGTCCGTACCACAGAAACATCTATCAAAAATAATTCAGCACAGCTAAACAGAAAAGTCATACCGACTTTGACAGCAGAGCTCTCCTCTAAAGATACTCCACCTCCAATATATTCGGTGCTATCCATTACAGACGGGGAGGGCTGCTGGAAGGGCGCACGATGATGTCTAACAGCCAGGAGGGTGCTGGCCCTGGAGGTACCAGCTGAGATGCTGAATTTTCTTACTTTTTCTTCAAGCTTGCCCTTGCTCCAACAGATGCTCTGCAACACAAACCCCACGAAGGTTGTCTCTCAAACCTGGCTCGAGCAATAACACAAACCAGGCGCTTCATAATTATTCACTGCACACAACCGCATCCTTCTGTATGTTCTGCATGATCTCTCCAGCCGTCAACAAAACGGGCAACCGAGCAGCTAAAGGCCAAATTTGCAAACACGGGCAGGCACACGGCTCCCACCGCTGCGGGGCTGGGGAGCGGAGGCGGCTGGGTGAGCAACGCCAAGGAGGCCACGTCTTCCAGGGGACCTTGGGGCAGGAGGACAGCTTTCCAACGCAGAAGGGAGACTGGTAATCATAGAAAGTTTTGGGTCGGAAGGGACCCCTAGAGGTCATCTAGTCCGACCTCCCCCGCAGC
>Ga0181612_110114_pt1 | contig 21577 bp, 11 predicted proteins | sample HoacroProtozoa21_FD_119630 | JGI IMG/M metagenome (GOLD analysis project Ga0181612, IMG submission 119630) | Hoatzin crop microbial communities from Cojedes, Venezuel. Combined Assembly of Gp0051906, Gp0051904, Gp0051908
GTTACAAAGCCCCATGTATGTATCTGTGACTCATATTTCTATGCTCTATTTAGAAGATTGTTATCTGATATCTCTCTCTTGCTTTCTGTATTCCTTTCAGAACAACAGTTTTCCCCTTCGCCTTCACAGTGGGTGAACAAACCAGTCCTGCCCTTCTTGAAAGGTCATTTCAGTGACAGCAGGTGCAGGATCACTGTTGCTATCATATGATAATCAATAATTATGTTGTAGTATTCCATTGTAATCCTTATTTCACTTTGAGAGAACAGCTTTGCTAGGGAACTGCCTTAGTGGCAGGACCTTACAAGTTTTCAGATGATGTGAAAGTGATTCCGTGAGAACCACCAAGTGAAGTGGAACACTTAGACAGTCTGTCATTGGAGGTGGATGAATTTCCTTCTACCAGGGTCCTCCCATTGTGGTGCTTTGTCTTTGAGCTACAAGTGGCCCAGGAGTAGTCTGCTGTACACTAGCAGATCCCACCGACAGCCACAAGTGCTGGCCGCTTTTTAAAATTGTGCATAAATATTTCTTCCAAGAGCTGTGAAGTTTTATTTGTACGTCATGCACCTTGCCTCTCACTAAATGAATAGGCAATTAAAAAGCAGCCTAAATGGCGATCCTTGTCTCTTAATTATAAGGAAGGCTGCTGGTTCAGATTGAAATGTGTTTATTCCACCCTCATGCATGATCCAAAGCTTGGTTTTGTTTTCTGTAGATGACATATCTGAATCAACACCTTTTGTTGTGAATCTACTAAAACCAATGAGCAAAAATCACTTCTGTAGTTAATTTACGTGCAAGTAAATGTAATATTCGTGGCGAACTTGATCGGAAGACTCTGAACATCCATGTACATTTATTGAAAAGCGGGGAACTTGGGGTTGTGATTTCCTATGTTGTAAATGATGTCAGCAGCCAACAGGCTCTATAGCTCAGCCTGAGCGCAGGCAAGAGCCCCAGGATCTCAACTTCAGACTCTGGTAAAACTTTATTATCTTTTTCTGGGGTCCTCATTAACGCTCCTCAAAAATGCTCTTAAATATTTCTGGCAAGCAAAGCTTCAGTGTAATTTTACAGTATTGTTAAGGATTTATTAATTATAAGATTTTCTTGCAGAGTCTATTTATATTTGATCGTGACATTAATTGGTTGCCAAAACAAACTAGAGTTAATTGTGTTTAATTAAGTGGTTAGGAGCAAGAAAGGATGGTTTATTTGGAAAATAGGTTTCATTTATTTATATGTTTATTTTTATAAGAACAAGAATAAATGAAGGGAACTTCTTGTTTAGCATCTTTTCCCCTGCATGCTGCCTAGGAATCATCAATAACACAGTTGTGACTTCGAACAGGTTTAAGGATGGAAAAGTGTCTGAGTTACATATATTTGCCTGTACAAACCTATTAAGAAGTAGTACATGTTCACATTCTGAATCATTTTGAATTTAAATAAAACCTAAAACCAAGCAGAAATTATATCAAGTAACACTGAAAGTAACATTAAGGTAGGGTTCAGAACAATGCATTTTGAAAATATATTTCAGAGAATAACTTAGCTTTGTTTTGGATATGGCTGAAGGTGCTTTGGATAAGGAAAGTATGGCAAAATACACTAAAATAAGACTAGATAAATATTTTATATAATAATTATATTAATACAATATATAGTCATATTATATTTCTGTGATATAGTAATTTCTATATTTTCTATCATGCATTTCAAGATCAGCTAATTTTACTTCTTAGAAGCTTTTGAATGTCACCCTGTTTCGTATCTTGGTGATAAAATCAAAACTAAGTGGAGAATTGAGGACTTAATTTCTTTTAAGGAATCAGTTTCGGAAGTTGAAACTGTAATTTAAAATAATAATTTTATATCTTTGTGCCTTACTTACTTCTGCCTTGATATTCCTCATTGAGGAAAGATATAAAATCATCTACATAAGGTTTCCGCTACCCCAGCAGCTACCTAAACCATGTCACCATCCTGAAAAATGAATAAATCCTGCCTGGAAGCATATATTCAGATATACCAGGGGCTGCCTCTTTCCCAAAAGAAATCAAGACCTCACAGACTTCATATCCAATACCAAGGCAAACACGAGGAAGGTCTTGTGTGTCCTTCTAGCTGGTACCAGCTCTTGTTTTAGTTGTGGCAGCACTGAACTTAAAGGAGGCCTAGTGTTTCTGGAAGTTGCCTTTTTTCCCCCAAATTAGGTTTCTCTGCTGTTTTAATTGAAGATATTTCACTTATCTAAAATTCTTGCTTGAATCTGTAAGCTACCAGGGCTACACTAACACTGTTGGCTGTGAATAATAACTTATGAAGTTCCTCTTCTTGGTTACTTGCATGGGATGCTTTCAAATCTGGGTGGTCAGTCAGTCAGAAGACACTATTGTTCACTAAAACAAAAGCTCGAGAGATGAGCTGAAGATAACAGAGGTTTTTGAGTTTGTAATTGGTTTCAGTGAGCCAGGGCAGGATCTGACAGAGAACGATTGTGTCTAAGCCAGCTCCAACATCTGTAGTGTAATTATTTCTGTAGTAATATTGTATTTTTGTGAGGCTTTAAAATGCAGATTTTTTTTTTTTTTTTTTTTTTTTCCCCCGCTCCTCAGGTAATTAGAAACTGTCTTTCCATGACTGAAACTTCAGTGCTTTCTCCATTAAGTCAGCTGCCTGGGTGGTGTTTATCTTAACCTTGTTTTGAGTTTCTCCAACAAATAGATGACTCCTTTAGTTCTAATTTAGTGTCTCTTGGTATTTCTATTATCTCTTTCTAGTTGGCAGGCAAAGAAATCAGATGTGCATCGAATGAAACCATTTGTCATGGATTAGTGCATGCAAATGCCTTGGTGACAGCAATAGACAAAAGCCAGTGAATGTCTGAATGCTAACTTGGGAGGAGAAAATTAACAAAGCCAAACCACCAGTGATAGCAGTCCCTAAATGAGACTCTTCAGTGCCTAACAGCAAGGCAACACTCTTCTGGCACCTCCCTGGCCGTTTTTTCTCTTAATGAAATCCTAAGACATTAGGGTAATGCGCAGTGACCCCTGCTGAGTGGAGACGAGTCCATGGGAGCTCCTGACTTTCCCAGAGCTGCTCGATGTCAGGACCTTCCCTCTGTCTATTAAAACTAATGTGTATCCACAGTGGAGAGGGGGGCCGGGACTCATGATTGGGCAAAAATAGAGAATACCATTAGTGGTACTCCAGCATGCGTATCCCAGTTTGTCACAGCACACTGGGAGTCAGAAGAGCTGCCAGGCGGGATACTGAAGTGGATTGTGTAGAGGTGGAATATATCTTCCTTAGTGTCTTGGTTGGAAATGTTTTGCATTTCCCTTTTCCCCTGAGGATAGACTTGGTAATTGTTTAATGCTGATCTCCTGCTGTTGATAACGTGCTGAATTGAACGAGTTGACAGCAGTTATTAGATATTTATCTCATGCTTGTGATTGCTACTCCAGTTTCTTTATGAGTCTGGTTGGACTCTGCTGAGGCCTAATGGGTAAGTGTGCGCTCTGCCGGGTTCCCCACTCGAAGGACGGTGTGAGGAGGAGCTGAGACACAGTTATGGGAAGGGAATTTGAGATGCCTTGACTGGGACCAGGCTGTGGATAACGAACATCCTGTGCACACTTGCACACTGTATTTCTGTCCCTCCCAAACCACCCTTAGGAGAGCACCAGACGCAGAGGCTGTGGTTTAGTGAAAGGACCACAACGTAGCCGGATCACATACCATTCACTCTAGCTTTTTACTCCATTTTAATCTTTTTTTTTTCCTCATTTCTTATTCTATTTCTAAATCTGTGTCCCTTCCTGTAAACCAATTTATTTTATTTTTTTTAATCTTTTGTTGTCTAAGCTTTTATGGCTCTCGCTTTTAGAAAAGACTCTCTGCACCTCCTCATCTTAAAGTCCAGTGCTCCTTGATGTGATGCTTGAGCAACAGAATGCCACTTGATTTCATCCCAACTAGAACACCATTCTCATTTTTATGAAATAGTTTCAAATGTTGCTATTTGGAAAGCACCGAAATAGAGCTATTTGATTAAAAGATTTGAAATGCTAAGATATATTTTCCACTTTCTGGTATTGACACCGTATTTTAAGTGTTTTCTAACAAGAACTGGGAAAAATATAAATTAAAGCCTTTTTCACCCATAGGCAAAATTATTTCTGTTGGTCAGAATTTTCACATGGGAAAAATTTCCCAGGTGCCTTGTGCCTGTCTCTGAAGCAGACTTTATGCAAGGCAATATATTATTAAAGTGCTTTCTAATTTTGTTTCCCCCCTTATGTTTTGATTTTGTGTATTTATACTGGAACCAGACCTTCATCCTTTATGCACACAAAGGTTCTCCCTGTTTTGATGCTGTAGTGTAGTCAAGACTCCTTGTTGAGGTTGTGATGTTACCACAGACAGAAGCATGTTAGTCAGACTGGGTGATGCAGGCTCTGGAAAGCAAACTCTTGACCGAGCAGGACCAGCTCTGAAAATGCACAAATGTTGGTGCCAAAAATAGGTGCAAATTAAAGGGAAAGGAATTTCTGCTTTTGGCATGAATCATTTGATGGGTTCCCCTAGAAAACAGTTCCTTGCCTTCTTAGATTGTATTTGAATTGGCTTTGAGATGCATGTTGCTGGACAGTGTTTTATGATAATGTAGCTTCTATGAGCAGTGAGATATCAAGTGGTTCTTTTGTACCAGTCATACTCCTCTGAGGTTCAGGCTATGCAAGCCCCCCCCCGCCCAAGCCCTGTTCTTATGTAAATTGAATTATTTGCTTATGTTCTTTTTTGTTTTGTTTTCTAGTCTGTCAAAGGAAAAGGTGTAATCTATAGTGTCTAGAGATGGAAACAAACTACAAAGCAGTATTGCATTTGTACTGAAGTCCTTCTGATGAGGGTTGCATGTTTTTGATATGCTGCTCCCTACATCTGAGGGGCTGTGCCCTTTAACAGGTGAGAAGGGATTATCCCTTAGTCCTGACAGAATCTATGAATCAAAGTCTGTTTAGGGGAAAATCATACGGAGTTTAAAATGCAAACCTGCTTTTAAATGTAACTATAGTGAAATTATTTCCTCTGTATAATACGTGTGCATTGTATAAAATAGTACCTAAAGTTTCAGAGGTCGTACTGTAAGCTGTATCCTGTCTGCTTTTAAAGAAGTGCTTTAATGTCCAGATTTCACATAGGAACCAAGCAAATATATGAACAAAATTCAAATATGCTTTTGTCAGCAGGGATTATTCCATAGTCCGATAGCACATACAAGTTTAAAAACACCAATATTTGCTATAAAGAGAGCACAGTTTTACAGGACAGCCAACCAACACCTGTATTTCTGTTTGGTGCTTTTTGTTCTCTTTATGCCCAACCAAGGGACAGTTGATCCCCCTGTGCACTCTGTACACAGCATACAGCTGTGGAGTAGATCATTGGAGGAAACGGAGATCTCCACCATGAGCATATGAGATGCAAATAAGCAAGGTTTCGTTATTCTGTTCCTCGCATAGCCTCTTTAAGTGAGGCTGGTGGCTGCCAGACACTGTCCTCCAGCTGGTACCCAGAGCAGGCATCCCGTCCCTAGTGCTCCATCCTTGGCATGGCTTGGTGTGCAAGTACAAATGTTGCTGTGAGGCGGGTGATGGATCATGGAGGCTCTTAGCTCCCTCTTTTCATGAAATAAAGTGCTTTACTCTAAGCTAGCTTCACGCTGGCTTAAACTTTCATGGTGGTTAAGCTATAATCTATCAGACTGCCCCAGCTGTGAGGTGTAAAGAGCCTTCGTGTTCACTTACTGTTACTCAATTGACAAACAAGATGTTGTAGTGAATTTTTCTCCTGTGTCCATGCTCTCAGCTGAACCACAGGCTCAGCGCATGCAGACAGGCAGAGCGGCGTTTGCTTCAAATGTGGAACTTCCCACTTTTTGCTTAATTGCTTCCTTTAAGAGATGAGAAGGTTGGGCTTGTCTTTGGACAAAAAGGCTTCTGCTGTAGGCGTGCTTCTCATTTGAGGGCTATGCTTCCCACCAGTTTTGTGCGATGCTTCCGATCTTTCACAGGCAGCATAACACTGATTCTGCATAACTCAAAGAGCAGATTTTTTGCAGTGCATCTGAGTTGTAAATCTTGTTAACTGCAAACTGTTATCTCAATACACTTGCAGGCCAGCTACAGCAGCATAAAATCTTGTGGTGACATAAATCATGTCAAGTTTTTTTAAATGGGGGAAAAAATCTCGGACTGTTTCATTTGCTACAATTGGAAAAAAAACTTAATCTCTTGATTGCTTCTAAAGACACAGATTGCTCTGTGGAAAGACCTAGAAGATCAGTCCCAAAAGAGAACTGTGCTGTGGGGGGTCCTAGATGGAAAATCACCTATGAACAATGTCTTGTTTGATCCAGCCAAAAGTGTGTGGGGGCACTTGGTAGGGCTAAGATGCTCTTATGGTCCTGCATGTCCTTCCCCTTTTTTGGCTGCTGCTGATGATTTTTGAGCCAATTGCAGAAGTTTTGCTTCTCACTTGCTGGAACCTAGAAACCTCAAAGCTGGGAAAAGGTCTTCTCCATTGTTTACCTCTGCTTTGGCAACATAGAAGCTCAGAGGTTATATCTGTTTACCACTGTTGTTATGTTTCCTGGCAGGACTTCATGCTGTCATAGAGGCACAGCAGGAATCCTGTCTCCCAGTTCATGTGAGAGCCACCTGGTTGGACTGGGGAGTCCTGGCAAGGGATTCTTTTCCACAGGATGCTTTTCCTCTCATGTAATGAAAAGGCAGCTGAGCTTCACTGATGTCCACTGCTTGGCTTGCAGAGAGTGTCCAGAGGCTCTTGTTAGGCCTTGAGAATCAAACTAGGACTGGATTCCATCTGTATTGCTGAATTAATGTAAAAATTGATAATTTTAACCTCTTGTGGTTATAAGCTTTTAAGTGCTTGAGGAACTGTAGTAAATTTTCGTTTCTGTTGTGACAATTGTTTGTTTATTTTTGTAGGCTGAGGGAATACAGGGTAACACTTTATTTTGCAAAGCAGTGTTTCTTTTGTTGTGTGACTAAAGCAGTGTAAATAATTGAATTTTTTTTTTTATTTGACAGCTGAAGCAAGATATAAAGTGTTGGTTTGGTGCAGTATTTACATTTTAAAATTAGTTTAGAACAATTTGATTATTTTTCTTACTAACTGGAAAAGAAAAAAAAGAAAACAAAACTGGAAACAACCTGTATTTCTAAACAATGAAAGAAAAGCAAGGAAAAGGCCAAATTAAATTAATTAAAAAAAAAAGTCTAGAGAAGGTACTGCTTCTTTCTTCAAATAGGTTTAAATCAGAGTAGCTCTAATCAGAAGTTATGTTCTGCTGTAGGGATTGACCCTTCACCTTTCTCCCAAAAATAGAGCTGTGGTGTTAAGATATTGCTGGTATGGAGAGTAACTTCCAGTATCTCTGAATTTTCCATTTTGGATAAAGAATTAGGTGATCAGGAGACCAAAGGTGGGACATCAGGAGTTTTCTCTCTCCCTTGCTATAAGAGGGCAAAAAAAGCCAGTCCATTGCTCACAAGTCTCCATGGCTAACATAGGGCTTTCTGTAAGGTTGAGTGCGCTTTGAGACAGGCCCTACTCCTGCCAAGAAGTGAAGCGAAGCAAGGGAGGAGGCAGTGCCAGACTCACAGCCGCTATAACTGAGCGCACAGCTCTGCTCTGCGATGGTGGTGCCCAGGGCTAGTCATGGAGAATTAATGCATGTGAAAAAGAGGTTTTAACAAGCAAAGGATGGGTATTTTAAAAATACCTTGTTGCAAAGTTTAACCTCTGGGAAGGGCATCCCATGGGTGATTTTGCTTTTCTTTCAGGAGAAAGCTGAACCACTGCCCGCTAACTCTCGGTACAGCGCAGTAGGTGCAGATTTTCTGCCCTTCTGCTGCATTTCAACATGTGGCTTGAACAGTGGCTTCTGTCTCCCTCTGCTTGTGTTTTGGAGGAGGCCAAGGCTGCACCCACCCACAGCATTCATGGCCTCTGTCCATCCATTCAGAAAGAAATGGGAGCCCATAGAGAGGGACAGCAAAACTTTGACAAACTGATGTTTGTCTGTAGTGCTATTGATGTTTTTTCCTGACTTCTCAGTCATCTCAAGATCTTTGCTAGTTTAAAGAGCCAGTTTCACTCATCAAGGTAACAGTTATTTATGTCAGAGACCACTACTCCTTCTCCTTTAATATGCATCTGTAGTGGTTATTTTGCTGTCCTTGAAGAAACACAGACTGGAATATCACTTTCTGAGACATGCTTCTAGGTTCTTTGTAACAGAGGCTCAGTATTAGAAATACGTTTCTTTAAGTAATAGCACCTGCTTTTGTCATTTTTATGTAAACTCAGCTCTGCTTTGCAAAGCACCACTGTTCTCGTCTTCCAGAGAAAATGTGGTTGTCTATCAGCAGTGAAGCTGTGTCTGTGTGCTCTAATATTAATCATTGAATCCAGCTGTTATGTAAACTGTATCTACATATGCCTTTTTCATGTCAAGTTCTTGGAGCAGTGGGAAGGGAGTGTGGTGGGAATCATAAGTGGCCATATTGGGTTTTAAGTAAGAGTAATTACAGTAAATTAGTGAGGGATTATGTGGCAGAGACCTTTAGTGAAATATATAGACTTGTCAAAAAAATAGTCTTCTGGTAGGAACATACTTGGCAGTTTTGACAGGATCCAAATTTTGGTAAAACAAAATGAAAAGGAGGCTGAGATCTTTTCAACAATATGATCAGTGGTGTGGTGGTTTGGGCATTTCCCTGGAAGCTGATTCAGATGAAGGACTTAAATCTCAGTCTTTCACTGGGCTGTTGAGTTTGTCTGAATTTTCCCTTTGCTGGGGAGAAAGTCAGATTTGACCAGTGAGCCGCTCGTTCAGCACGCAGGGAGCTGACGGCATAGCCTGGCAGCAGCACAGCATAAAGACCAAGGATTGTTTTTCAGCAGCACAAAGCACAAACCTCTTTCCAAAGCCTTGTGATTTTTGTAAAAGTACCAGCCTAGTTGTGTGTGATGTCTTTTCATGTTGTTACCCAGCTCCGTGGATGATCTGTAGCTGTCAAATCTTGCAGAGCCCCATCTTACTGCCAGCAGAAATAGAATGGGGTGTAAAACACTTAGGCTTGGTTTTGACGGCCCTTCATGTGGAATAGAAAATGTAGATCCATTTCATAACTGACAAAGAGCTGATTATTTATGTTTCTTAGAAAAGAACTGAGAATGTCTAAGAATCTTTTTTTACCATTATGGATGACTTTCCTTGTGTTTTCGCATCGTTCTTCCTGAATCATGACAAACTGAGATTAAACAACAAACAGCTCCTGAAATCTGTCATTTTATTCAGTGATTTACATAGGGTGGTACCCGTAAATTGTGGAGGCAGCTACCGGATACTGTGCATGAACAATACTTTATTTGTAATGTAGCTTTGAGAAACATCCTGTGAATCGTATCTGCAGAAGATAATGGTGCCATCCCATGAAAAAAGCTGCTTAACATTTTCAGGACACTAAGCCATGAGGCAAAGGTGCTATTTTTTTATTTTTAATATAAACCTGGAAGTTTTTATGCTGGATTATATCACAGTCTGCCTATCTCTTTCTTCTCAATGCTTTACCATGTCATCTAAATGTCAAAAGAACAAAAATCCACCTCCTGTAACAGGAAAAAGGTGAAGATTTTCCATTTTGCTCTGGTGCTCTGAATACTTTGACATCTGTAATATAACCATTTCTCAGTAAATAATTCAGCCAGTTTTGGACACCCTCTGTTGTCTGAAGCATCTCCCTTTTTTAATGGGAAGTTGTGGAAATGTGCTGTATAAAAGGAGAGTTAATTTTGTTCTGCTGCAAAGCCTCCTTATTTATGGTTGCTATTATTTTATGTATTTCCTTTATTACTCCTTGAGGAGGATGGAGAAAGGTGGCAATGTATCATCTCCCACAGTGAGGAGATGTGGGTACGCGCATGGCCAGACACGTCTAACCCTTTTGTTCTCAGTGGTGCAGGCATATTCGCATACAAGCCTCATCTTATAGTGCAGAGACCCGTTTTTAGTGTACAGAACTGGAATCTGCACTCACTTTCTCCACAGAATGTTGTCCTTTGCTCTTCCCTTATTTCTTGTCTTCTTAAAATAGCCCATGGCGGGGATGTTCAAAGCAGCAAGGTGTTTGGACTCTCATGGATAACTAAAGGCTAAATGTTTCCATCAGCTGACCAGGTCATGCAGTCAGTTATTCAGATAGTCTCAAGGGCTGGGGGTTTGGCTTTATTTCTGCTGGGCCTTGATGAAGACTGAAATGTTTGGAGTTTTGCTATTGCTGTGAGCATTGTGCAAGTGCCAGCCCAGAATGGGATGCTTCCCCCAGGACCATGGCGTGTCATGGACCAAAGCAGCAGTGGGAACAGCATTGTAAGGGGCAGCAGAAAATCCCTACATTGCATTCCCCAGGGGAAATGAATGTTGCTGCCTTCTTCAGGCCTGTCCCCCCCGCCCTGAGATAATTTCTGCAGTTCTCCTAATAGCAGTAAAGACATCTGTTTGAAGCTGCAGAAGCAAAATGTGTCGATAGCTGTGCTGGCCGGGGCAGTAGCAGGAACATCGCTGCAATGCGCGAAGCTCAGCACACACTTGCTTTCCATGATGCTTGTTCATGTACCCCCAGGCCAGTCTGGCTTTGTCTGTCCTCGGGGCACAGCCCTGCAAGGCTTGAGGTGGTGCTGGTGAGTTGTGGTCCTGGTGGAGGAGCTTTGTACCCATCCCCTGCTACTGCAAGGCAAAGGCCCAGCTGACCTGAAGAAAGACAAGGTGCCATCAAAGGCACAAGGCTTCTCCCATTCTCTTTAGTCTATATACACTTGTGATCTACTGGTTTTTTTCCTTCCTGTCAGTGAAAACCTTCAGAAATATTACCCCATGGATTGGAAATACTTATGAAATTCCCTGCTTTTTCATTATTGGTTTTGTTACCTGCCCACCCCACCCCCCCAAAAAAGGATACACCCTTCTAATATTTGTTTAATAACTTTTTTTTTTACTTTTACCTTCTATGCTCTGGTGGCCACAGTTAGGTAGACCTCAGTGCTTGCAAGGCTTATGTTTCTAAATGAAGTACTGAAAATCATAAAGGATAAATGTATGAAACCTGGGAACAATATCAATTATCCTGCCTTTCTTCTCTAGAAACATTTTTCATATTACATTTTGAATTACGATTCCTTTAACAAATTCTAAACTGTATATATATATATCGACTTAAGTGGAGTAAGTGCCCAAAGTATCATTAAGTTTTGCCATGACTGTTTCTGTCAATATTTAGTGTTTGGGTAAGTGCAGTTCGTGCTATAAACAAAGCCATGGTAAATAGGTGGATTGTATGTATACACATCCATACCTTACTGTAAGCCAACTCATTTCCTGCTTTACATTCCCCACATTCATGCGGGTTTCTTTTGTGGGGGCTTCAGGCACTGTGTGCTTGTGTAGGTGTGGTAAGATTCAGAAGCTCCAAATCCACAAAATCAATCCACTTGGTGATCTTCTGGTAAATAACACCCAAGAGTTTATGGTTTATTCAGCTCTGTGATAGATCATAATTTGGATTTACAGCCGTTTGCCAGCCCGGCAGACAGAGGGGTAAATATCTTCTCCAGTGGGAGCTGCCAACCTGGCAGCACCTACGTGTTATGCTTGGGGCCCAGCAGTGAGGGGATCTTATGGCCTCCCCGGGGAGGGACCGATGCCTTGCTGCTCGGCGGCTCCCGTGGCTGCCTGGCTGCCCTGTGCTGCAGCTGCCTTTCAGGATGGGCTGTAAAGATCTGGTAGTTATCAGGGAGTGGGGATGTGAGGTAGTAGCAGGTTTTCTTTACTGTAAGCTTGCCAAGCATTTTGGTTTCATCACGCTTCTTCTGGCAGTGATAGATATATTAATTAACATTTTTATAGCATAATAGTCTATAGCCTTAAAATGTCAAATTGTGAGCGCATTTGTAGATTAGGTTCAACTATTAGTGCTTTTCCAGGAATTATATATAGATATGTATTCTTTATTGGCAATATTAAATCATCGTAGTTGAAGAGCTATACATCTGTTCGTTATTCAGTTTTCCCCTGCTACCAGAAACATGCAGACATCACAGCATCTCACCCTGCTGTCAGTATTTGAAGATGTTTTCTCTCTTTAAGTTTCCTTTATAGTTATATAATATGGAGGAGTTGAGGATATAAAGGTTTCATCAGTGTGCTTTTCTGTAACTTAATTTATATTTATTATTTTTTCAAGGAGGGAAACTTCCACACTTATGAGGAGAAAAAGAGGTAGATTATGAAACATTGTTCTTTGTGGCAGCAATGAAAGTGTTCCGTGATTTGGGATGTTTGAGCAAGCCTGCTGGGAAATGGATTAGTAGGCCAGGAGTGGGTATTGTGATCAAAGTGCATAGTAAATTAATTTACCTCGCACTCCTGAATCTTATCACATAGATATCACCTCTACACGTGAAAAGATATATGAGTATGGGTGCAGTGTTGCTCTAGTGCTTATATCTTATTCCAGAACTTAAATAATTTAGCACTCCTGCTTTAACCTTATTCAAATATTAAAAACCCTGCAATCCATTAGATTTGCTTTTGTTACAACTGTAATGTTACATTTTCGTGCCATTACGACACCAGTTCATAATTGCGGCCCAGACAGGTCTTTGGCCACTCGAATAGAAAGCAAAACTGGTTTTGGCTGGTAAATGCTAAGCAATTTAATCATGAACAAGGACATGCATTATAAAGAAGAAAGAATTATAAATTCACTGACATTGGGAGCCCTTTTTAAAGGAACTTTTTCATCTGCTCACTCTTGCAACTTCTGGCTTGCAGTCATTTCCCACAGCAGTTCTGAGTGATTTTTCAAGTTGCAGTAGTTACGCTTCACAATTAGACTTGGCTGGTAAACAGTTCATTAAAAACAGCTACTTCAAAGCAAGAAGAGAAGAAAAAAGTCTTTCTGAGCTTTTGACGGAGAATGGAACAACATAAACAGCTATCTATTGTTGAAGGGCCTCTAGGTGGAGGGGTGGTGGTGCAGTGAAGTTGAGCATGGGAAATGCACAGTTAAGTCCTGACCTGAATTATGGGTGTCAAGACTTCTCGTTTTGCTACTCATGGTCCAGGAAAATGCCCTGACAAAGCTGCTCTGGTCTCTCTGTGCCTTTGGCCAAAACTTGCCTTGATCCTGAGCAACTCCTGCCAGGTGGCTCTCCTCCTCAAAGTTTCAACTGTACAGAATACATGCTATCAGATTACAAAAAGATTCCCTCAAAAAAAATAGTCTCGATTAGCTGTAGTCACTGTGCTTAATTCAGTTAAGCTGAACTGACCTGCTGCTGGTGGAGATGGCAAGCAGACTGTCGCAGAGAAGAGGGTTTGCTCCTCTCCTGCCGTCCCATGACTGCCTTGAAATGATTGCTTGGCTCCTGTCTGCAGAGCCACCGACTTCTTTAGCTGGAGTCTCTTTATTGCCTGGGTTCCTCTAATTAATTACTTATCTCCAGGTCTTTTAAAAATTTGCTAATTGGTGTATATGTAGATGTCTGTTTCCCCTAAAGTCTGAAACCGTCTTATGTACAGCTTATCTAAGTGTACATTCAGCTAAATTAATACTAATTACAATATCCAAGACTCCCATGAATTGTTCATTTTCTGAAAAGAGAAGTTTTCTTGACAGTTATTTATGGGTAGAGGTCATGAATATCACTGTATTAATCTCTTTTGATTACCAAAACCTAATAACTCAGATTGCTTCTTCCTAAAATAGTTTGGGTTCAATTAATTTGCTTTTACTGCTGGATCTAACATACATTCTGCTGTAGTAAATTATCTGCTAATGAAACTAAATCTTTTTAAATCAGTTCAGACTTCCTTGTGACTACGTTTGTTCTTGTTACACTTCCATTTGAGGAAAAATATGTACCTGAAAACACGGAAAATTCAAATAAAAAATACAGTTACTCAGATATTTCATTTTGTCTGAAATTTCTGAAATGAAATATTGTCACTTCTAAAATTCTTTGGATTTTTGACACCAAGATGAGTGGGTTTGACATAATTTTTTCCTATATTTTTTAGCATAGAATTACTAGTGTTTCTTGGAGCTTTTTTGTTTATTTAAGTTGCAGGGCTCAACCTTTACTTTCAGTATGAAAATAAAACACGTACCAGATATCAGGGTGGATAAGCTGAGGATGCTCTTTGCATCAGGCGGTGATGTCAGATCAGCCCAGGCTCTTATAGCATGGCCACACAGAACAAGGAAGATTCAGTCAGCTGAGATCGGCTGCAAGGATGTGCGCGGGAGAACAAGCTAAGCCGTTGAGGGTGGTAGTGTTTCCAAAAGCTCGTTGAATGATGAGGTGGTGCAAACATTGGAACTCAGACTCTGAAACTGGCAAGAAAAAGGTGATGGAAGAAGTTGCTACTCTCTTAGAGAAGGAGAAAATCTTTCCAAAACAGGCAGTTGGCTCTCAGTTGAGACTTATCGTAGTGTTACTCCATCAGCAGAACGTAGGCACCAAGACCACACTGATTCAACAGCATTTTACAACCATTGCCCAAAAGACTTGGGACGGTAGATAACTGAGTTCTAGGGTTATATATAAAAGCACCTTTAGACCCTCTTACAAAATGAGATTTCTTGATGGCTCATGTGAGGGATTTTAGATGGTTGAAGCAACCCATGAGAGAAAGCAGTAAGTGGTTAATCAAGACACTTGATCTTAACCAGTGCAAAATTCATCTCTTCCGCTGAAGTAGAAAATTTGTCATGATAATTCTTATTCAGGTCCATAAGAGTGAGGAGTATGCAGGTAGGTCTGCAGGTGATAATGTGTTTGGGTAGTCAAAAGGGAAGAAAGATACAGCAGTCTTAAATAAGAGGAGGTCAAAGCTACAGAATCACTTTGCAATGTGTTACTCTAATCACAAGTCAACAATATGCTGGGATTCAAAAAACAGATTGGACTTGGATGATTAATAAAAACATCTGTAGATGTATTCAGATATATGTTTTTTTAGCTTATAACTCTCATTTTAACAGTATAAGTTTGCTATTCACTTCTTATCTCTAGTGCAAATCTTAGTTCTGCCGGCACTAAAATCAGCACCTTTCTCTGTGATGTCCACAGCATCTGGCTTTGAAGTCTGACGCAATATAGCTAGAACAAAATTCTTCTCCTACCATGGCTAAAGCAGGACACATCTTTGTGTCACATCTCAGTTTTTGGTATTGTCCACTGAATAATTCCATCCTGCCTATAACGTAAGTGTCATCTTCAGCTCCTCAGCTTGTGTCATCCTGGCCACCTCTGAATCATGGCTGCACGAGCCATCTGAGATGCAATCATTCATGTTTACACGTGCAGCCAGAAGTCTTGTTAAGGCTCTTGTCTCATGCCCTGATTATTTACACCTTCATTTGTCTGTTCTTCATAAGTTTTGTTAGATTGTTCTAGTGGCTATGTGAAATAATGAGGCAAAGTCTGTCCTTAGCCTGTACTTAGCATTCCCTCTGTCCCGGTATCCCCTTCGCTATTGCATAAATTGTAAACTACTTGTTTTGATTCTTCTTAATAGCCTTTTTGGTCTATTCCCAGCAGATTTATCTCCTGTTTATTGTGGTGTACATGCTTTCATGAGTATCTCCCATTGTGCAAGTTTTCATGTTGTTCTTTAGCTACTCTTTCAAAGTACCACGCAGCTTAGTGTTAGCTGCTGTTGGGATACTGGATTAGATGTAGCAATTGGCCTGATATTCCATAATAATTTCTCCATAACTGTAGAAAGAAAGGCTTTCTTTAGATAAAGTGTCTTCAAAGATCTGTACAGATAACAGATATATTATTCTTAAACCCAGGCAACCATGTCTGATCTATAAAGACACCTCCTGGGACATAAAGGTTTAGGTACCCAAATGCAGACTTGTACTTACTGTGGTTTTCAGGCATCTAGTTTAAAAGATCCAGATGCATAAGGATTTAATTTCAGTGTATCTTAGTCCTCTGAATATCCACCTCTCATAAAAAGAAGATTCTAGGTGTGTCCACGCAATGCAAAGGAAAACAGAGATGTCCTAGCTGGAGCCTGTACTAGCTCCAGGGACAACATAGCTACATCAGGACATATTATCTCAAACTGATTGCTGTGTCCCTTTGGTACCCTGCTTCCCTAGCTGGGCTAGTTTCTGTGTTGCTCCACCATCACACATGTGTTGATTGCAAATCTACCTTCTGTGCTCTGGTGCTCATTGTAGACTAATTTTAAGATGTTATATCAGTTTAGGTGCTTATAAGACCAAATTTCAATATTTCAAGTTTATCAAAGATTATCTGAATTACACACGTGTGTTTGTGCTATGTGTTTCTCAGATTTTGTTAATAAACTAACCATTATCAACAACAATTATTAAAAGGTGTAGCTAAAATTTAGTAGTGATTGAATCACTTATGCATGTGAATAGGCATAATATGGAGTGTCCCTGTTTTATTAATCTGAACCAAACTGTGCTGCTCTGAAAGAAGGAAGATGTTATTAAAGTGAAGTATATGTGTATAGCCAGGCTATTGCCTTACACACTGTGGTGATAAACCTAAGGCTTAGGCACTCTTGAAAATATCCCCTACAGAGAAGTGCATGCATTTGTTTATAATAAGTCAGAGACTTAGAACAGGATTTCTGCTGGCGTTTGTAGCCTGTGCCCTGACAGAAGTCAGCAAACACTTAATTAGCATCCAAACCCAACATTAGGGCCTCAAGGGTGACCTTCAGTAGAGGGGAGCAATCAGACACTTTTAATTTCCTAATTACTGAGTAGGGCTAATGGATGCACGGTGACATCAATTCCACAAAAACTATTCTTGGTCCTCTTGGGTTCCTCAGACTCCTTTACTTGTATCGATTGCATTTCTGCCCTGAAAAACATATAGGCAGTGTGAAAGAAAGCTATTTTAGCTTGAGGTGCTGTAAGATCAACGCTGTCATAGTACACATAGTGATTTAAATGTGGTATTCCAAAAAGAGGACAAACTACTGTGCTCTTCTCCACTGAAATGCTGGTTATTAATAACTGTGATTTGTTTTTAAGGAAATACATGTGGAACAGGGAATTCCCTCAGAGCTGACAGTTTAAATTGCTCCAGTCAATAGTACACATAATACCATCAGTAATACTTGTTAAACACAACTCTCCGAAAAGGAGAAGCTAACATTTTAATGTCCGTGGGTGCTCACTTCAGTTGCTCAGCGACTAGTTTATGCATCATAGAGTATCCCTTATTCGCTGATGATTGCTTACTAAATGGACTAAGTGGCTTTAGGTCTGGTGTAGAGCAGGCGGGTGCTGGGTTTCAGGCCTTGCTGCCAGTCAGTATTATGGGTCAGTCACCTGGTGTCGGATTCAGAGGCCACAAAACAAATTATTTCCTTTGCAGCAATGGAATATGGGGTCCTGCTTTCCCCTCTCTGGCTTTTCTCCATCTCTTTGTAGCACAGTTCAAGCTTGTGTAATGACCTGGAACTAAGTAATTACTGTGCATAAAAGTACATCAATGTATTGGAGTAAAATACTAGCAAGTGTACCATATAGTAGCTATACCAATTTAAAAATTACCAATCTAAATCAATTTGATGTGTGAGGTCTCTTGGTGCTTTTCACCAGTGTTGCATTATGAAGAATGGTTAATAACTACTTGGTCTTTCCGTGTCATCTGCTATTTGTTATGCTTTCCAGTGTCCCTCCCTTTTATTTGTTCCTTCTGGAAATGAAGTGTTTAAACTGGTTTGGCATCCTTGATTTCCTTTGGTCCTTTTGCTAGTGTGTGTGTCTCCTGTTTTTCCCGCTTGGCATTTTTTAGGGTGGAGATCTGAAGCTTTACCCTGTTTTACTATGATTTAACTATATTCCTTCTCTACTGGTTTTTTTCTAAGATTTGGTTTTCTAGCTCCCAAATTGTCTGACATCATGGCTGAACTATCATTTTTTTCCAACCTGACGTTGTTTACTTTAGAAATATCTTAGAGAAGGTACAGCTGACTGTTATGACTTGAAGTGGAATTGCATCTGTTCTGTTAACTCTTGCATAAATGATTTTCCCCCTCTTTTTCTAAAGCAAACTACTGAAAAAAAATCAACTGAAATTCAGTTCAGCAAATGAAAATAACAATTAATATTGGCCTTAAAAGTGAAGCAGGGGGAGTTAATGCCGGTATTCCCTCCAGAGCCCCAATGCTATTTTTCTTACTTCGATAATACCAACAAAGTGGAAGCAGCTTGGGCAGATTTGTGTGGGGAGGTGTAAAAGTTGTGGGAGTGTGGAAATAGCAAAATAAATTTATCTTCATCCCACTACAGTGTGTCATGGCAGCTGTTTATTTCAGTAGTGGTTCCACATAAAATACCGAAGCAGAGCCAGCTTCTCTGTTGCCTCAAAGTGGCTGCAGTTTATGGTTATTTTCAGGTAATGGGCCAGTAAGCAACAACAGGCCGGAATGCAGCCTGTATTGTCACGGGTGCCTTGGGCTAGATACAGGTCCTGCTTCTTCATCAGTCGACAAAAAAAACACTGCCAGGAACTGTGCCTGTAACCAGCAGAAAATGTGAAGCCCTCTGAAGAGGAGCTTGAGCTTGAAGGATGCTCTTGCCTCACAGATTTGGAAACAAGCATCCTGTAATTTTTTGTCCCATGTCCCCATTCCTGAGGGGAGCAGTGGGACAAATGCTGAAAAGGATTCCCCTGTTTCTCACCTACCTTCTCCCTCTCACCGGGAAAACACCGTAGTGAGTGACTTGTTTTAAATACAAGAGGTGACTCTAGGAGTGTTGCTGCTGTTGACTGTATGTGGGGTGAGGTCCAACACTGCCCCGATGAGCCAGCATCCCTGCCTCTGCAGGGCTGTGTATTTTGGCTCTGAGATAAATTAAGGCCATTAGCTCTTCCTCAGGCCTCCTGTGGCACCTGTGAGTCCTTGCATTGGAAAGCAACCTCACCATCTGCTCCCAGCTTCTGTACTTCATTGAAATTGGCCAGAGACAAACTTCTAGCTAAGGTGTGACCCTAGGTAGAAAGAGGAGAGACTTTCGACAATTAAATACAGATTATTTGATATTTATTAGAATATAGTAACTATGAAATTGAAATAGAAAAAATAGCTGTTGCAAATGCAAATTTTTTTGAAAGTTCAGCTGCTGCTAAATGAGATTCTGTTGCTCCTATACTTAGAAATGCTTAACATAAATTATGACCAAATTAACATTTGCATGGTAATCTAGACTTCCTACAGCTTATTCTGCTAATTAACACATGACAAATGATCAAGAATTAATATTTCATTGAAACATAACTTGTCCAAGAAAGCCCATTAATGCTGTAGAGAACATTTTATTCCCATATAGTTTTGTACCTGAAAAGTGTTCTGTTACAGTTAAGACTATTATGTAATTTTTGTCATCAAAATTATTTGTTCCAAGAAAAATTACTGTAATAAGGATGACTGCAGGTGTTTGAAATTTTTCCCAGGTCTACTTCAAAATAAATGAATACATTCCTTGATATGATCAACTGGGCTAATTAGGGTTTGGGGTAGTTGAGATTTTTCTGTAATAGCCCACTGGACTTCAGACAGCTTCAAACAGCTTGAAACAAGGGCAAAACACATGTGCTGTTTTTCTGTTCTTGTTTATTTGTAACATGATAGTACCAAAGGATAATATCCATTCTGTGTAATGCAATGTTATGAGCAGATCTGCAGGTTAGCTCCAAGAAGGCCAATACTGGCACAAAGCAAAGCGTAGTGGCATGCAGAGATACCATCTTGGGTCCTTAGCTGCTGTTACCTCACTCACTCTGCATTTTGTGTTTTCTCCTTTTTAATACCGCAAAACATCGTTCTGCTTGTTGCTACTGCAGTGGGAACAGGCTTCCAGCACCCTCAGCAAGACCCAGGTCCTTGTCCGTGCCTTTCCTGGGGAGATGGGTCACCTCTTTGCAGGATACAAAGGTGTGAGCTCCCACTTAGTTTCTCATCTTAAATGGATGGTAAAGTAGGGCTAAAACAGAGAGCCTACTCCTCTGAAAACATACTTTCTTTAGCTCTGCAGGAAAAGAGCCTGAAGACTTCAGTAAATGTGTATAGGCTAAGGATAATTAACACTTAAATAATAATTAATTGCTAACTCACAAAACCAAGAAACTGAAGTTTTAAATCAAGGTTGTAATTAGGGTTACGTGATCAATGCAGCACAAAAATCCAATGAGCTAGTTCCTTGAGTTCAAAGTGAGTAAATACTGGCCATTCTTGTCACTTTTTTCCAAACATTTCTGTTTCTGAGCACTGCTTATGCAAAATTTCAATACACCTGTGTCTCCTTGGGATGAACCACTAAGTCGGATTACCCTTAAACCCCAAAATTAAAAATAATCAAATGAAAACATATTATTTTCTTCTGCTTGTATTCCTATGTAAATAATACCAGTTAAAGCAATAGGTATCCTTTCTCAGGAATGCAAGTCTCATCTTCATTGTTCAGTGATCAGGCACATCTCTACAGACACCACTTGCTCCATTTCTTTTAGACAATATATCATCATTTGTTCACTAAGCAATAAATCCTGAGTGATTAATCAGTCAAAATGCCTATTGGTTTCAGAAGGGATCTCAACTGCTTGCAAAATACAGGATCTGCTCTCTAAGGAAAGAGCAGAAAACATGAACATATTAGACCAACGTTTGCTTTGTTTTAAAGTCAAATTAATTTTCCTTGCGTGAAGCTGAGAAGGAACTTAATCATATATAGAGAGTCTGTAATAAATCCTGCTTGACATATGGTATTTCCCTATGAGCTTCCAAAAAGGAGGGGGACGCAGCAGATAACGTTGTTCAGGGACAAAGTTCTGATATTTCTTGAGCACCAGTTGAACTCTGGCATTTTGTATTTGCTTTTGTACTCGAGTTGTGTGTGCTTTTCTTGGAAAGAGCTCAGAACTCAATTTTGTTGCACATGGCTGCTTGGCACTATCCTCAGACACAGGCGCAACGCAGGAACGCATATCTGAAAAATCTATTTCCTAGATTGTCAGACAGCTCGTCTCCAATGTATAAGGTCAATGTCTAAGGTTTGAGCTTTATGGCTGTCAATTTATAGTAACTTGAATACTTATCTAATTAGAAATTACCCATAACAGTTTTAATTCAACCCAGAGATATTTGGGTCTGTATGTTATCAGTTCTGTGGTTATGAATGCCTATCTTAGCGGTTCAGCATGCCCAAACTTCTTCAAATTGAGTGAATTTCTCAGAAGCGTGATCATGAGGAATCACGACTGATCAGGTTGGGGAGTTTGTTTGCTCCCGCACCAAATGAGAAACACAGTGCAAGACTATTGAGAGTTTTGGACAAAAAGGGAATGACAAAGTTTGTATCTGAATGGTGGCATTACAGAGCATATCAGCTTGACTATCAAATAAGTACTGAAA
>Ga0181612_180584_pt1 | contig 21574 bp, 11 predicted proteins | sample HoacroProtozoa21_FD_119630 | JGI IMG/M metagenome (GOLD analysis project Ga0181612, IMG submission 119630) | Hoatzin crop microbial communities from Cojedes, Venezuel. Combined Assembly of Gp0051906, Gp0051904, Gp0051908
AAGAACTTCTTCCCTCTGAGGGTGACGGAGCACTGGAACAGGCTGCCCAGGGAGGTTGTGGAGTCTCCTTCTCTGGAGATATTCAAGACCCACCTGGACGCGGTCTTGTGCAGCCTGCTCTGGGTGACCCTGCTTTGGCAGGGGGGTGGACTAGATGATCCACAGAGGTCCCTTCCAACCCCAAACATTCTGTGATTCTGTGATTCATGCCCAGCAGCAGGAGCCTGGGATGAAGGTCCTACCACCCACCAGCACTTACAGGAAGACCTTGTTTCAACAGAGCAACTTTGCCGCAGCCCTGAGCAAGCTGTCAAAGAGCCTGGAGTTTAAACTTTGCTTATGCTCTGAGGTTTCTCTACGGACCTGCTGAGCCTGTTTGTTTTATGAATTTTCCTGCTCAGCGGTCAGAGGCAAGATCTTCTCTCTGTGCTGCAAATGGATACACAGGTACTATTTCTGCCTAAGAGATGCAGGGTTTACCTGACCTTCAGGTGCCTAATTTTCTTCAAGTATAGGAGGAAGAGCCTCCATGGTGGATTCTGCAGTCTGCTCCAAGGCAGAGAAAGTAGGAGTAAGAAGAGCTGCCATTTAGCACCTACATCTTGTACCTGATCTAGTCCAATTTACAATATAGTCCTTCACGTGTCCATTAGTCACCTACCTCCCACCAAGTGTAATCAAATTACTTTCCTTTCCCCCATATGATTCCTTTGATAGAAATGCACACTCTTCTGCTTGTCAAATGCTAAAAAGGGCTTGTCAGGATTAGTGGTAAAAAAATCTATATACTACCTACAAATAATTGAAATCCTATTTTCACTTTTCTAGATGCATAAATCCCTTTTCTGCTTGGCAATCTCAATCACAGCCATTAAAACCTTTGATCCTGAAGAACAACAAAGGAGAAAGCACACTTTCTTCTCTCTTGCCTTAGTGCAGCAGGAATTATGAGGAGATGACACCAGAGGTCTTTACAGCCTCAGATAGACAGGCATAAGGCACTCTGACCCACATAAAGAGGGGGAATTAAAGTGAAATTGTTGGAGAACAGCCATTTCTCTCATGTCAAATGTTTCCACAGCACCTAACGATCATCTAGCCATAACCTGAGGAGCCTCTGCAAGAAAATATGCACAGATGTTATCTAGTGAGATTTTTCCTTAAGCATCCTACCTAAGGTGGAAGTATTAGCAGTTTTTTTAAACAGACATGTACCTGCAGGTAAAGAAATTAAAAATCTGAACTCTAGCTGGATCATAGTTCTGGCCAGGTAATGGAACTTGCATCTTATTACACTGGAAAAGTACGGTTGGATGCATTTTTTCCAGGAAGTGAAGTGATGATGAGTTACAAACCCAGATTTAAGTTTACCAAGCTTGAGTGCAATGTCTGTTTAAAATGCCAGTGTGTCCCTGCTGAAAATCAGGCTTCCCAATTAATATGCATTTACTCATACACTTATTTATTTATTTATTGCAAGGACAACTTTCTGGAAACTCGAGTGAGATGTTGCAGCAAATAGCGTTTTACTCCCTACATAGGCTAATACAAAAAGCAATGCTTGAATGTAAATGCAATGCATTATTTATTGTACAAAGGATAGTCTAACCCAATTTAACAAAGAAAGAGAAAAAATATTTACTTTTGCTAATTTGATATCTGAAGTTGAGCTTAACATTACTGAGGTTCTACAATAGCCCAAGCGCTTATCATCGTGTTTCTATAAACTTGTCACGGATAGTCCCTGATCCCTCTACCTTTCATGGTGATCTCTCGGGAAGATTTGTCAGAGCTGGATTAGACCCCGAGAGCAGACCAGTAGTGCCTGAAGGACAATTAGCAACTGCACACACAAATCATCAGCACGGTATGGGCTGAAGAACTTTGTTATCCAGAACGGAGTTTAGGGGTCTCTGTATGAACTACCAATGTCTCCTTGTGGACTAGGAAAGACATGAAGCCACTGGCCAGCCTGTTATTCAACAGTTTGCAATATTGTATAAGAAAGCTTTTTCAAGACATTTGTCTAGATAGAGAGTAGTACATCTTTAGTCCTGCCTAAACTATTTGATATAAATAAATTCTCTGAAATATTAGGACCATTCTTTCCCTTTCAGCAATCTTTTATATACATATTGTGATCTCTGTGCATGGATTTCTCTTGCCTAAGCTCAACATATTTCCACCTGCAAGTTTTTTTCAAATTCTTTATCTGAATACCTCCTACTTTTTACCTGGCTGTAGATCAGCTGAGTTATGATGATTTGGTTTCTTAACTGACAGTTTCGTTTCCAGCTCTCTTTAGAGCACTTCTGCATATATTTCCTGAAAAGTTTAAATATTTCTGCGCATGCTGGAACCTTGAGTTGGCCCGAATTCTGAAATGGATTTGTCTAAGCCATCTCCCGTGGTGACCTTGGTAAAGAGGAGCTCAGGAGATCTGGTTCTACCCAAATGATGGCACCCACCGGTGTGACGCAGCTCCAACACACTCTGCACCTGAAGCATGGGATGCTCTGCACTGGGGGAGAGGACGTGGTGAGGAAGGGGCTGTGCCCTGCCACAACAATCCCTCCGCTTTTACCTGAAAGGCCTGGAAAACACCTTTTCCCTGTCTTTCACCAGACTGGAGGAATTCCTCATGGCCTGCATAGTCTCTGGTGAGTGTTCAAGCTTTTGGTTGTTTATTTAAGTTACAGTGATAAATTTCATCCTTTCTTGCTTGTCATGGTAAATCAAAGTTAAAAGAGATATATACTGCTATAAAGAAAATCATAAATGTAAAAATTATGAATAATGCTTAATAATGTGCCCTAAATAGTCTTGATGGACCCTTAGGCTTTGGAGAGGACTCCACTAGTGAATGGTGACCTGCCATTCTGCACCACAGGTCTGGCTGACACCTCCCTTCCTTGGGGGACATGGCTGGACTCGTCTTTAAAAATTAAATTCAAACCAGATCCATTTTGCAAATCAGCTGAGAAGTCTATCAGACTCCCTGGCTACATCAAAGGCAAGGCAAACCTTCATCTTTAGTGCTGCTGAATATCCTCTAAAAAAACTTCACTAGTGAAATGCGGAAAAATATTGCTTTATGCTCTCAGATTGTTTCAAACAAGTTTAAAGAGGGCGATAACACACTGTAATAGTAACCACATTTCTCCTCGCCACTGTAAGTGCATTTGCTTTCAGTTCTGGGTTAACTTTTCCACCAGTATGAGTAGCTCTTGAACCTGGACTTCTCCCCGCGCACGTGCAGAGCAGTCAGAGGCACTTCACTCGCCCTGGGTCTGCACAGGGGTTTCCAATCTGCCCGGGTCCTCTGCAAGCAACAGCAAAAGCTGCCTGTGCCTTCCTTCTGGAGGGTTTACTGATTTAGGAACAAAAGCTGAGCATATGTTCGCAGCGAGCAACGCTTTATTTTGTGAACAGGTTCGGCTCAGACCGGTGGGTCTGCTCTCAATCTGTGATACCATACAAGGCTGGAAGGGGTGAGAATTAATCTCCCTCCGCCGTAGCCATCCACCTGTGCACATTTACACTGCATCTTCTTTCTAACTGAAAAGAATAATTGTAGGTACAGCTTTGGAAAAGATTTTGTTGTCTATTTTCAAATTTTTAAAAAAAGTTTCAGTCAACATGACATGAAAATTTGTCGAAGCTTTTGGCAGACTTAAAAATAATAATTAAGCTTTCTTTCTGAGTTGAACAAATGTTCCATTGAAATCCAAAATTAAATACCCTTTCCTACTTGAAAGCTTGCTTGAACATCTTTACAAGATGAAAATACTTTAGAAAGTAAACATTGAAGCTAACAATTAAAAAAATCACATTGAATTTAGTGCGAAAAGTATGGACAAACCTGGTGCTTTACTGGTTTTTTTTCAGTTTCTTTTCACTGAATCAATCTGACAAAATTTAATAGTTTAAGAAAAGCATCAGGTTTTGAAATAGCCTGTCAGATTTTTGAAATGGTCCATAGGAAAGGTTATACTGCTCTTTGTTGCTCAGGGTAGAGAAGTTAACACAAAAGACTGATTTCTGAGAATGCTCTTACAAATATGAAATGGTAGATAAAGCCTAGCAATTGTGAAGGACCTGCATTGGATCCATCATTAGTTGTATCTAAAGTTTCCCTCAGAAAGGGGGGTCCTTCTTGTTTTACTCCTTCTCTGTCTCTCGGAGCCAGAAAACATAAACCCCCCCTGATCTCCTCAATACACCCACACACCGCTGGGATGTCAGCAGCGAGCAAACCTCTGGCAGAAAATGAAGCCACTGGAATCCCTCAGCCAGGAGCTGAACGTGGCCCAGGACTGGAAGGGAAGATTATAGTGCTTGTGGTTTTCATCAGAAGTGAGTGCTTCTGGAGAGCTGTTGAAGACAGAGAAATCCTCTACTTGCTACAGGCAGCAGGTTTAGAGGCGTTAGAAATGGGCACTAAATTACAGTGGGATTACGAACAAAAGTGCAGACTGCAAGACAAAACCATTCTGAAGCGTAAAGAAAAAACCCAAACCTGTACCTCTTCCAGGAGCTTGGAGAAGCCACTTTTCTCTGCAAGAAAATATCTGCCAAGTGCGAGCATTGATCAGGTTGATGCAGAGCTACACAAAACAGCTAAGTCATGTGAATTTGAACAGTTAACAGCTGGACTAATTAGAGAGCACAGTATTATTGGTATAACTGATAACCAGGACTAAGCAAGGTTATTTCGCAAGTAATAGATTTGACTTTGCAAAGAACAGTGGGTATTTGCAGAGCTAATGAAAACTGTGCTGCCCAAATTAAAGCGCGAGCAAGCAGGGAAAGAGCTGGAGTGCACCTAATTAAAAATGCATGCCGAGGCAGGAAGGCAGAGCGCAAGGGTAAACACATGGCAGAGAGCAGATTTGTTTGCAGTGAGGATGGAGGGAGGTGCCCAGCCCGAGGGGTGCAGCGGCGGCCGTGCAGCCCGAGGAAGCATCGCGCACCCTTGCCGATGCTGCTGCGTCTCGTCTCTGGGCAAACAGCCCTTCAGGCTTCAGGGCTGGCAGCCCAGCATCTTCTCCTGAAACCAGGCAAATTACTCGTGTCTCTGAGAGGTTATCGTACAGCTTACAAAGCTAATACTTCAAGAGTTTGCATTCTTGCATGCAAATAAGCTTTGATTTAAGCTCATTAGCATTTCCCTTTCCAAACTCTAGGTTGAGTTATCCTTAGACTCCTTTCTCTTGGATGAATTACGACTTACTTATCTGACAGAGTCACTACTATCTCCCATCTCATTTTCGTAATCTAACATAACTCACAACTCTCAGCAGCTTTGTTTGACACATACCTACAAAAAGCAAGGTGTCACAGGCGCAGCTGTGCGGCCTCTGCCTTTCCTGGCCGGGAGTTTGCCTAAACCTCCCCCTTTGCTTTGGTCCTCTGGGTTTGTACAGCGAGAGCTGGCTCTGGCACCAGCTGAGGCAGAAAGGCCAAAGGTTTTGACTGCTCCCAGCTGCTCATGGATGGGGTCAGAGTGGTGATTCTGGTCCCCCACATCGGAGTTCAAAGCAAAGCACTCCTTTAGCCTGCCAGAGTTCTTTATTATTATTGCTTTGCTAGGTAGGTATCCCCCCTCATCTCTCCAACAGGATATTTGCAGGCACCACAGATGGGGATCATATATGAGAAGGATAAAAAGGATAAGGTATAACACAAATTTTCATTATGACATAAATTTCTGGAAAAAGGTGCTACCTAATCTAGCAGGTGTACGGAACAAAGGTTTGCTGACCACTTGCCGATACTTCACCTGCAGTTACAGAAACAACTTCCACATGGTGGGAGGAATCGGGAATTATCAAGGCATGTGAAAAAGCAAGGCTGTTCACTTTGGACACAGAAAAAGTGGAGGCATTATATCCAATAATGAATGGCAGAGAGAGGTTCTCACCATCTCAGATTGTACAAATGAGAGGTCATTGAACAGTGACACAACCTAAGTGGATAAAGAGGAATTGTTAGCCAAATTAATTGTCGTGAATAATCTTGATGCAAAAAACATAGCTGGATTCTAAAAGCTGGTCATCGGTGGGGTTAACAAAAGCATCCAGCATATAATAATACTATTCTATCTTTTTATACTTAAGTAAAAAGATGTGCATATATTTAGAGCATATTTAGCTAGAAAATTTTATGAGAGACGTGAAGCCTCATGCATCTGGGTTTAAAGCCACCTATTTAATGACTATGAATGAAGATGGAGTGGCTAGCATCTCAAATTGGCGTGCTGCAGACACCTACTCTTTTCCAGAGCATGTAGTGACAGGTCCTTGTCAAACAGCAAATGTGGAAATAAAAGACTACGGATCTGAAGCAAGTGAATTCCCATACCTAAACAAGAAAAATGTTGGCAATATCACCATAGCAAACTCATGCCCCATAACACATCCCATTTGTCGGGGTGGAAAATACTAGCACAAACTGCCTGTTAATATCTTGACATTATTGCATTGGTTTCTGGCTATAAAAACTTTCCACATTGCAAGAAAAACTCGGATCCATGACGTTTTCCCTGTCTTTACGTTAAAACCATAGGGGACATCTTTTTAAAGGACTGCAGCCCAGCTCTCTGGGGAAGTTGAGCTGAGGGTCAAGGGCTGCTGCAGAGACGCGGCCTCCAGCCCAGAGTGCCACCTTCCCATCCTCCTCATCCGAGAGCTGGCTGAACTCGCGTCCTGCTCGTTAGCTGAGCACGCTGCCTGTTTGCTGGGGGGTTGGCTGATAACGCTAATGTTGCTGCACTGAAATGGCTGTAAAATCATTAAGCATATCTTGTTTTACTTAACCTAAAGTCATTTAAATCAGAAGGCTTCTGGAGAGTATTAGCGAGACTAGAATTCCCTGATGTGAGAGGGGTGACTTTAATGCAAAATGAAGTCTTATCATATTAAGCATAATTTTTATCATTTCAGTGACTTAACAGATTAGTAAATGTTGTTTTTCTGAAATTAGAAGACAGCTCCTGATATGAAATTGGATTATGTCAGTTTATTTTCTCCATCAGCTTTGCAACACTGCAGAAAGGAAGGATTTGTCATTAACATACGGAAATCACTCAAATGTGTCTCGTAGTTAGAGTTAGCCTGCCTTTGCTATTGACACATAAATATTGGCTTGTGTCTTCTTACAGAAACCACTGTTTCCTTTTAGATATATACAGAATAAAACTTCTGTACACTAAGGAAAGCTAAAAAGTGAATAATTTTTAAACTCTAACTGCAGAATTCACAGTTCCTTCAATATTTGTCAGGGGCATTTTAAAATTATTTCGAGGATTGTCTTTTCAGCTAGTGGAACTGGAAATGTTAAGGTCTTGGGGGATGTTCCTTTGTTTTGACAAAACTCAGTTAAATCTCACCAGGTTTTGATGTTTGGTGACTTCAGCCGAATTTCTGCTGCTTTCCCTTAGCCATTCAAAGCCATCGGGCCATGAGTTTGTGGGCCACTGGAAAGGTGACTGTGGTTCACAGAGTGAAAATGAGTGCTGAAGATTAAGTACACACTCCAGGTCAAGTTCAAAATAGTATAAATCCATCTCTATATAGCTGTCTTATAGTTACATTAAAGTCGCAGCTGCTCCTCATAGTGAGAATGCTTTTCTATACGCTAGTCTGAAGTTTTTAGAGTCACCTTTGCAAAGAGCTTTGACAGTGCTTAGAGACTGGTCCAGTTGCAGAAAATCAGGATAAAGACTGGTTCCCTCTCTCTCCACTATAGCACACCTCATAAAATTCACCCCTGATTTACCAGGTAGGTGTTACCGCTCAAATGTGACCACCCGAAATACATGGTTTTTGCTGGTCCCCTGCTGTTAGCAATAGGAATGTTATTACTGCAAAATCATCACAATGCAATTACAGTATATCCAGCGATACTGAGTACTATAAATTTATGTTCAGGGAAATCTCTGAGAGCTATTCTCCTACAGTATAAAATTTAGATATCTGATGCTCATTTTAGTTTTCATAGAATTTACTCTCACCTACTAATAGTAGTATTTTGAATAATTAGTTACAATTCAGCCTGAAGAATTCAGTTTGCATTTAACTAGCAAACTTCCACAAGCAGCACACATTAAGAGTTTAAAATGTCACAGCAATATTTAATCATGTGAGATAATGCATAAAAATACTTTAGAAATATTTCTAATTGGCAATGCAATTATTTGACTTATTGTCTAAACTTTGCTGCCCTATACTTTGTCCAGGACTTTAAATTCAGACTTTCCAAAATGAAAACAGTAAATCAGCAAGGCAGTATCCTAAAGGCAGCTCCTTTTACGGCTGAGCAATGCCTTACGCCAGAGCTAGGCCCACTAAGGTGGTGCAGATAAGGGGTGTGAAGGGCTGAAAATGCTTTACCTCGGGTGTTGCATATTTTGGGACAGAGTTTAAACACACACAGGTTTTGCTTTGGTGAAGTAGGTACACTCTGGAGCTGTGCAGAGTGCTCCACAAAACACGTGCCCACTTCTTTGGGGGGTGCCAGCCCCTGACAATTCCCCCATCAGCCTAACCACTGGTCCCCTCTCTGAAAGGCACCGGTCTTGGTGTAACAACTTCTGAGACATGTTTTATCAAAATACATTCCTAACTCTAGGTAAATGCCAGGCAGCTCTTGCTCACACCGTTAGGGCTACCTTCACTGCAGACCCAACCGCACCCAGCCTCTGCTTTTGAGCACTGGATCTTGCTACAGATTTGCCTCCTGAGCTGGAGAAGAGCTTTCTTCTACCAGGAATTTTCTGTGTGTTGAGGTAGTCATATGCCATCTGGGGGAAGAGGTAAATTAGGAAGCCAGGAAGTCTCACAGGTACTCTGATGAACCAGATTTGTCTATTTTTTTAAAGACATATCTACAGGAAACAGCAGATGCCATATGTGCCCCTCTCTCCCTGCACTACAATGTAGGTGTCTTGCCATCACTGGAGGGAACCAGTCCTTGAACTGAGAAGCATAATTAAGTGAAATAATCTTTCTTTACTGCTTCTTTCAATTCTTCACTCTCTGCTCTGGCTTTACTCTTCCCCTGAGAGCTTCTTTTTACTGCTAACACTACTACTTTATCCAGAAGGGTTCATAAATCACCTCCTGAAAGACTGAGGTATCACCTGTAGCTGTTCCCATTCGTACCCCATGCAACAGTTCCTCTTTAGTGGTAATACAGCACTCCACAATAATACCTCAAATGCAAATTAGAAAGCAGAATTCAAATAATTAAATCAGTTTATAATCTCATCATACGGTCCATTTGAAAACCAGAGTTATAAATTAATAACGGTTTGAACAGAAGAAAAATATCTTGTTTCTGATGTTGTCAGTCTTAAGCAATATTAAGAACATAAGAACTGCTACTGCTGGTCAGGCTGAGGATATATTTAGCAAGCTTCTGCTCTGTGGCAGTGATGATTATGGAGGAATTTAATAATGTGGCAGGTAAAGAATAATCCTTCCTCCTCTCAGAAATCACCACTAGCAAATTTTATATGTTTTGAACTGCCATAGGGAAAGCATCAAGACTACAACCCAGGAGACTTGAAGTTGATTTGTGCTGCCACCACTCTTTCCTCTATTCTCTCTGCACTTAATTCTGTGTCTCTGCATGTAGAAAGGTGATAACACCACTTCCTATATTCCACGGAGTTTTTTTTCTATTTCCAAACCCTATTCTCGGGATACAGAAGGTGTGTGAATGCAGAGCACCTCAGCTGCTCTAGGGTCACAGCAGGATACTAGTCTTATTACAACACAGTGTAATAATAACAACAATTATAATATCTCTTTAAAAAGAGAAAATAGTCAGTAGAGTATTGAGAGAAACTATTTTTCTTCCCTTTTCTTCACCTCTCCATTTCCCTTTTCTTGCTCCCACTCACCCCTTTCCTTCCTGCCAGCCCCGCAGAACACGAAATGGATTTTCCCACCACAGACATGAGCCTTTGCCAGTGGATATTGTCGCTGCGTAACGCTCTTATTTCAAGGTGTTGGCAGGTATTGTAAGACAGAGCTGAGAAAGTGAGTGAATTCCAGACTTCAGAAATTACATGCCTATAGCACATCATATGGTTAATAAAATGGAAAAATTGAAGTGTGGGTCCCAGAAGTTTTCTCTTTTACAGCACTGACACCTTTAGTTTATGAATTAGTAAGCCTTTTTCATTTCATAGTCCACAGGGAATTTCTGTTTCCTACCCTCTTCCTTGTGGTCTTGTTGTGCTTTCCTGTAACTTTTATTTTAACCTTATATTTCTTTTCATTGCATTTGAAGAAAAATTCTTCCCAGGAAAATGCTGTCTTCCTCCCTACCTGAAAGCAGTCGGCTTTGGAAATGACAGAAACTTTGTTAAAAATCAGAATTAGTTGCAGTTCACACGCTGCTCACTTATAGTATTTAAACATTACTGTATAGCCCCTGAGGTGTGTAAACCGGGTGTAGGCAACTGCGATGCTTCTGCAGAATTTCTAGCACAGAGCTATACCTGGGCTTAGTCTGCATGCATTAAACATACTGGGAACACAATCCTTGACTCAAAACCTGCCATCCAACGTGTAGACAAATGCTGCGTAATAGTAAAGGTTTTGCTGAGCATAGCAGCACTGATTCTGCTCCATCACGCACTTTCATTCCTGAGTAAGTGGCTGGGTAAGTAATATCTCTAATCGTTCTAATAAGAGCCTCTATCAATACTTTCAAAATGACTAATAACATTTAACTCTCAGATTATATTTATAAATGGTTTCCACTTAACGCATTGTAAAGTTGACTTTAATAAGTACTTATCGAAGGCTTCTGTAGTACAAATATGTTGCTTTGGCTGTGATAAAATGGTACTCCTAGGAACACTTGCAACAATGAGCGGTTTGGCTAATGATAGAAAACATACATTTGCAAATGCTTTATTTACACAGCTCTCTGATTTATGTTTCTCTTTGTTTCTGAGTTGGGTGAAAGACTTCTTGCAAAACAGGCAAACCCTGTGGGGAAAGCGTATTGAACCTTTCTTTTTTTTGGTCCATTACTGAAGTGCTTTTTTGACTATGAGTATTTTGGATACAAACCACATCCACAGTTCTCTGCTTAGCAAATGAGGCTTAATCTCTCTGTTCTGATCTCATTTGGGCTAAGGAGCATCTCAGCTGCTAAGGCAGGTAAGGTGTTGAACACGTTCTGCGTGTCAGACTCCAGATTCACCTCCCTGCTAGGCATTTGTTTCTTATCTCTGACAATTAGTTGTGCTGAAATCACCTTGTTAGTTTTATCAGGGAAGGAAGACAGCCTTGCACTCAGAGCACTGTCTGCAATCTTGCTTTCCTCCTCCATAGTGTGATGTATTTCATTAACCCTTTGGTAATGCATATTTTGTAGTTCAGAAATTTCTGCTTTATGACTTTTTAATGTAAAGCCAGGGAATGTTTAGGTTTGTTTTTTCCAGGATGTGGTCAGGGACAGTAGTGATAGTCCAAACAAACATAATTTGTATATTATTTGTTTATATATGGCTTGTAAAGTTGATGAATCTCTTGAGAATGCTTCAGAACTAAAGAGACTAAATACATGGAAGACATACTATGTCTGTTAGTACTAAGGGCTAAGTTATTCAGTATGTCTTCAGATAATTGAAGGGGGACATAAGAAGAAACCCACTTAAAATAGGAATAAAAATACAATGTTTTGATTAAGTTAGCAGTAATAACTTTGCTAACAAACCCTCGTCTTTTTTTATTCTGATTATATTTTTCGTCTGCCTTTCTCAGCTGCTTTTCTTGATGAATTGTGGCTGTTGCCCTGCCTGCACTATCTCTGCTGTAGCGACATGCATTTGGGATTTGCAGTGGGTCATTTTTAAAGGAGTTATGCGAAAACGGTCTTTACATGTTTGAATTCAAAAGTACCCTTGAAAGCAAAAGCAAAACAACACAATCTACATTTATCCGGTCAGTTACAACTGTTCTGATTATCCACGTTTGCCTGGTAGAAAGCGAGTAACTTGATTCATTAACAACTTCAGCAGAGTTGGGATCTTCAGTATCCTGGATACCGTCTGGTTTCTGCATTATATAAATCTGTGAAGCTTTCAGCAGTGAGCTGCTCTCTGGGTTTATTCTTCCCCAGACAAGCTGCAGTTCCACATACAGTCAAGGTTTAAGCTTTTTCACTCTGTTTAGGTTAAAGGGCTTTATTTCTGAAGCAGACATTTTCTTCAGAGAATAGATCAGACTTCAAGACCTTGCTCATTAACACCTGCCTATTAAAGTGTACATTATATAGCAGACACAAATGTAGAGGCACCACAGAGCTCACTCTGAATATTTGTTCTTTCTTTAAAAAGGCTTTTTTTATGAATTATAAGTGTTGCTTACAGTTTTATGCTTTGAACTCCATACTGCTGGTCCCTGTAATAAATGCAGCCCTGGAGGACTCCTCTGAAGAATAACTTCATTCCTTAACACTTGAAAAAAGTATGATGAGCCCAGCATTGGGCCATGGAGATGTTTCATGACTTTTTAGACATAATTTTTCATATATATATATATTCATTTACTTTATTCAGAACTGCTAAACTTTATGGTCCCGATCCTGATTACATTTACATACCATTTAGTAAAACTTTCCTAAAAGAGACGTGAAGATTTACCTAGGACATACAAGCTTACGTATCACAGACACCAGTGGAGCAAATCATACACTTGCTCCAACCTCTCAGCTCCAAAGATTTCAGCCCCATTGCCTTTAAATGAAAACACTACAATGCAATTTTGTTAGTACAGAGGCTACAATATCTTTTTTTTTGCTTTTTGCTTTTGTGTAAGAGTTACTTGACAATGAGTGGATAGAGGGTGTTTTTTTGTCTGATGCAATTTGAGAGAGATGAAATATCATGAGGCTGAAAGACAAAATGCATTGTTTTGGGGACAGAAACTGCAAAAAAGAGGCCACTTCTGCAGAAGAGGAAAGCTCTGGGAAGAGAAAGGAGCATAATTCAGCAGGCTGCTGCCAGACTGCCCGGAGCCGGGGAGGCTGCTGCCGGTGGGGCAGGACACGAGTCAAGGGAAGTCTGATGGCCACTGCACTACCAGGAGGGACTCTGATGACTTTTCCTTCATACGGAGACAAGATCCACTGATACCAGTAGAAATCTCTCTACTGACTGAAATAAACTTTGGCTCAGGCCTGAAGTACAAAGGAGAAATCCAAAGGAAAATAAAGTGTGAAAAAAAATGCATTGTGAAGCGACGTTAGATGAGAAGAGTACAGAGACGACACCTCTGATCTTTCTTTTTATGGAGCTCTTCAAAAACCAGGTTCCTTCATTTGCACAAAAGTTTCATCTGAGGGAAGTTTCTAAGACAACCACCACACAGCAACAAAGCGATTACCACAGCCGAGACACTTCCCTCTGACATCGCTTTGAAAACTATTAGCCCAATTCTCTCAAAACTTGACAATTAATTGAAATTTGGTTACTTTCAATCACTGGAATGAAAGCGAAAGGGGGAAAAGTATAACAAGGCAAAGCTGGTGATAAATTACAAACCTCTGTTTTGATTGCTTCAGACTCGGTCAACTTTGCAGTAGTACCCAGGTGTCAAATGTCCCCAGGAATACAAATACCAAAATTGAGTCAAATCCCCAGGAATGGTGATTCTAACCAGTTTAGATTGTAAGGGACCATCCACACCAGCTGGATAAAGCTGCACATCACTCCCAACTCCACCTTATGAATTTCCAAACACTGACTGATCTCAGTTCAGCAATTGCAACAGTAAAAAAAAAGTGATTTCCATAGGGGAACGACATGGTGGTAACAGCTGGAGGTATTTTGTCATCCCAGATTTTAATCCAAGGAGCAAGAAGAAGGATGGGGTATTGCTAAGCAATAACTGTCCCCTCCGGATCACTGACTTCACACCTGGGGGTTCAGAAAACAGTTGAAGTTTTTGAAATGTACAGAAGAACAAAAAGAGAAGCTAAATATCTGTAAAGTTAAGGATTTTTAAGTGACTTCTATGGCCCAAGTTTTGCTGTTAGGGTCAAAAGGCCCCTGCATTTGCCTTGCAAAGGGTGGCAGAAAGTTTAATTGCTGGGTAGAAAAAGGGGATTGTGGGGAAATGATTCCTTTACTCTTCTAGATAAAATGGGGTAAATTCTGGAGAGTTTTGTACGAATGCAGCCAGGGACTTTTCAAATTCGAAAACAGAGAAAGAATAAAGCTCAAAATCTAATCTCAAAGTGGAAGGAAATGGTGCTGTCATTCACTCTCGAGGCATACTGCAGTCTATAGGAAGAGGACAGCAAACGTTATTTGGGTTTACCTCTCTAGGCTCAGCTCAAACCCAGTTTAAGAACGGCCTGCAGCCAGACCTGATCTGCTGTCCTGAGGAACTACCTAACGATTGAATATCAGGTTTAAAACAATCCCTTGCTCCACTCCATGCCTCCGTGACTGGGAAGCTGGGAGAGCCCAGTTCAGTCTATTCATCAGGCTTTACTGACAGAAGTAGAATTTACAAAATTCCTGTTTTTTTCTTAATAATTTGGACCATAAGTTGTTGAAATAAAACATAATATGCCAAAGGAAAACATTACTTTCTGAATAAAGCAAACACACCCTGATTAATTTACTTTCTTTCTAAGTTGACAGCAGAGGTCACTGAGGAAGACAACAGAAAATCACATTTTCTCAGCTAGGTTTCGGATTGTTTAGGGAGGTCACTCAGAGCAACACACAGGTGGTCACCCTTCTGGGCAATGAAACGTTATCTCTGATTACTTGCAAGTTCTGGTCACTTTTTATACAGGTTGTTTGGTGTCACGCCATGGAAACCATCTGCACATTTTTCACCTTTGCAAATATTTCTCTGAATTTTATACATTTATTTGTTCTCCATGTCTTTTCATTCCACTATCATTGTACTCCCTCTGATAGAAATTGTCTACTTTCAAGTGTTTTGGCTTCTTTCTCTCTTACTTTGCAGTTATTATAGGAGAGTGGGGAAAAAAAACATAGAAGTGGGAAAAATGCCAGAGCTGCCATTTATTTGAAATGGCTTCTCTAATCCATGCTTTTTTTCCTTTGCCTTTACCTTCAGTATAACCTTGTTGTTTAAATATTATATCCTTTGAAGAGCTCATCCCTACAACACACTTACAATAACAATTAATGTGAAGTACTAGCTGTCTCAGCGTTCTTAAGTTTGCTCTTCAACCCTAATCTTCTGTCCCTTTCTTCAAATCTACCTGTTCTCCACACTCCACAAAACCTGAAGACTAGCATGAAAGCCACACATACACTTTTACATAAAAAATATAAATGTAAGGTAGGTATGGGTTCGTATCATCATGGTTTTAACAGATGGAATAAAATCAACAAGAAGTTGAATAAACACAAGAAAAATGAAAATAATGAATTTTATATTATCATTTATGTATACATAAGAAGACTTACAAAGAACATAGATGCTGCTGAGTAGGTTTTTGATGTCTAACTAGGTTTTATTCAATGAAGAATTGTTTTATTTAGACACATTAAGAAAATATGCTTTTTTGTGATTCGGTTTTGTAACAGTCAATAAGAAATACCAGAAAAAAATATTTTTTTCATCATTATAAGCTATAGAACTGGGTAGATTATTTTTGTCACTTCTGCAGTGCAGTAGTGAGGTCTATTTGTAGAGAACCAGAACACTTCTTTGATGTAGGTGCTTTTAAATAACTTAATTGCAAGGCAGATGGTAAGAAACAAAAAAAAAAAAACCTTGATGAAACAAAACAAAAACCCCTTCATAAAGGTGGAAAATTGCTTGAGGAAAGCTGTGGTCTCACAGGGAGAAATCTTTCTATTTGTAGCTGGTAACTGCAGACTCCAAGTCTGTGATTAGCCTTTAATGTAGAAGAGGTAACACGATGTAGCTGATGAAAACATGTCAACACAGCATGAGGAAAAGAACAAGAAGGCAACTTTTCTCTCAAATGAAAAGTTTCAGATCTTCAAACACGCTCTGTCTTCAGTAGCAACAACTGGAGGAAAACCCCCACAAAACCCAACCCTTTAGTATTTGTACAAAACATCCACAGTTTTTATCAAATTTCTTCAGGCTTGTTAACATTATGGGTTGCATGAAATCTAGGCTTTTCACTAGGTTCCCAGTTCTATACGCGATATGATATCATGGGAGAGTTTGGTCACAGGACCATACACAACTGAAAGGTTTGCTCATCTTAAAGACATCAGTGATGCTGTTGCTACAACATCAACTAGGTTCAACCTAGTTGAGGTACCTCCCAGGTGCAACATGGCCACAGAGGTGGAATATTTGATGGTCTTATGGGGAACACAAATATGTGAAACCTGGTAAAAAGGGCCTCAGCCCTAGCTGTGATTTCTGCTTTAACCAGGTTGGTGATAATATATGTGGACACAGAGAAAGATGCTTCAAGCCAAATAACGCAATACAGAAGAAACCCAAACGTGATAGGAAAGCAATGTCATCCATAACCTGTACAACTCCTCTCTCTCTTCAACATGCCAAAGCTAGAGGTGAAATGCTAGTTGAAATGACACCCATCTATAGGCAATGTAAACATTTTTTGGTGGGGGGAATCAAACTGTGATATACTGCAGTCAAGAACCACAACCTGATAGTCCCCAAAGGATTTCACCTCAGCCCAGGCAGGTCATTAGGAGCGTATTACCCAGAGCACATAACATGGATTGAATCAGTAATCAATAGAAAAGACAACGTAATATATTTAGTTGACAGATCATGGTAATAAGCATGGCAAGAAAAGTAATTTTCTGTGTAATGACTGTAAAAGAAAAAAACACACCTGACGTGAAACTGTAAATTCAAATGTAGGCTCACAAATCGTTGTGGTGACTTCAAAGATATTACACTACCTAAACTCTTTGTGTGTGGGGAAGCCAGATACCCTGTTTCTGAGGAGTCACAGGTGTCATTTTAAGCAGTGTTGACTTCTGACCGTGACTAAATCGAAGTAAAATGGAAAAAAATTAGTGCTAGGATTAAAACATCAAATATGGGCTTTGTGCTTCGCGTGATGCTGTTTAAGGGAAGAACAATAAGTTTTTGGATTTTTGGGAGCAGAAGAAAGGTGTGGGTACTCTCATGTGTAAAACCTGGACTTAGATGCAAAAGGGCTTATAGATCCCGAATATAGAGAGATATATATATAGATGTAGATTTATTTAAAGAATTGTTGAGATTATTATATGGGAGATTATGACCAATAGCAGTGAAATTACAAAGAGTTCTCTGCAAGGTTTTCCCTCTAAATTTTATGACTGCCAGATCCTAATCTCAGGTATGTGTTGTGCGTTGCTTGTTACATGGAAAACGCTACTGCAATGCTGCCTGCATACCCATTAGCAACACTTTTTTCCTCCTTCTTCTGAGATTCTCTGAGATATATTGCCCTTCTGAGATTAAAATCTCGATTTAAATCTTCAAAGCAATTACATAGACAAAAAGCAGCAATCTCCTGCCATACTAGGAGTGGAAATCGTCAGATCAGAAAGCGGTGGTAGATGATCAGCCCTGAGCAGAGGCATGATATCCTGCAGGAGTGATCAATACAGGAACAAATATTCCTACCTTGATCTCGCTCCTCTGTAAAGCTCTAGGAGTTTGTTACAGATTTTAATGGAAAGACAATTGGACAATATAGATTTTCTTTCCCCCCAGGAAAGTGTGCGTTTAAAGAGCTAAGGCAAAATAAAGGAAGAACAGAAGCAGAAGGAAAGCTATGCTTTCAGCTGGGTTTTGTTTTCTTCCTTTGTTGGAAACAAAACGCTACTGATTTTTTGGTCTCTTTCAACGCTTTTTTTTTGGAAGGTTTATTGAAAAGAAACGAGTAAGCAGGGAGAAAGAAGCTGCTTTTGCTGTCCTCAAAAATTGGATTTTTGGAATATACTGTAACTGGTTTTATTCTAATTACTAGGAATAAAATAAAAATGAATCAAATATTTTTACAAAGAGAAGATTATAATGAATCAACCCCAAGTCACTTTATTCTGGCTTTGCTCCCACATGCATGTAAACTAGTAATGGCATCTGTGATCATTACATTGGTATTTACTACTCATTTTAAAAGGCAGGAGGCAAGATTTTTAAAGTGATTGGTGTCATTGTGATTCCACAGCCATCAATAAGTGCGGAGATTTTTCTGCCACGGCAAAGAGACTCTTTCAGCCTAAATATACACAGGGAGAAACTTTGTCTACAGTGTCAACAGCGCTGGGATTTCACTGAAAGGAGTCAGTGAACTCCTCATTTTCAAAGGTGGGCGTTCAGTTATGATAGCAGAAATCAGCATATTTGCATGCCTCATTCATGCATGAACTGTTTGATGAATTTGGATATTTTAAAATTATAATTGCACACAGTAAATGATGGATTAAGTGAGGGCTGCAGAATATACTGCCTGTAATCTAACACAAAACAGGTTGGATCTTCAGACCTTTAAACACTTCTTGTTACTACTGATGAGAATGGCAATCAGAAACACAAATACTTGGGAGGATATGGATCAGAATCACTGTAATCTGGGTAGAAAATATTTTTTACTATAGTACGGAAGAAGAAGCTGAGGAAACATTTTTTGAACAGTTTACCAAAGATTGCAGAGGACAAGCAGGTCAGAAAAGGATTGAAATAGAAGTATTTTTAAGTCTGATCATGAGCCACAATGCTTTCATGCTATTAAAAGTCAATCCATTAAGGGTAACAAAAAATGTTGTCTATGAAGTTTGCTTGATTTTAAACAGAAATAATTAAACACTGCTGTAGTTGTCTCAAGAAACAAATACTTCTGAACATCAAACACCTCCTTTAAGAACACAGAGGGGATTAAATGTTATTGCAAAATTTTTGTAATTGTATTTGAAGCCATGAATGAAGTATGCAGAAAAAGACCTGTAGCAGAAATAAAATTTAAAAAACCACCCACTTACAGGTAGCATTTATAATTTCAGGTACAGAAGGCGGCATCTCTTATTGTGTACCATAGCACTTAGTTGGAAGCGACAAAGTTATACGATACTGCAATAATAAAAAGGGAAATTTAGATCAGCAATAAAAGAATTGAAATGGATTTTCATCTACCAGGGTCCTCAAAAATCAGCACCATGCACCATTTACACTAACAAGATGGTTATTCCATGTTGCAATAGACATTTTGATGTTCATATACATTATTTAACATTATTGAGAGGGAAATGATGCTTAGCTAGAGTAAAAACAAGATTATACCTAAATCAGCTCTTAAACTCCTGTAGGAATTTGTTTACCGGTAACCTCTTATAACTTTCACTCTGTATTTTGTTCAATACTCATGAAGTATTTTAAGCAGCTCCCAGTCTTTGTGTAGGAGGAAATAATCACTGAACTCACAGCATATATACAAATTACATATTGCGACTGTAGCTCTCCCAAATGGCTGTGGGAAAACATTCAACGTGTGGTTGAATGGTGGTGGTTCCTTGCCTGGTTACTCTTTACACCGGTCATTTGAAAAAAATGCCACCTAAAGAGCTGAACCCATGGTCCTTCCCCAGGTGATAAGGCTCCTGAATTTCAAGTCGTCTTCTCCAGGCCAGTGGTTCTGGTTAAGGATGCTTGAGTTTAAAGCATGCTTCAGGTTGTGAAACCCATGGAGTTTAGGTCATTTCTGTATCTGGCAGTGGTGGGATGCGTAACAGTTCTTGGCAGAGGAGGAGTGCCAGAGCCTTACCATGAAACCAGCCTCTGCCTACTCTGTGGACCAGGTTTCTGCAATAAAATTGAGATTGCAGCAGATCCGTATATCATAGGCAAGTTATGAAGATAAATACACTTACAAGGTGTTTTGACATGCTCATGTATAAAGTCTGTGGAATGCTCTCAGTAATTTTATTGGGATTAAAACTGGTGCTTAATTTCCTTTCTAGAGATTTATATTTCTTGCAGTTCTTTCTAAGGTTTCCAGAGGGAAAAAGAATTGAAGGTTGTAAACCAAAAGAGAAAGTCTTTAATCCTTTGATTAAACTTTTGTTACAGTGGTGAGGACTATCACCTGAAGGGAAGGTTTTATTACTGAAATATCATTAGATACCATGACTGAGATACTTGGTATGTGCTATAAATTTCTCTTAACTACTGCTGATACTTAAATATAATCCACATCTAAACCTCACATCTAATCAGCCAACTAATCAATTTATTAATCAACATTTCACAAGTAGTCTCGACCTCTCTAAGACCACAGCATTATCAACGATCCCTAAAGGCACTGATCTGAGATTTGAAAAACCTAGGCAGTATATGATAGTCATACAGGTAGGATTTTTATTCAGTATTTTGACCTTGAAACCTCTTGATTCATCATACTTGTCAGTGACAGAAGTAAGGTCAGGTCCTGGGCACCCGGGGAGCCTCTGTCAGTCTTGTTTCATTTTCACACGAAGTCACAGGCTTGCAAACGGCCAAGCTGACAGGTCTCCATCAGCAGGACAGTCCCCATGGCCAGCAGACCTGGCCACCAAGGGATTTTCCATCGTGGCTGACAACCATTGCTGTTCAGCCAGCATCACCCTGGTGCTCATGGCAGAAGAGGGCAATAACTGCTAGGCTTCCGAAGCATTTGATCTCCTACAGACAGATTACTCCACAAAACCTGCAGACAGCTAGTCCTAAAGCAGACCACGTCAAGAGCGGTCTGTTTTATTCTGGGGACTAGGCCAGCTCCTGACAACCTGAGATCTGGAGCTCATGAAATGGGGAAAGGCATCCTTGTCAAGTCCTGCGGCAGACATGACTCAGCTGGTTGCAAATCAAGCCAGGTGAACTTGATTTCAAACAACACGCTTTTCACGCTAGCATCAATAGACACATTTGGGTGCTTTTGTTTCCTGTGGGATTGAGAATGATAAAACCTATTCATGGCAAGCACTTCATGAACAATGTGGCTCCGTATGCAAACGTCCTCTTTGTTTAGCTGCAGGTGCAGATCTGTCGCACACAGTACTTACAAAAGACTCCACCGCACATCCTTAACGGGTGCTTTACAGTCTTTAGTCCTGCCTGGTGCTAATCGCTGACCTGGACACAGGTCCAGTGTTTAAACAGACTCGTTCCTCAGAAACCGGTGGAGGATAATGAATCTAATTCCATGAACACAACAATAATACAGACACACATTTCCTCCCTCCTCCTGTCAATTCGTATTCCAGGTTGTAGTTAATAGCCGAACATCTTCTGCACCAGTATTACCAGTTCTCGCAAAGAGGTAATTGTTCTCTAGCCCTTCATTACCGTCACTCAAACTGGGGTTTTAACTTTGTCTTTTTTCTCCCCAACACTAAACAGCAGCAATGCCATTTTTGTCCTCACCATTATTGAGAATAATAGATTTAACTCCACCTTCAGCTGAAGGAAGGTGTTAAAAGGGATTTTAGTAGAAGTAACATTACCTAACAGCTGCTGTGCATTAAAAAAACCCCAAACTGATAGGGCTTATCTATTGTCTAAATTAACTGAAGCAGAGA
>Ga0181612_164751_pt1 | contig 21573 bp, 20 predicted proteins | sample HoacroProtozoa21_FD_119630 | JGI IMG/M metagenome (GOLD analysis project Ga0181612, IMG submission 119630) | Hoatzin crop microbial communities from Cojedes, Venezuel. Combined Assembly of Gp0051906, Gp0051904, Gp0051908
ATTTCGGTATGAAGGTCTTCCCGAAGACGCGCCGCAAGGGGATAAAGGAGCTGGCACAGAAGGCAAGCGTGGATTTAACGGCGATTGATGGTAATGCTGTAGGTTTTCAGCTTGGGCCGAGAATTAATGCGGCTGGGCGCATGAAGAGTGCGGATTTGGCGCTGGATTTAATGATGGCTCAGGAGCGCTCGAAGGCGATGCTGCTAGCAGAAGAGTTGGATGAGCTGAATAATGAGCGCCGCAAAGCGCAGGACGAGGCGATAAAAGAGGCTTCCGCACAGGTAACTGATGGCGATTCGGTGATTATTGTGAGTGGCAAGTGGCACGAGGGGGTTGTTGGGATTGTTGCTGGTCGACTAGTCGAGATTTATCATAAGCCGACGATCGTTCTGGCGGAGCTGAAGGATGGAATTTTGAAGGGTTCTGGCCGTAGTTTTGGAGATTTTTCGCTCGCGAAGGCTATTCAGAGCTTGCCAGAGGGGCTTTTGCTGTCTGGTGGCGGGCATGCTGCGGCTTGTGGCTTGAGCTTGCGAGAGGGCGATTTAGAGGCCTTTAAGCATAAGTTTAATGAGTATTATGATTCTTTAGGATTAAAAGATCAGGAAAAATATTTGCGTTTAAGTAGTGATATTGTTTTGGATGATTTTGGTTTGCTGAGTATTGAGCTTTGCGACGAGATTGCGCAGTTGCAACCTTTTGGCGAGGGAAACGAGGAGCCGATTTTTGAGATTACGGCCGAGGTCGCAGCGGTAAGGGTTTTGAAGGACAAACATTTGTCTCTGACTTTGAAGGATAAGAATGGCGCGGAGATGAAGCTGATGGGCTTCTTTGCACCGCAAGAGTGGCTAGAGCTGTCGCGCAGGCAAACTGTGCGCGCGCAGTTCACGCTAACGAAGAATGAGTGGCGGGGAAATGTGAAACTAGAGGGGATTTTGGTGAGCGTAGAGATTGTTGCTTGAAACTTTTTCCAAGATATGATAAAATTTAGCCAATATGATTAAAGTAACCCGTAAAGATGAGAAGGAAGCAAACGAGAATATTATTCGTCGTTTCAACCGCAAGGTTCTTCAGAGTGGCGTTCTTGCTACCGCGAAGGAAGGTCTTCGTTTCTCAAAGCCAATCTCGAAGCGTGAGCGCCGCTTGAAGGCTATTTTGCGCGAAAAGCGCAAAGCTGAAAAAGCCGAACGCATGAAGTTAGGCCTTAAATAAAGAATACCCCCGAGAGTGACGGGGTATTTTTATCGCAAAAAATTCAAAAATCTAAGGAGAAAAATGATTATATTCTTTGGTCCTGCAGGAAGCGGAAAGAGTTTGCAGGGGCAGAAATTATCTGAAAAATACGGCTGGAAGTGGATGTCGGTCGGACAGATGCTTCGCGACAAGCAAGATCCAGAACTTGAGAAAATCATGAAGACTGGCGAACTAGTTCCGACTGAAATCGTGGTTAATATGATGCATGAAGGCATGATAGAAGCGCACGAGGCTGGCCAAAACGTCATTCTTGATGGTTATCCACGCGATGAGGAGCAGGCGGAGTGGATTGTTGATAAAGGCGATACGCAGTACCTTGATGGCATCATTATTTTCGACGTTACGCGCGAAGAACTCTGGAATCGTCTCAGCCTCCGTGCTCGTGAAGATGACAACAAGGAGGCAATCGAGCGCCGCTGGGCACTATTTGACCGTACTGTCAAAACCATGACGGAGCTACTTGCTAGCAAAGGTGTAAAGGTTGCTCATATTGACGGTGTCGGCGAAATTGAAGAAATCTCGAGCCGTATTGAGAAGCAGTTTACTGAATGGGGTATAATCTAGAGATGGATTACGACAAAATTAATGCAATGCGCGAGGGTGGCAAGATTATGGCGCAGATTTTTCGAGATTTGCGCGAATATACCAAGGTCGGTATGACTGGTCGCCAGATTAGTGATTGGGTCGAGAAGCAAATCCTCGATGCTGGTGCTGGCGTTGCCTATTACGAGCCGGAAGTAGATTTTCCGGGTTCTATCTGTGTCTCGGTGAACGATGAGCTGATTCATGGTATTCCGAAAGATATTCCGTTCGAAGAGGGTGACAAAATCTCTTACGATTTAGTCATTAAATACAAAGGTTACTACGTTGACTCTGCCTTTACGATGATTCTTGGCAAGCCAACGGCCGCTCAGAAACATCTCCTAAGCTACACCGAATCATCTCTCTATGAAGGTATCGAGCAGGTGAAGCCTGGCGCAAAGCTTGGTGATATTGGTTTCGCTGTTCAGAAAACTCTCGAAAAGGGTAAACTTGGCGTAATTAAAAATTACGTCGGTCACGGCATTGGCAAAAAGATGCATATGGAGCCGGAGGTGCCGAACTACGGCAAGAAAGGTCACGGCTATACTTTGCAGGTTGGTGATACGATTTGTATCGAGCCGATGTCTAGTCTTGGCAAGTCAGATACAGTAGTGGTAGAAGACGATGACGGTTGGACGGTCTGTCTGAAAGATGGTTCGCTCGGTTGTCACTTCGAGCATACAGTCTTGGTTACTGAAGACGGCTACGAAATCATCACGACTTTGTAGAAAAATAATCACTCTCGGAATGGGAGTGATTTTTTATTTAGCTCGTGCTTATGTTACAATTAGTAATATGGACGAAAAAGCGCGCTATGCAGTGGGTATAGATTTAGGCTCGAGTAAGATCCGAGTCGTGATTGGTTCGCGTTCTGGCGAATCGGTTTCTGTTGTTGGCTATGGCGAAGTGAATTCCGAAGGGATTCGACGTGGTGCGATTTCTGATTTAAGAACCCCAATCGACCCGATGATTGAGGCGATGCATGCTGCTGAAAATATGAGCGGCTTTGATATTTCTGGTGCTACTCTTGGCGTGAACAGTGGCAGTATTGTGAGCACTTATGTTGAAGGTATGGTCCTAACCGACGAGGCTCGACAAGGTCATGGCCTGAGCGAAGATGATCTTGTGCGCGTCGAGGAAGCTGCGATGAAGGGTAAGGTGCCAAATAATCGCGAAATCTTGGACTTTGTACCATTTGAATATATAGTTGATGGGCAGGGGAATGTGCGTGATCCGCTTGGTATGACTTGTTCGCGTCTTGAAATTCATGCAAACGCAGTTTCAGCTCTGATGCCTGACGTAAATAACTTGCGCAGGCTTTGTGAAGAGGCGGACAATTTGAGTGCGCATGCGCTAATTCCAGCAGTAATGGCGGCGGCCGAAGTGGTTGTGACGAATCGTCAGCGCGAAAATGGTGTTGGCGTGGTGAACTTTGGTAGCAATACGACCAGTATTGCGGTTTACGACGAAGGCGAATTGCAATTTGTAAATGTTATTCCGATGGGTAGCAATGATGTGACGCGTGATCTGGCGACAATCTTGGCAGCAACGCCAGATTTGGCCGAAGAAGTGAAGCTGCGCTATGCGGATGCTTCTTTTGTAGAGGGCAAAGATGTGACGGTGAAGCGTGGCCATGATGAATATGTCTTTGGCCGTAGTGAGATTAACGAAGTGGTCGAGGCTCGCCTTGATGAAATCTTTGAAAGGGTCGCAAAGAGCTTGAAAGTTGCTGGCTATGATAAACGTTTACCTGAAGGTCTGATTTTGACTGGTGGCGGCGCTAAGATGCGTAATCTGGACATTTATGTGCGCTCGAAGCTCGGCATGGCTGTTCGCATTGGCGAGATTTTGCCGTTCATTGAGTCGCCAGCTCCAGAAGTTTTGAAGCCAGAATATACAACCGCGATCGGTTTGATGCTGCGCGATATGGAGATGAGTGAAGTAAATAGTAGTCGCCGTGGCTGCAAAGGCTCACGCAAGCCATTATTTGGTGGTGGCGGCCTGTCGAAAATCTTCAAGTTCTTCCGCTAGGCTTAACGGGGGTGGAGACGTCTAGCAAAAAAGTTATTCAGATGTTATATTAGATAGAGAATTGGAAAGTAGGAGTAATATAAATGCCAGAAGTTAAACCAAATGAGGTAGATAGCGTAGCAAATATTAAGGTCATCGGTGTCGGTGGCGCAGGTTGTAACGCAGTTAATCGCATGCGCGAAGCAGGTTTGACTGGCGTTGAGTTGATTGCAGTCAATACTGATGCGCAGCAGCTACGCAGCTCAAAGGCAGACATTAAGCTCCCGCTACATCTTGAATCCAACAAGGGTCTAGGCGCAGGTGCAAATCCTGCTCGTGGTGAAAAGGCTGCTGATGCTAGCCGTGACGACATTAAGAAGGTGCTAGAAGGCGCTGATATGGTCTTTATTACCTTTGGTGCCGGTGGTGGTACTGGTTCTGGCGCTGGTTACATTGTCGCTGAAGAAGCTCGCAAGATGGGCATCTTGACTGTTGGTGTTGTTACTAAGCCATTCGCAATCGAGGGCGAAGTTCGCCGTCGCAACGCTGATTGGGCAATTGAACACATGGCTCGTAGCGTTGATGCTCTTATTACTATTCCAAACGAACGTCTCCTACAGGTTGTTGATCCTAATATTCCATGGAAAGAATCTCTTCGCATTGCTGACGATATTCTTCGCCAGGGTGTTCAGGGTGTCACTGATATCATTACCGAAGAACATATCATCAATATCGACTTTGCCGATGTTGAAGCTGTCATGAAGGATGCCGGCTCGGCTCTTATGGGTATCGGTCGCGCTTCTGGCGAGAACCGTGCCTCTTTGGCTGCTCAGCAAGCTATCGAATCTCCACTTTTGGAAGTCTCTATTGATGGTGCACGCGGCGTCTTGTACTTGGTGTCCGGTGGCGAGAACGTCTCAATGGCAGAGCTTAATGAAGTTGGTCAGGTGATTACTGCAAGTGTCAACCCTGGCGCAAACATCATCATGGGTGCTAGCGTTCGCCCAGAACTTGAAGATAAAATCATGGTTACCGTGATTGCGACTGGCTTTGATTCTGAATATTATCGTGATGATCCAGCCGCACAAGCAATTATCAATCCTACTGCAGAGCCAGAACCAGTAGCAAATCCAGCTGTCGAAGAGCCAGCTCCAATGACCGAACCAGAACCAATGACTCCTGTTGCCGAAGCTCCTGTTGCTGAGCCGCAGAGTAACAATGAAGATTTTACTACGCCAAGTTCTACTAATATCTGGAATTCTAGCGTCTTCAATAATAATATTGATGACGATAATGATGTTCCAGCAATCTTACGCCGTCGTCGCAAGAATCGCGATTAGGTAGGGGCTCGGAGGTAAACGATGAGCCATCTGAAGATTGGGGAAAGCAAGGTAATAGAGAGCCGTGAATCCCAAGACGGTACGATGATTCGTCGCCGTCGGGTTTCGCTTGATGGAAAACACCGCTTTACTACTTATGAGCGCATTGAGCGCCCGGGCATGATGGTAAAGAAGCGTAGTGGTACGCGCGAGGCTTTTAATCGCGAAAAACTGGCTGGCGCAGTGCGCAACAGTGTTGGTAAGTATTTTCAGAGCGATTTGGATGTTCAATCGGTAATTGATGAGGTGGAAGAGCGCATCTATGCGCGTGGCAAAGACGAAGTGCCTTCCAGTGTGATTGGCGAGACGATTCTTGACGTGCTTTCAGATACGAACGAGATGGCTTATGTGCGCTTTGCGAGTGTGTTCCGCGAGTTTAAAACTCTGGATGAGCTAGAGAAGAGCATTGCTGAACAGCGTGCAAAGATGGAAGCGAAGAAACAAGCTAAAGAAAAGGAATAGATAATGAGGGTGGTAATAGTTTGGCGTGAAGAATCTGATTATGCGAGAGAAGTGCGTGATTGGATTCGTGATTTCGAGAATAGAACTGGTGTTGCGATTGAAAGCGTGAATCCAGACGAGCCGAGCGGTATTAGTCTTTGCAAGGCTTATGATGTAGTAGAGTATCCGACTATCTTAGCGCTGGCAAATAACGGCTCAATGTTACAGATGTGGCGTGGTACACCGTTAACGTCAATTGATTCAGTCTCGTATTATACGACAGTTTAGGCATTGAAAAAGACCCCATTTTATTTTATAATATGGGGGATTTTATATATTAAGCACTCGAAAGGGGAGCGCAATGAGAATTCTAGCATTTTGGGTAGCTAAGAGTGGCAAACCAGCCTCGGTGTCTGGCTTTGAGTTTTCGACTGCAGGTAAGTTTGGTCTTAGAGTTGAACATATTGATATAGAAAGCTATCAGGGCGAGCAGTTAGTTAAACAATATCGCGTTAGCTCCTTGCCAACGATTATTGCTTTGTCGAACGCTGGTATGGTTTTGCAGACTTGGTCTGGCTATGACCAGCCAACAGCAGAGCAGTTAAGGTATTATATCGAACGTGGCCAATAGCTTAGTGAAGCTTATGTTTGTTACTAACGAATTTAGCGTGATATAATATAGACAGTAAAAGCGTTTGAGCAGCTATCAACTGCGAGCTAGCGAAAGAAAGGTGTGGGTTTATCTTATACACTGATTAGAATCGCTCGTGAATCCGCGTGAGAGACAGAACTAAGTGCTAGGGAAGTGCAAACTGAACTAGAAATTGGATGGTACCGCTCAATCGAGTTCCAATGAAAGTTGGAACTTTTTTGCGTAATTAATAAAAGAAAGGAGCGTGCAATGAAGTACAAATACGGAGAACGCCGTCGTGCGAGCGAATACGAAAAAGCTCTCGTCGATTGGTGGAAGAAAAATAAGACTTTCGAGAAGTCAATTGAGCAGCGCGACATTGACGATTCGTATGTTTTTTATGATGGGCCTCCATTTATTACCGGTATGCCACATCATGGCACGCTTCTGTCTTCGGTTGTAAAGGATGCAGTTCCTCGCTTCTGGACGATGAACGGTAAGCGTGTTGAGCGTCGTTGGGGTTGGGACTGCCATGGTCTTCCGGCTGAGAACTTCGTCGAGAAGCAGCTCGGCATTACCGACCGCCGTGATATTGGTGCGAAGATTTCGCTCGAGGATTATATCATTAAGGCGCGCGAATCGATGGTGGCTAACTCTGAAACCTGGCGTAGCACGATTGATCGCATTGGTCGCTGGGTAGATTTTGATAATTGTTATCGCACCATGAACAAGGACTTCATGGAGTCAGTTTGGTGGGCTTTCAAAACTCTTTACGAAAAGGGAAAGATTTACGAAGGCGAAAAAGTCTTGATGTTTGATACGAAGTTTGCGACCCCTGTTTCGAAGGCAGAGGTGACAATGGATAACGATGCATATCAAACAGTGACCGATCCAAGTGCTTACGTTTTCTTCAAGCTTGTTGACCGTGATGAATATATCATGGCCTGGACAACTACGCCTTGGACTTTGCCAGCAAACATGGCGCTCGCAGTGTCTGAGAAGCTCGAATATGGTCTGTATGACGTCGATGGCAAGAAAACGATTATGGCTAAGTCTTTGGCCGAAAAACGCCTTGGAGAGGCTGCTGAGGCCCTTAAAACGTATTCTGGTGTCGAGTTGGTAGGTCTAAAATATGAGCCACTCTTCGATATGGATGACGACATTCAGAAGAACGAGAATGCGCACAAAGTTTGGGCGGCGGATTTCGTCTCGGCTGAGGATGGTACTGGTATTGTTCATATTGCGCCAGCTTACGGCGAAGACGACTTTGCGCTTGGCAAGAAGAATGGTATTCCGACCCGTCATACGATTGACGATAATGGCTACTACTTCCCGGAGTGGGCGGAGAAGCTACATGAGATTGGCGTCCGTGATACCGACGAGGACGGCCTTGAGGTCTGGGCAGCAAACAAGTTCATTGCTAAATGCCTCGAAGAAAAGGGTATTATTTGGAAGATTGAGTATATTAAGCACGAATATCCATTCAACCCTCGCTCGAAACAGCGCATTATGTATCGCGCGATTCCGAGCTGGTTCTTTGATATCGAGGGCAGTAAGCCTTTGATGCTCGAGAAGAATGAGGATATTAACTGGTTCCCAGAACATCTTAAGCATGGTCGCTTTGCCAAGAATATTGAGCAGGCTCCAGATTGGAACCTCAGCCGCGATCGCTTCTGGGCGACGGCAATGCCGGTTTGGCGCGGCGACAAGGGTACACTCAAAGTGGTTGGGTCCTATGACGAGCTTTATGAGTTATCTGGTGTTCGTCTTGAAGATTACCACCGTCCATGGGTTGACGAGATTGAATTCGATATCGACGGCGAGCATTTCAAGCGTGTTGATAAGGTGTTGGACTGCTGGTTTGAATCTGGTTCGATGCCATTTGCTCAGCTGCATTATCCATTCGAGAATAAGGAGAAGTTCGAGAAGAACTATCCTGCAGACTTTATCGTGGAATACGTTGGTCAGGTGCGCGCGTGGTTTTATTATGTCCATGCGGTAAATACCGCGCTCTTTGGCGATAAAGCTTACAAGAACGTGATTACAACTGGTACTTTGGCTGGTAATGATGGCCGCAAGATGAGTAAGTCGCTTGGCAATTACACTGATCCGAATGTTTTGATGGATCAGTATTCGGCTGATGCGCTTCGCTTCGTGATGCTCAGTAGCCCAGTGCTAGCCGGTGAAGACTTTGCGCTTCTTGATAAAGATGTTTCGGATACTGCGCGCAAGCTTACGATGATCTGGAACGTCTATGACTTCTTTACGATGTATGCTTCGGTTGACGGTTGGGAGTTCAAGGGCGACAAGCTTGAAGCACCAAAGAAACTCGAGAATCCACTCGATGCTTGGATTGTGAGCCGCTTGTATCAGCTCCGCAATGAGATTGACGTGAATATGCGAGCTTACAATATTCCAGCTGCGCTTGCTGGTGTCTTGCCGTTCATTGATGATATGTCCAACTGGTTCGTGCGCCGTTCGCGCCGCCGTTTCTATAAGAGTGAAGAGACTGCAGACAAGAACGAGGCTTATGAAACCTTACACTATGTTCTTAGCTACTTGGCTTTGATTCTTGCGCCATTTGTGCCATTCCTCGCTGAAGAGCTGTGGCAGAATATGATGGGCACTGGCAGCGTGCATCTTCAGGATTGGCCGGAAGCTGGTGAAATTGACGCTGTCTTGCTTGGCAAGATGGAACGTTGCCGCACTATCATCACTGAAGGTTTGGCAGTACGCATGAACCGCAATGATGAGTTCGGTCAGATTAAGGTGCGTCAGCCGCTCGCAAGCCTAACTTATGGTGGCGAGAAGCTTGATGAGTTTTATGAACAGATTATTGCTGAAGAGGTCAACGTTAAGAAAGTTGAGCACGGCGAGGCTTTGAGCCTAGACAAGAAGCTTACGCCAGAGCTTGAAGAAGAAGGCTTTGTACGCGAATTGATTCGTTTTGTGCAATCTGGCCGTAAGAAGGCTGGACTAAATGTGGATGATCGCATTAAGCTTAGCGTTTCCTGCAAGGTCCCAGAGCAATATGTCGAGACCTTGAAGGGTGAGGTCTTAGCGACGACGCTCGACGATGGTAACTATAGCTACGACGAAGTAGTGAAGGTGAACGGCGAAAAGGTAACGATTTCGCTCGAAAAAGCCTAGTCGCTAATTGATAGAGAACCGGTGTCGCACTTGACATCGGTTCTTTTTGTGAAATTTTTGCGACGAAAATAACAGGGGCGGATTTGACAAAAGTACAAAAATAAAGCATAAGCGTACTTGACAAAATATTACGTTTATGCTAGGATGAAGACAGTTAGATAAGCAAAACAAACATCTAACAAACAAAAATAAAAATAATTTCCGTTGGGTATCCGGAAGGCGAAAGCCGAAAGGAAAAACAAAAAATGAGCACACATAGTAAAAACTTCGAACTTCCACAAATGACGGATCACGACGCAATGGAGGACATTGCATTAGAAAACGAGGAAATAAATGGTTCCGTGGAGATGGAAGAGCAGAGCGTGGATGGTATGGGCTTTGAGGAATTTAAGAACGAAGCGGACTATGTTGCTCCGGAAGACGTATCGCCGGAAACTGTAGAAGAATTGAAGCAGAAGCAAATTACGTCGAAGGTTGGTAGGGCTATCTTCCGCCTTCAGTCGATATTGCAATAATAAAAACTCAAATATAGAAAACTGACGAAAGGATTTGCCTATACGATAGAGCACAAAAAGTAATAGAAAAGGAATTAGGTATAAGTTAGAAAAAACGGTAGAGCCAAGGGATTGGCTCTACTTTTTTGTGCGGTGGTTTTGGGATTTTTAGGCTACGTCGTCAAAGTCGTGTTCGGGTAATGTATAAATAATTTATTCAATGTTTTGAATTTTGGCAGCATATTATCGACTTGACAGTTTTAAAACGCTAATGTTAGAATGACGCAAAAGGTCAAAAATAAAAACATTAAAAGAGAGAGAAAAATATGGAAGGAGCACCAAAGCCAAAAGGCCCTGAAGGTGGCGAGAATGGCGGCGAGAATCTGCAGGAACTTCGCGATAAGCTGAAGAGCTTTTTGGGTTCATCTAGCGATGAAGCGAAAGCAGTGATTGCTAAGAATGAAAAAATCAAGGATGTTACGGCAGATAATATTGATGATTTGTCCGACGAGGATTTGAAAGAGCTAAACAAAGCAGTTGAGGAATATTTGTCGAGTGCTGAAGTTTTGATTGACCAGCATGTTAATAAGCTCATGGGTTTGAGCTTTGCGGCGTTCTTTAGCGTGGTTGAGAACTTTGAAAGAGAGCATCCGGATGCGCCAAAGTTGAAGGGTTATTCTCGCAAATCTGTTGAAGAATTCGTGCGAGCAAACTTGTCTAATCCTGGTGCAGAGGGCTTGGCTAATATTTCCGAGTTTGAGGAACGCTTGGAAGAGCAGCAGAGGGTGGTTGATCAGGTAAAGCAGCAGCGCGGTGGCGCATCTGGTGACACAGGCGGTGCTTCTGGAGATACTGGCGGTACTTCTGGCGATACTGGCGGCAGCACTGGCGATACTGGCGGTGCCTCGGGCGATGCCGGCCATGATGGCGACCCGAGTGACTTCGAAACGAAGAAGAAGGAAAAGGTAAAAGAGATACTAGACAAGTTGTTCGACGGTGCGGATTCTTTGCGTCCAGGCGTCTTCTTGGAGACGGATCCTGACGTAGCTTTTGACGACCCAGCGAATGCCTATGATCGCGCAAAAGCCGAAGAGCGACTACTAAAACTCAGCTTCATTGGCGTAACCGAAGACAATTTGGACGATAGAGCACAGAAAAAGCTCGATAAGCTACTTGAGCGTAAAAAGATTATCGAGGATATAAATACGCGCTTTGAAGTAGATAAGATTAAGAAGGTGCTTACCGACGAAGGCTTAACTACTTACACTGATAGAACCATCCTTGAGCTAAAAGATTTAATCAAGAAGCTTGAAGCGGATGGTAATGACGCCGAGAATAGAGACAAGCGCAAGAAACGCAAACGTGGTCACCGTGTTTGGGGTGCGATTATAGCAACTGGCTTGGCGGCAGCAACTGCATTGTCTATGATTTCGCTCTTCGGTGGTGGTCGTAAGCAGGCGGCGGTAAAGACTATACCAACGGAAATAACTATGGATGTTAATGAGCTCGAAGAGCCTACCGAACCGACCGAAGGCGTAACTGACCCAACCGAGTCTCAGAATGAGATTGTCGATGAGGCAGCCGCGGAAGACGCAGAGAGCCAGGAAAGCATGTGGGATGCGGCACATGGCAATGATGCACGCGGTCTTTGGGCCTCAATGGATGGTGAAGATGCAAACCCGGATAAAGACGGTAGTCATGATTTGGTGGCAGCATCAGAATTTGCTGAATTTACGCAAGATAAATTAGAAACTGAAGATGGCCAACAGGAGTTTAAAGATCACTTGGTCGACGTTGCGACACGCGAAGGTGTCGTGATGGAGCAGATCGCTGATTATGCACAGCAGCATGGCGATTTGGACTTCTTGCCGGCATCGATTCGTGGCCTAGAAGGTGAAGAGCTTGAGGATGCTATCAAAGAAAATCGTGATGGTTGTTATGATGAGCTTGTCAAGAATCTTCAAGAGAAGCTAGCAAAGGGCGATGTGTCGATTGACTACTTGCAGGCTGGTACTTATGACAACTACTTTGCACACTTGACTAACCCAGATGCGCCAGCAACGATCGATAATCTTGAGCTTGAGCGTTGCCAAACTTGGGAAAATGTCGCACCGGTCTTTAAGATTGCCTTTGAAGACGGTTCGACTTGGATGATGAAGGGTAAGTGTATTCAGCTAGTTGAATTAGTGACGCCTCCGACGACTACAACCACGACGACTACTACAGAGACGTCTCCGCCAACTACTACCACAACTACTACTACAGAGACGTCTCCACCAACCACTACCACAACTACTACTACGGAAACGCCTCCACCAACCACAACTACGACTACAACACCGGAAACACCTCCACCAACCACAACTACCACGACCACTGATAATTCAAAGCACGAGGAGGCCTTGGCGGCTGGTCAGGGTACCGACGTGGCTGGAGCCGAAGAGGGCTATAGGATAGTCGAAGATACTTCACAAGAGCCATATGTCTATGACTTTACGGCCCCAGTAAGTCCAGATGCCTTGAATGCTGATCAGACTTTCATCGAATATAACTTTGCTGATGAAACTCAGGAGCAGGAAGCAGCCAAAAAGGCAGCTGCCGCGCAGGAACAGCAAAAGATTGATGCTCAACGGGGTGCGCAAGAGGCCGAGGCGATAGATATAGATACGCTTGGGGGAAGCGGATTCTAAAGGGGGATTGGATGAGTAAAAAGGAGTAACAAATATGCTAAAAACAAAAAATATCAAATCTAAGTGGAGAAGTTTGCTTCTTGCGGTTACGGCTGTCACATCGGCAGCCGGCCCAGCGGCGTCGACTTTTGCTTGGGATGCTTCCAACAACATCGCAGGCGAGCGATATACGATGGGTTCGCCAGCTAAGTATGGCATCCTAAACCACATCACTAACAACTGTAGTGAAGATAACTACGTTGATGGTGATAATACAAAGGAGTGTTTGGGTACTGGCTTACACTCTGAGTTGGAATTTGTGCGTATTCGCGTCGCAAGCGATACTAACGCGCTATTCGAGGCCTATACTGGCGATACTGCAGTGCAATTGCAGGCTGGCCAGACTTATGAGGTGCGTGCGTATTATCACAACGACGCAATGTCTGCACTTGGTAATTTGAATGCAAATGCGGCCGAATATTACATCCAGAACGGTAGTTTGCCGGAAGGCTATACTGATTTGGGTGAATGTGGCGGCATTGGTACGATTGCTAATACGCGTCTTAAGCTCGTTATTCCAAACGAAGTTAAGGCGGGGCAGAGCGATGCTCAGCTTGGCGCGCGCTATTCTTACGATAGTATTCACTTTGATGAGGCTACTGGCAAGTATCAGCGTGATAGCGAAAATAAGTTGGTGCAAACGCGCGACTATGTCTTCGATAGTCTCTATCTTGCCAACTCTGGCGATAAGGATATGAGAATCGTGCTTGATGATGCAACGATTACGCTTCATAACGCCAATGCAACCGATGGTCAGAAACTTGCTATCAATGCAGAGAATGACAACGATGTCTTCCCAGATACGGAAGATGGTGGCGCTCTGATTGGCAGCCTTGAAATGAATGGTAAGGTTTGTGCATGTGCGGAATACTCTGGCTATGTTAGCTATACTTTCCATACGGAGCAGGCTGAAGCCGATGTCGTGAAGGAAGCTTCGCTTGATGGCGAAAACTTTTCGAACACGGTTTCTGCTAATCCTGGCGATATCGTGACTTACCGTATTCAGTATAAGAATGCAGGTACGCGCGATTTAACCAATGTTACTTTTAAAGATACTTTGCCGACTGGTGTAACTTTGGTGCCTGGCACAACTAAGCTCGTGAATTATGCTCATCCAGATGGTATTATTCTCGATGACGTAATTGGACAGAACGGTATTAATACTGGTACTTATGCGCCTGGCGCAACTGCCACGATTACTTATCAGGTAAAAGTTAATGAAGATATTTACGATCAGATCGATTGTACTGAAGTGCCGCTAGATAACTTGATTCAGGTAACTGATGATATTACGGGCACGACGACTAGCACCTCTCGCATTTTAATTAAGGAAGTTTGTACTCCTTCTACTCCTCCAACCTTCCCAAAGACTGGTCCGGTCGAAATCGCTACTGTTGTAGTTGCGATTGCTGCTTTGTCTGCAGGTGTCGTTTATTACTACAATAGCCAGAAGGCTCTAAACGCTGCTCGTCGCGAAAGCGGAATTAGCGGTGGCAAGGGCAAGACTGAAAAGTCTGACACCGAAATTAAGTCTGAAGAAAAATCTGAAGACAAAAAATAATTAGCATATTTTCCTAGGGGGGCTTTGGGGGGGATTAGCTCTTTTCGAATACAACTTGGAATAGTTTAAACCTTATGTAATTTGCTCCTGAATAAAACCAATATCGCATTGGGTAGCGAGAGTTGGTTTTAAAGAACCTCGATATTGGGTAGTCGAGGTTCTTTTTTTGCACGGGATTTGCAATTTTATTTGTAATCTGTTAAAATAGTCTGTATGAAAAAAGCAGTCATTAAGGTAGGTGGCAAGCAGTATCTTGTCGCTGAAAAAGAGACCCTCCTGGTGGACCTCCTCCCGGAAGGAACTAAAGATCTCGCTCTTGACGCTTTGCTCGTAATTGATGGCGACAAAACTACTGTCGGCGAACCAACAGTTAAGGGAGTAAAGGTAAAGGCGAAGGTCGTAGAAGAGAAAGTCGCCGGCGAAAAACTCCGCGTCATTCGTTACCATTCTAAGAAGCGTGTCCATAAAGAAATTGGTCACCGCCAGAAGTATACTAAGATCGAAATCGTCAGTATCGCTTAATATTTAAATAAATACGGGTGCAGAAATGTGCCCGTATTTTTGCTAGGATATGAATATGGAAAGTGAAATATTGCCAAAACATTTAGGTTTTATTGTCGATGGTAATCGCCGCTGGGCGCGCGAGCGTGGCTTGCCGACACTCGAAGGTCATCGTCGTGGCATAGATCTTGTGGCGGATATTGCTGAAGAATGCCACAAAAAAGGCGTAAAAATCGCAAGTTTTTATATTTTTTCGACTGAAAACTGGAATCGCAGTAAGGAAGAAGTTGATTATTTGATGGACCTTGTCGAGAAATGCCTGAAGAAGTTTATCAAGAAGTGTTTGAAAAATGACACGCGCATTGCGATTCTCGGCACAAAGGAGCGCCTGAGCGACAAGTTGAAGGCGATTGTTGAAGAGGCAGAAGAGAAAACGAAGGAGTGTAAAGAGAATATTCTGGCACTTTGCTTTAATTACGGTGGAAAACAAGAGATCGTTGATGCTGTAAATAAGATTGATGGCGAAGTGACAATCGATAAGATTGAAGAGAATCTATATCATCCTGAGGTTCCTCCGGTAGATATGGTCGTGCGTACGTCTGGCGAGCAGAGGATTTCGGGCTTTATGCTTTGGCGTATGGCTTATTCCGAGATGCTCTTCTTGGATAAGAAGTGGCCAGATATGACCAAAGAAGACGTTTCGATGGTGCTTGAGGAGTTCGCGAATCGCAACCGCCGTTTTGGCAAGTAGTTTACAAATATAAAACGCTTAAGTATTTGACCGCCCAAGCAGTGCGCGTGTTACTATAGAAGAATGAGTATATTTGTGGGAGTTATTGTGGGGCTCTTTATGCTCGTGTTCTTGGTAACGGCGCACGAGTTTGGGCACTTTTTAATGGCGCGCAGAAATGGCGTCGAAGTGGAGGAATTCGGTATTTGTTTTCCGCCACGCGCGATTTGCTGGCGTAAAGTAAATGGTAAGTGGAAGCGCATCCCGAAGAAACAGTGGAAGAAGATGCCGGGCGAAGGCTTGGTGATTTCGCTGAACTGGTTGCCGATTGGTGGTTTTTGTCAGATGAAGGGTGAGAGCGCGGCCGACACAACGAATGGTAGCTTCGGCGCGGCGAATTTCTGGAAGAAGACCAAGATTCTCTTTGGTGGTGTCGCGATGAACTGGCTGGTTGCTTTTGTGATTTTGACGGTTTTGGCGTTTACTGGCATGCCGCACTTTATTGAGAACCAATTTACGATTGAGGGTGACACGAAGACGGTGGCGGTTGAGCCGGTCAAGATTGCGTCGGTAATAGAGAATAGTCCAGCAGAGGCTGCAGGTTTTCGGGAGGGGGATATTTTGAAGCATGCGAGCTATGATGAAACGAAGGTTGTTTGTGACACGGCTCCTTGTTCGCAGCCGAGCGAGGTGGATATTGAAGTGCCAGATGATTTTACTGAAGCAAATGCGAAATATCCCGGCAAGAAGGTTGTGATTACTTATGAGCGCGATGGTACTGAGAATACAACAGAAGTGCAGCTGAATGGCAGTGATGCGGATTATCTCTTTGGTGCGACAATTAGCGGTGCAGCTTTGTATCGCAATACTTGGAGTGCGCCGCTTGTGGGTGCTGGCACGACTTTGCAAATTACAGGCGAGACTTTCAAGGGCATTGGTACGCTCTTGGTGAAGTTTTTTAGCGGAATAGTAAAACAGGTCAACTTTAATGCCGACGTGCGTCAGGCGGGCGCTGAAGAGCTCAAAACGGCATCAGATTCGATGAGTGGACCGGTCGGTATTATCGGCATCTTGTTCCCAGCCTTTACGAGTAGTGGCGCGCCGTATCTATTCTTCCTGGTGGCGATTATCTCGATTTCGCTTGCCTGTATGAATGTTTTGCCGATTCCGGCGCTTGATGGCGGTCGTTGGCTACTGATTGCGATCTATAAGCTGCGCAAGAAGAAATTGACCAAAGAAACAGAAGAGAAGATTGTAAGCAAGGCGTTTACGGCGATTATCTTGCTTTCGCTCATTGTGACTGCGATTGATATAATTAGAGTAGTAAGTATGGGGAAGGGTTAAAATGAGTGAAAAAGTAACTAAAATCGAGGCAAAACAGCAATCGGTTAGCAAGTATCGTCGTTTTGTTGAGAAGTGGCGCGGTAAGTGGAATGCTCAGAAGCGCAAGAGCAAGGCATGGAAAGTTGGCTTGAACATTGCTGAGTATTTGCTGCTTTGTGCTTGGGTTTGGGTTTGTCTGGAAGTATCGCAGTATATTGTGCAGGGCGCAGTGAAGTTGCTAACCTACTGGGGTATGGATTTTAGCGCACATTTGGCGCTTGCGCAGACGGTTTTTTCTGCGATTGTCTATGCGATTTGTTTAGCGATTACGATTGCTTTGCCGTGGTTATTGCTGGGCGAGAAGACTACGCGCGATGAGCTAGGCTTGCGTGGTTTATTTACTTGGACGGATATTGGCCTAGGTGTGGCTGGCTTTGTAGTTGCAATGATTGCAATCTTTGTCGTGACTGCGATTGTGGCGATTATTTTCCCATGGTTTGACGCGAATGAGACGCAGGATGTTGGCTTTAGCAATCTCAATGGCTTCTGGGATATGATGTTTGCCTTTGTGACCCTGGTTGTAATTGCGCCGCTCTGCGAGGAAGTAATCTTCCGTGGTTGGCTGTATGGCAAGCTACGCGCGCGCACTTGGGCGATTCCGGCAATTATTCTGACGTCGATTATGTTTGGCATTGCGCACGGGCAGTGGAATGTTGGTGTAACGGTCGCCGTAATGAGTGTTGTGATGTGTCTAATTCGTGAGATGACTGGCACGATTTGGGGTGGGCTAATTATCCATATGCTAAAGAACGGATTAGCCTATTATCTCCTGTTTGTCAGGTTTGTGTAGGGCGGAGAATTGCCATGCCGGAGCTACCGGAAATTGAGACGATAAAACGCGGTTTACAGGGGTTAATCTTGAACACGAAAGTTGTTCAATTTGAGGTTTTGAATGCCAAAAGTTTCCGTGGCGAAAAAGCTAGCGTTTTGGGTCGGACGTTTGTAGAAATCGACAGAAAAGGGAAGGCTTTGCTGTTGCGATTGGATGATGGCATGACCATTTTGGCGCATATGCGCATGACTGGCCGGATGATTTATGTTGGCGCCGGCGAGCGTTTTGCGGCTGGGCATCCTGATGATAATTTTGTGGCTGAAATGCCGAGCCGACACACGCGCGTTTGGTTTGGTTTTGAAGATGGCGGTCATTTATACTTCAATGATCTGAGAAAATTCGGTTTTTTGGCGCTTTTGGACGAAAAATCTCTAAAAAATGATAAGTTTTTGAGCGAGCTTGGGCCGGAACCATGGGATATTAATGAAGCGGATTTTTATGAACGTTTGCAAAAACATAAGTCTGCGCCAATTAAGGCGACTTTGCTAAATCAAAAAGTCGTGGCCGGGCTTGGTAATATTTATGTCGATGAGGCTTGTTTTCTGACTGGAATTTTTCCTGGCGTTTTGACTGGAAGTTTGACACGCGCGCAGTCGGACGCGCTTTTGAAGAATGCGCGCAAAGTCATGCAGGATGCGATCGACGCTGGCGGCTCGACCATGAAGGACTATGTGCGTGCGGACGGCACGCGCGGAAATTATTTGGATAAATTCGCGCGAGTTTTTCGACGCGATGGCGAAGCATGTTTGACTTGCGGAACAACAATTTTAAAAACTCGAGTTGCTGGTCGTGGTACGCATTATTGCCCGAAATGCCAGTCCGAACAAAAAATGGAGGCTAAGTAATGCCAATTAAGATTTTTTATGGCAGTGATCGTATTGCGGCACGTAAGGCGGCGGAGCGGATTTTGGGCAAGGATTATGAAGTAATCGAGGCGGAAAACCTGCAATTAACAGATATGGACTCGGTGTTTCGCGGCGCGACGATTTTTGATATGGGCGCCGAGCGAAAAATTTTACTCAAGGATTTGAGCGCCAATAAGGACTGCTTGGAAAAACTGCCCGAATATGCTGATACGACGAATTTGGTGGCGATTTTGGATGGAAAATTGAGCAAAACGACGGCGAGCGTTAAGGCAATTTTTGCATGCAAGGAGATTGAAGCGAAGGAATTTACGCTGCGCGAGGAGCTGACGCGTGATAAGTTTGAGAATTTGGCGCCGTTTCAGGCGGCCTATGCTGGGCGTGGTGGCGATGCTTTGAGGAAGCTGAGACTGATTAAGGATAGGACGGCCGCCCCTGTAATTATTGGCACGATGGGCTCGCAGGCGGCGAAATTATTGAAGGAGCCGAAGGCGCAGCGCGCGATGAAAATTATTGCGAAGGCAGACATGATGACTAAGAGCACTGGTATCGATATGTGGATGCCGGTCGAGTGGGCTTTGCTCGAGATTGCACAATTAAAATAATATTGTTGTAGAATCGGCGATTTGGAATTGCGCACAAAAAATCCAGCCCGTAGGCTGGAAATTTTGTTTTTGATCAAACTTAGGCTGCGTGAACTTCGACGCGGGTGCGTGGAACGCTCTTGCCAGAAAAATGATTTTTCTTGGTCTTAACAAAGACAACCTTGCCATCGATCGCTGCATGAATCGTAAAGTTACGGCTCATGAACGTGCCAGGGCCGGCGATCTTCGTAGCGCCAGTTTGGCGAACAAGTACTTCGCCAGTGCGAACAGTCTGACCACCAAAACGCTTGACGCCGAGGCGCTGACCAGCGTTGTTGTGTAGGTTTTTGCTGGTACCGCCAGCTTTGACATGTGACATACTACTACTGTTTCCTTAAAATTAATAATTGGCGCGCAACGATCTGTCCATCTCTGTAATAGAGAAGGTCTTTACTCGCTGCGTGCTTATACTGAAGTGTATTATAGCCGAGTTTTTCGATTTCGTCAAGGATATTTACCCCTTGATAACTGCCGTCGGGGCGTAGCCAAGCTGGCGTGGCGAGGCAGAGCCTTGTGCCGGAGGCGATTTGTGGAGCAAGATTCTTCAAAAACTTGGTCAAAAGCTCCTTGGTGGATTGTTGATACTCCTTTAGTTTAATGCCGCTTGGCGCCATTGATAAGGGGTGACCGAGGTAGATTTCGCTGGCAATGCAGTCGATTTCAACTTGCTTCCATTGGTGGTCGGTAGCGTCGCCTTGCTCGAGGTAGAGCTTTGGCGAGTTAGTTTTTTGAAGTTCTGGCGTGCGGTTTTTGAGCCAATCGAGGTTTTTCTGGGAATAATCGATCATTTTATCGCTCAAGTCAGTGCCGTAGGCGGAATAGCCCATGAGAGTTGCTTCTTGCAGAACGACGCCGGTGCCACAGAAAGGATCTAAGACTATGCCATCTTTGCGGCCGGCGCTGGCAATATTTATGAGGATTTGGGCGAGTTTTGGCGGAAGCATGCCAACGAAGGCATCGCGAGCTGGACGTTCGCGGTCACGCTTGGCATAGGCGGTGATGTTCTGGGTGCCGATGGATATGGCGAGCGTGTTATTGTATTTTAGGATTTCGATATGGTTGAGTTTCTCGCCAAGCTGGTTGTGGTGTGATGCGGCGGAACTTAGGATTGCGCCATCGTTGTTTGGGATGAGACGGACGTTGCGACTGTGGCGTTTGAGGAGATTTTTGTATTTGAGCGCAAGCGACCAGACGGATTTTTTGTTGGCTTTTGGTGAATAGTCTGAGATGCCAAGGGTGATTTTGCCGCTTGGAAGTTTTCCGAGGTAGTCCGTAAGGCTTTCTTCGAGGATTCGCCCAGCTTTGATGGTACCGCCAAGGCGATCGAGGTTGAGGTTTTCGCAAGTAACTTTCGCGAGCTGGGCGGTATTTTGGGCGTTGTTTATATTTTCTGATTTTTTGGCAAGATTTAGCGTCTCGACGTTTTGGGCACCAAAAAGCGACTCGAGCTCTGCGAGTGATAGTTTTGGCTCACGCCCAAGAACTAGGAGGTACTGCATAGTTTGAATTATATCACGTTTTATTCTAACGTTTTTTGAACCATCTCAGAGCCGTTGCCTCTCCGAGGTTTACTACGGCTGATTTAGAAAAGTAACTTAGTTAACTAAGTAGCAAAAAGTTGAATTAAGTTGGATTAAGTTGATTAAGTTCAATTAAGTTGAAGTTAGTTGAACTAAGTTGGAGTAAGTTAACTAAGTTGGTTTTAAAAAAATGGGGGTAGAGGGGCGTGACGGTGCCATTAATGTAATATCCTATTTACCCACCAATAATGGACGCACTAAAGAAAAATAAAAATGCGATATAATTTAACTATGTTTAAGAAAATCCTGAGCGTCATCACAATTATCTTGGTTGTCGTGGTGGGGTATCAGGCTTTCTCGGAAGTTGTCGTATTGAACGGCGAAGAGATGACAATGTTTCAGGCCACGCTTGAAGCAATGAAGGAGCTTAATATCTGGGTGCTTCTGCTTCTTATCCCAGAGCAGGCGATGATGTATTTTTCGGCGGCGCAAATCTACTTCGCCTTCCTTAAAGAGCGTAAAAAGCTCCGCCTAAGCAAGCTTAAACTCACTCGTATTGCGCTCGAAATCAACTTCGTTAACCACACGATGCCGAGTGGTGGCATGAGTGGCCTTGCATATCTCATCTGGCGCCTGCGTGGTCTCGACGTTTCGGCTGGGCAGGTTAGTTTCATTCATGCGCTTCGCTATGCAATCTGCGCAATCATGAACGCAATTCAGACTGTGATTGCGATAATCGTCGTTCTGATTGCAGGCTGTGTGGCGCCGGAAAACTATTGGTATCTTTGGCTGGCTGGCTTAATTGCGTTTGGTGTTCAGGTACTAATCTTCACCGGCTATCTAATCGTGCGCAAGCAGAAGAATATCGACTG
>Ga0181612_171662_pt1 | contig 21572 bp, 11 predicted proteins | sample HoacroProtozoa21_FD_119630 | JGI IMG/M metagenome (GOLD analysis project Ga0181612, IMG submission 119630) | Hoatzin crop microbial communities from Cojedes, Venezuel. Combined Assembly of Gp0051906, Gp0051904, Gp0051908
AGACAGGAAGGAAGGCAGGCAGGAAGGAACGCAGGAAGGCAGGAAGGCAGGAAGGAAGGAAGGGAAGGAGGGAGGGAAGGAGGTTGTGGTAAAAAGACAAGGCTGGATTTTAATATAATAATCAGAAACCAACAGATGATGATTCTCTTCTTCTGAACATAAGTGCTTATTTTTGCAGGGTAGAATGACTTCAGCTTCAAAAAGCTGAAGATGGATGAGGTGAATCCCACTCCAGAGAAGAATATAGTATAGGTGCCAAATTAAAGTTTGATTTATTCTCAGTCATATCAGAGGAATAAAATGTAGTTAGATCACTGAGAAACGGTGGGAAACAGTGAGAAAAAATCCTTTCTCTGATACCAAAATTTTTTATTGTTATATGGGTTAACATAGGCTTAATGCCTTCCCTCTTTCACTACTCCCTCTTCCTCCTCCTAAAAAAAACACCAGCTTGTCCAGTCTCCTTGGCAATAGTCAATTTAAAACCTGAATGTATTTGAAAAGAGTAACTCTCTAGCCATCACTGATGCAGTTTGGAAAGCTTGGAATGGTTATTCACTCAGCATAAGGTCATAAGGAATAATGAAGAGCAGAAGAGAGATGAAAGCTCATGGCATCCTTCCTGTCCTCACACCTTCCCTGGGAATCTATTCAGCACACTAGTAGGCATGTTCTCATATGTGACTTAGAAAAGCAGTTCTGGTTGGAGGTGATCCAATAGTCAGCAGGACAATGGAATGAGAACAGGCAGTAGGGAAGTAAAGAAAAGATACAGAGAATACAGAGAAAAAGTAAATGAAACGTACACCTGAGATAGAAAGAATGCTAGTTCCAATTTAATCAGAGGATATGCTGTTGTGATTCACCTCTGTGCTCAAACAGTAAATACAAGTGTGATGTTTTGAAGGAAACAGGGGAAGTGAGTTTAAAAACTACTGCTGAAAATATGAATACTTACTGTGTCTTACTGATAAGGAAAGGCAAGGCAAGGAAATTAAACAATAGTATAAAATCTCATGTCATCATAATGTGTGAAAAATCAGATGAGACTTTTTCCAAAATTAATACTCCACAGATAAAGATTATGTGGTCTCCAGAAGAAAAGCAAGACCTTTCCCTTAGAAATATGTTAAGAAAAACTGAAAATCATTACTGAAGCATCTTTCAAGACTGCAGGTGTTTTTAAAATTAGTTTTCTTCAAAAGAATGATGGAAATGTCTCCCTCAAAAATAACCCAATGAAGAAAAGAATTATGTAAATAATGTTATATAGTGCATATATTTTTAGAGAAAAAAAAAGGTTATACTTGTTAATGATTAAAAAATATTTAATGATGTGTGTATTATTATTTATTTAAACGGGAATATTTGCATGTGAGACAGCTCAAGTAAGCCACATAAACAAAGATATTTTGAGGGCACGAGTAATGAAGAAGAATCAAGAGAGGACGATAATTATGTTGAGTTCAAGTATGTTATTAAAAGCAAAATAATGGTGATGAAATTGGAACACCAGCTATGTTTGTATCCAAGGTTTCATGGTTCATCATTATCAATAAGCACTCAGAGGAGAAGCGATAGACTTGACACAAGGTAAGGAATCAGTGATTAAAAAAAAGGTGAACTCTATTCAGGTCAAAGGCCTTTAATATTACAGGTCTTGCAATATACTACTGACAGTCTTCAAAGACAGAATTATATAAAATGAGATAAGCTGTCTGAATGAAATTAATGTTCTAAGAAATGATATTGATTTTTTTTTTCCAGAGGCTGAGATGACTGTATGATCAATAAACAAAGATGTTGGTGAATTTTTCATGCTTCACCTTATCAAGTTCATAGTTGGTTGAATTCAGTAAAGAGCTAAAGGAAAAAGAAAATTTTATTACACACGTGGCAAGATGAAAGCACTTCCAAGTGCCTTACAAGTGAAGACATTCAAAGTGAGGTTTGGTGAGTAGCTACAATAAAGGAAAATCTAAATGCCAGAAGACCTCAATACATTGCTATTAAAGTGCTTTATGTTACAGCATGAAAACAAATTTGGAAAAGTAAGAAAATTATTATAAAAATAGATTTTTTAGGACTGCAAACCTGAAAACTAATTAGCTGTATATATTAAAGAGTATTTAGAGTGACCAGTGGAATTTGTGTCATCTAGTTCATGGCAGTAATAGTCTGTATGCTTGACTGTAAGAGTGAATTAGCTGTTACAGTTGGATGCCAGACTATTAAAAAAGGAAAGTCTCATAAATGGATGTCTGTTTGGAAGATTAGAGCATGAAGGATGAAATGTGGGTGTGAGGTGAAACCTGCAGACCTTTTTCAACTTTCCCAGTCATCTCCTCAGATCTACTTACCATATTATTTGCGAAGAAAACCTTTCAGTTTATATGCTGGGCAAATCTAAATGGCACGCTCGAGAGGACATGTTACCCCTCACATTTCAACAAAGTTTCAACAGCAGCAACAGAAAGTATGTAGTATCTAATATCCCAGTAGTCATTTAGTTGCCAATGTCAATACATCTGGACACTTTTCCATCTTCGTAAGTTGCTAAATACAACTCAAATTTTATGCCAGTTTATACACAAGTATTAGCAAAAGGTTTACAGTTAAATGAGACAATTAGGAGTCAAAACAGCAGTTTGTTCCCAGCTCTACAGCTGTTTTCTTCATTTGGGAAAATTATTAAACTTATTTTTAAAATCTATGCTTAAATTTAAGTGCTCTTCACCTACCACTTTCTCTGCAACTCCGTATTTAAAGACTCCCAGATTGTCTTGAAATCTCTTTCTCCACTAAGTCAAATTAATTGGAGTTGCTCACCTGCAGAAAACAGACCCTTTGCTTGAAGGCTTCTATTTAAAATATCTTTAAAATGCTGACTTCAAGCAATCTGTATTCAAGATATCTTACCCTGTGTTGCCTTAGCATTCAGAACTATCTGTGAATTCGTCTGTTGAGTCTGACTCTGATAAACTGTTCTAAATTTCGGGGAGGAGAAACCCTGAGAAAATTAAGACAAAATGTGCCAATAAATATTTATTTAAAGCAAATTCCTTCCTTTTTTCTAGCCGATCCCAAAGGTTCCTTCAGTTTTTCTCAGTAATGTTAAATTAACTACAGAGCTTTAAAATAGTACTAATAATGCCCTGAAACTAGGTATCTCAGCCAAAGCATGTACATCTGCATGAATGGGAAAATAATTATTCATAATTAGTGAGTCACGTTATCATATTACACAGAGCACCAAGAGGAGCAATGTTTATTTATTGTAATGATAATTATTACTTGAAAAATACCATTCATGAGGATGGTCCTTTTATAGCACTCGTAAAGGTAAACTGCATGACCTTAAAACTAGGTGTCTGGAGGCAATGGCACCAGCTGAACAGGAAAAAAGCAAAATAACAAACATCAAAGGTGACTGAAGAATAATAAATTACAGAGAAATTGCTAGAAACATATAATTGATATTCTCTTGGCTCTAGAACTATCTCTTGAGGTAACTCAATATTAAAAACCTTAGCTTTTTTGCAAGTATGTCTTTGTCTTATTAGGTCTTAGAAAGTCTGTACTTTTACATTAAATAAGACTGGCCTCATTTTTTGACTACAAGAGCAAAACACATGTCACTGCTCACGGCCATTTAGCTGAACTCTCTTACTCTCCAGAACAGAGAGGCTACATCCAGATGACTGTCATGTATTGCCCCTGCTTCACACTAGCCTCTGAAAAGGGCCAGCCCTTGTTTGGCCAGGCTGCAGATCAACTTCTTGATAGCTGGTCCAACACGTGTCAGAGACAGTGGTTATGAATTGTATAGATGTCCATACATTTCCTTTTTATAGTAGACTTCTTGTTTAGTTTACTACAAAAGATATAGATGGAGAAATCAGACAAATAAACTGAAGCCACATACGTTATTGACACAACCAGACACTTACATATAAAATGCATGACTACGTTCTGGTGTCCCAGGCATTGAGATCAAATATATAGGAAAAATATATACACCATCCGCTTTCCAGCTAACTTGCCTGTGTTTCATTTCTGCCAAAATGAGGATGTGAGCATAGCAGATGATGCTTGCACAGGTCTTGCTCTGACATAGAAGTAAGTTGTTGCCACACTCTACATTTGGATTAATCAGACTGGAAGCTTTTCAAATACTACAATTCAGGCATAATCTTACTAAACTCATCTTCGTGTCTTAACTACCAAATACTTCCTACCTCTGAAATTAATCATCATGTTAAAAAAAGAATCAATATTGTGCCCTGCTTCTTGGAACAGATTGCCTGTTTGTAACATGATAGTCTTTTTGAAATAGACAAATAACCGGCTTAAATAATCTGTGTTTGTAGACATCTCTTTTATTCTTTATATGTAGAAGTGCCTGTATGCATAGAGAGACAGTATATACATAGATATATATATACATACCTATATGTGTTTATATGTGTGGTGTTTTATAGATGTACTTTTTATAATACAGAGTACTGCATGTACATATATGTAAGTCATCTTGTGCATAAACACATTCACATATCTATATATATCAGGATGTATATATATGTGTATGTATTCTTTTTTTAAACATGGAGTAAAGCAATATATTTCTTTCCTATTTCAAGTCTTCCTCCTTTCCCCCTCCCCAGCTTGTGCGTAAATTTCATTGTACACCTGCCAAAGGAGACTCACTTCCTTCTCTTAGCGCAAACAAAGATGCTGCAGTTTTTGGACACTACCACAGAGGCTGAGTTTATTTTGAAGCTGAACAACTTTGTCCCTAGTGCAGTATCCTAGTAGCATGGCTCATTCCAGCAAAGCAACTCCTGTGAAATCTTGATGCTAGAAAAATATTTGGCTACTCAAGAGATCTTGTCTGGCTACTTTGCTCACATGGAACCACACTTAATTAGTATGAGTAAAAGTCTTGTTGATTTCCACAAAGTAATCAACATGTTTGCTGAATATGAACTGCATAAGTGGAAGTCTAGGACTGAGAGACAATATGAAAGTAATTTTAGTAGAAACTGACAAGGTGTTTGAAACAGGTTCTCTTTCAAAGACTTATAAATCTCCCTGTTTCAAACACAATTATTGTTATCTTTCAAACTTAGGATGGAGGTCTATATAGCTGTCTGTCCATCTATGGTATTTTACTGACAGATTGTGCTTCTATGTCCCCTGGTGATGCAAATACTTACTTTGCTTGGTACTAACTATACAGTAAACTAAGTCAAAATTAAGCTCTTACTGCAATCTTTCGCTCATTTTTATCATTTATAGCTGTGGGTGAAGTCCCATGTTTCCTTCATCATGCATCGGAGATTTGACTCAAGGCAGTTTGACAGACAGTACTGAGGAAGGTAGGGAAGAAAAAATCATTTCTTGGCATGGAGGCCTCTGAAGCATACAGCACAATTCTGACCCTCCTAGAATATCCCTGGCAGTTGCTACAGTCTGCTTCCCAGAAATCAGTGGCCTGTGTGAAGTTATTAGCCATAGGTGTTAGACTACCTGCTCTGTAAATTCTCTCTTTTTAAAAAGTTTCTCACCTCACGGTCTTCTGATACATTACCTGCATGTCATCCATATTCAATGAAAATTTTCCCCACACACATAGGCTCGTAACAGAAGTTCATCCACATCACGCTGTTTCACACATCAAGATCCCAGGATTTAAAAGCTATTCATGTCCTTGCTGTGTGTGCAATGTGGTCAATTTTTCCAGAACACTGTTTTCTAGAGCCTATTATTATTATTACATGGGGGGGGCTCTAAATCATACCTAAGTAACTATGCTTTGAGTGCCTTAACAATGTTGGGTAGCTAAAAGTTACCCAGACTGGACAGCAGCTGCGAAAGTCCCCCAAAAAAGCCTAAAACTGATGCTTACATCCTATGCTACCATTAGGAACACTAAAACTTTAGCTTAAGGAACAAATAGATGGGCTGGGACATCTCACCTGTAAAGAGGCTAACTAAGGTAGTGAATTACAAGAATGGTCTTTAACACAGAGAGCATGGAGAAGCTGTGAGTCAGCATTTTTTTACGGTTCCTTCTAATGCAAGTACTAACAGGCATCAAATAAAACTATCTGGTTGTATATTCAGAAGAAACAAGAGGGAACATTTCTGCAGGCAGTGTAATGTGTAACTACGTTCTGGAAGGTCTTACTTCAAGAATTTTCTAGGTGCTAAAAGTTTACATGGTTCTACAGAATTATTATAAAAGAAATCCTTGAAGAAAGTTTCCCTAAGAGATTTAAATACAGTCACAATCCAATTTGCTATCTGCTTGAACCTGCTCTACTCTTTTGTGTGCTAACACTACTGCTACTGCATATGTGAAACTTCTGGTGGATCTGACCTGACTGACCTGCTGCTGGATCTGGCAAGGTTGTTCTTACCTTCTGCTCTTTGAATAATTCATTCTAACTCTGCACAAGATTGGTATCAGCAGCCCCCTTCAAATTCAGTTTTCCCATCAATGATAGAAATGTATTACACTGTAGTGTGCTGTTTTTATGTAACTTTAATGAACACCTTCTGCAAGTTTGCAAACTCAAGAAAAGTTCTTTTCTTTTTGTTACAAAAAAGTGTGATCATGCAACATAGGTCTTGCAATCATTATTTCTTATTCATAACATTTTATTTTCAGTTATAGAATCTAAGCCATAAAAATCTTAGGTTTACTCCTGCTTGAAGTTCATTGTTCATTAATTCTTGAATGTTCCTGTCACATAGCAATGGCTTCATGCATTTTTTGCAGTTGTACCTCAATCAGACTAAAAACAATACAACAAAAAAAAGAAAGTTGCCTTATTAAACTATCTTTGTCTCAACCCATGAGTTTTCCCTTTTGTCCATTTCTTCTCCCCACCCTCCTGGGAGGGGAAAGGAGCGGTGAGCGAACAACTATCTAGTGCTTAGTTGTCTTATCTCCATTTAGAAATGTTTCATTTCCCTTTTGGATCTTGAGACAAAGTAACTACGTAAGTATTATTAGTTTTAATTAGTGATCTCAGATTGGCAGCATGTAGAATAATTACAAAAGCAAAAGGAAATAGGATGATTTTAGCAGTGATAATCTTTACAGAGCTAAGAAACCTTCACAGCAGTTCACTACATGGGCTACCCATGATTTAGGCAAGACAGAAACAGCAGTCATACTGGCTACTTTGATGGTGCTCAAAACAGAATTAAGTGTTAAATCTTGTAGCCCAGGAGACAAAGAGTGGATCATACATCCTGCTCAGGGTTGGACTCCTCTGGGCAGATAGGATACATTTCTCTGTCCATACTATTCTGCCCTGGGTTTCTACTGAGTCTGGTGATTATATGGAATAACATGTGGGGTTTTTTCAGTTCACAATGTGAATAATAACATGAAGAATGTGATATCTTTACAGCATGAAACAGGGTGTATGCATTGCATACCTTGGTCTATGTTTTGATTGTGGAAGGATTCAGAGACTTCTGGGAGAGTATTAGAGGAGTTTGCAAGCTAGGAGCAACTATACTGCCTACTAATCACTAACAAGTCTGCTTCATCAAACTAAGATACCATCAACAACAATAGTAACAGTTTGTGAGCAAGAATTGTATTTTCCTACCTTCTATTTCGAAATATTCATACATGTTCCCATATAGACTGCAGGGTTTTGCAATGACAGAGTAGTGTAGTGGCCTGTCTTCAGGGACTTTATTCAAAACCCACCTGGACGAGGTCCAGTGCAACCTGCTCTAGGTGAACCTGCTTTGGCAGGGGGGTTGGACTAGATGGTCCCCAGAGGTCCCTTCCAGCCCCTACCATTTTGTGATTATATGAACATGGGCTGTCTGCAAATAATCATCTTTATCTGACACCTGGAAACTAAATATTGAGCGAAAATGTCATACGATATACTGTCATGTTCAAAAGTAACTCAAGTTCTTAAATTTCTGTTTAACTGAAATTTCGTCACGTATGGCAGCTAACTACATCAGGCTTATTCATGTTTATGAATTTATCGCAGAACCTTTTAAAAAACATACATATTTCAAATATTGCAAATATTGCCTATTGTTGTAATTATATTAACATACATTCTGAAACACTGGCTTTAGTTTGTAGGTGGCCAGTGACCATTCTGTTTAAGAGAATACCTGTAGTCATGGAAAATGTCAGTGCTGTACTACTGTCTGAGAAACAAAGAGGAAACATCTGAGTTAACATGGGATCTTCCATAGGAAATTCTGGGCTCATTTCTCCCACCTGGTCTATGCACAGAAGGAGGGAGGTTGAGACAATTTATATTGATTATATGCTAGAGGCAGTCAGGAACAAAACGGGCCATAAAGAACTGGTGAGTCAGTTACAGCTGATTCAGTGTATGAATGGGAAACAAGGTAGGCACTAATACTACCATATAGCTTTGGACATCTAAGGCTGAGTTTCCTCTGTATTCTACAGAAAAAGGCAAGCTGCTCTATAGGGCAAGTAAAAACACCTGAATCCAGCTCCAGTTCTACATGAACTTCTAGGGGAGCCTCTCATTCGTCACCAACTAAAAAGTTACAAAAGCCCACAACGCAAAAAAACCTGCTAATACAATGACCTAGTACTTTCCCAGTTGCTTTTTGAAAATTTTTCCGTTTATATTTGGGCTACCCTGAGATTTCCCTGTCTCTCCTCTTCAAGTCATTCCAATTCATATCTATAATTAAATTATTCTTAGAAGAAAAAAAAAATGGAACCTAGTGTCTTCTCCAGCTGATGAGGGCACTAGTCATCACTTTCTGCAATTTGGTCCAATATTTCCCCCCAGTGAGAAACATTAACAAGACAGGCTCAGAGGGTGTGATGCTCCAGAATGTTCAAACTTAGCAATCGGGGCACTCTTTTAAGAAATGGAAAGTTTTATTTTTAGCTCTCTGCTCCAGATAAGACAAAGGAATAATTCTAATTGTGGTTTCCTATCTTACACGTACATAAGTGCCTTAAGAATTAAACAAGGCACATAATTTGGATGAAAGCTCCTCCCCCTCTGTACTGTGACTGGCATCGAAGTTTAAGATTCTAATCTTCCACTTCCGAATTTTCTTTGCTTTTATGAAAAGCACATGTCAAGTTAAACTTGGCATTTAATTTCCCCTGATATTTTATTAAGGTGAAAATCCTAGAGAAAAAATATCACTTGGTTTGACCCAAATAAATATTTTTGGACTGCCAATGAACAACAACAAAATTGACAATTTCAGCATTTCACAAAATAGTAAAAAGGACAGGAAAGATTAGTTCACCTAAGTTCTGGCTTGGCAAATACCAACAACCATATTAAAATGCAATCACAGAACAGTGTCAGCATATTTAAAAACTCTTCACAATTATGTTTCTCACTCATGTGGCCATCAGCTTTTACTTTGACCACTGCAGCCTTCTCACTAGCCTCGACAAATGCAATCCTGGCCCACTTACACCTATTCACAGCATTTCTAGAGACATCATTATCTTGTCATCACTTCGATCATATCATCCCTTGCTTAACATCCTTTCACTGGCTACTCGGTTTCCCTATCATATCAAATACCTTTTAATCGTCTTCAATTTCAAAATCCTTTGCAATTTATTCTCTCCTATCTAGCACTCTTCATACACTATCATTACAGCTCCTGAATCATTAATTGCTGCCTTCTGAAATTAGAAGACCATGTGTGCCTTCTCCTACACTCTCCCTTAGGCTACCCAAAAACTTAGGCCATTGTCTGCCTTCCCTTCGGTACTTAAAATTCAGCTCTGACACTACACCTCCAGAAAACTGGGCTAGACTAGGTCACTGGTGTACTGAGCTGAACGAGTAGTATGGGCTTCCACACCGTCACACTCTTATCCAATAGACCACCTCCCAGTGTGTTTCTGCCTGTTCAGTTTTTGACTTCTTAGCTGTCCAAAAATCATTCGGTTTAAAAGCTCTGTTGGACACAAGCCAAGTTAATGCTGCAGATTCATATGTAAAAGAACCAAATGCTGTGACTGTTTACCACCCGGGAATCCCAGATACTGAGACTTCACTGACTCAGGAAACCCCCAGTCTTTGAATTCCTTTAGTACCTTATATTCATTGGCATGAAATGTATGAAGGCTGGTATGCTGCAGTAAGTTAAAACAAAAAATTCAAAACTAGAATGTGTTGTTTACACAGAGATTTTTTTGAATTTTGTTTTTATTTTAGTGTTATGTCTGTACCTTAGCTCTGATGAATTTCTTGTGTGGTACCATGAAAAATAAATTATTTTATCCAACAACAGCAGAGAAGACCACAAGTAAGCCAAAACACTTATAAAATGAAAGCACTTGTTTTCTAGTACCTGTGGTTGTATTAGAGGGCAGAAATTCCAGTCCACTAAGAGACATTCATTTAAACGCCTTGCAGCCGCAAGTTCCCACAACAGATCCTGCCCTTTAATAAAATCAAGTTATTCCTTTTAAATGTTATTGGCATTTTATAGGCTGTTAAAAGGAACAGAGCTCAGCATGCTTATTTGCTCTGAGTCTCCCTAATTGTGTCCTATTCTGACAACCACCTGTCTGACAAAGCTTTGATTGGGTATGCATCTTCTGCAAATAATTCAATAGCACACAAACATGTTACTGTTGTATTAGAAACAGAATGTGTACTGGGACCCAAGATTATTGGTCAGTGCAGGAATTTTCCAGGCATCTGGTCTGTAGCTCACATTGCATGCAGTGAATTATATCCCAGTAATTGAGAATGATGAATGATTTGACCCTCTTAAATATATAACGAGGGGAAAAACAGCAGAGTGAAAGCCAAGATTTAGGCAATTTTAGCCTCCAGGAAAAAACAGTTGTAACCCAACACCACCTACAAATCTCAGTGGGTGCTTTGGTTGGGTAGTATGTCATGTACCTTGGGTAATACATCTTGCATTGTGGGCAAGAAGAAACACTAATATTGATCATCTACACCATGAAAACCCATATGTAATGCCACAGAACTTAGCGGTTTACAAAATAAGGCTAAAAAAACCCCTTAACCTTTTGTGTGGGGATTGTTTTTTCTGCACAGGAATTTCATAAATCCCTACAAAAGGCAGGAGTATTAAAATAAGTGTTACAAAAGACTGCTAAATTACTCTGATACAATTTAATGCCACAATAGCCAGATAATACCTCTTTCTGCACACAGCTCTGTAATACTATGGTGACTTTATGAAAATATAAAGTTAGCCGCACCTCCTGAACTGAAAAAGTATGATAATTAGTAATTTCGTGCTGGCATTTCACACTGGGATAGCCTGCTGCAGTAAGAGACTGTCCGGGACCAAGCTCCCATTTGCATAGACACTTAAGTCAGAGGTCAGCTCACTTCTGTTCTGATTTGCCTTTTTTCACAGCTGGCCATACTCCTTCCTGCTGCGCTCGGTGAAAACAGCAAAATACAGAACCACTTGTGAGAATTTGGAAAAGATGCTGTCGGCAAAGGAGCAGAATTACGTGCACTGATGGGAAGGCAGCTATGGAACTTCGGGGCATTGGCCTTGATTTATTATTTTACAACACTAGGTAGAAAGAGGGAAGAGAAGCGAAGGAAGTTCATATAGCGTCCTAAAATTTTTATTTAAAAATCCCAGGCAATATTGTTGCAGAAAATTGGTTTGTATCGTGAGACAGAGAAGTGGAAGGCAGACTAATGATGAATTGATAGAAAGAAGAAAGCTAAAAGTGAAAAGAGTTTAAAAATTACTAAGGTGAAGCCATCTTGGTATTCTTGCTTCCTTTAACTATTTTGTTTATTTGGGCAACCAGTTGCTACAAGCATTTTCTGGTCAGTTTAACTGGTTGTTAAAGAAATTCAGGGCTCTCTTTTGTCTGTGGTTCAGAGACATCCATGCTGAACACTGTAGAAGATGAGCACGTGAACAGTCTGCATTTCTGTTTTGGCACACGGACTAGATTTAAATATGAATGGGGAGATCTCCTGCAGCTGACAGAAGTGCTCACTCATTCCACCACTGCTGCGGAGATGTTACCACCAGCTCCAGGGTCCCATTTTTCAGAGCAACAATTCAGATAATGCATATTTATAATGTTTTTAAAGCCGAATGAGTTAACAAACCACAAAGCGCTTGAATTGCACAGGAAGTATCAAAAACCAATCGGGTAGAGCCTTAATTTGATACATCTGTATTGTGTGATGGGCTCCATTGTGAGGACTCCATCCTGCTCCACGGCAGATAGTGTCCATTGAAAGCCCTACATTTGTGCTCTGAAAGACAGCAGCTGCTTCCCATCTTCTATAACATCTGAAGAGAGTTTTGCATTCAGAGGACTTGCAAGCCAAGAACACATATCTCTGATAGAGGCTGAGGGAGAGAGCATTTCTCTTGAGTATCCAGACTCTATCTGCTGCTCAGGAAAACTACATGTGGCAAACAAAGGAGGATTTGCCAAGCTGTTAAACAGGTACTCCACAAAAAAAGACAACATAAAATTTTACCAATATTTCTAAACCCCGTGACAGATTTGTGAAACTTTGTATACCACATCCATATATTCCACAAGAGGAATGACAGTTTTCTTCCAGAGCATTTTCTATTGTGCTAATGATCAGAACATCAGAAAAGCAGAGAAAAGTCATCTTCTGTAAGACTACTTTTATTCAACTAGCTCTTATTATCCATTGTTATGGTAAGCTTTTTCTATAATTTCTAATTTGTAGTTCATTCACCTTTCTTTATAGTACATTTTACCTAAGTCTTTTGCAGTTATCTGTACATCTATTAGTAAGACAAAAACGCATCTCACTTTTCATTTTCTAGATGAGACAATTATTTTTTTCTGATTTCGAACCTTTGTGTCAATACCTTTCTTATTTATCCATTAAACAATATCCTACACAAACATCTCAGTTCTTTCTCCTCAGCTACCCCTGACACACATATGTGTAAAACATATTCAACGTCTTCCATGTTGGTTTTAGGGCTGTAGACTCATCTCCATTTCCCAAACCTACTTCTTGCAATGATTACAGAAAAATGGTGAAAACACAGGTTTGAAAAGAGAGAGAAAAGAGACAACAAATATTTTATTTCCACTGTTGGAACAAAATGATGCATTTGTGTACTATCATATACCATTTTTGCCCTTCTTTCCTCTTATGTTTTAGAACATGCATATTTATGTGTTGCTATATAGAAACTGACACCACAGAACTTTCAAAGAAGTGGGATACTTATTTACTAGCATAATACAAACAATGTTGATGATTAAAACAAAACTGCTGCTTTTATGTAAATACTGTCTTCACACTCCTGTTCCCAAATCTGGTAGCTCCCAGTGTGGAACTTTATGCTTTTAGAGACTAGCACTCCTGAGATACTATTTACCAAAGCTAGCCACATAACATCCAAATAATATGAGTATTACTGTGCTTTCATCACATTATTTTTTCCAGTGTAAAGATACCCTATAATAAACACAAAAGCAATGTTGTCTAGATACAAGAAAAGTAAGTCAGATGCTAACAAACACCACCAAACAAACGCCAAAACAAAACCATCCACTTGGTAATTTACCCAGTTGTGCATTTTACCCAGAAGATTTTGTAATTCATAAATGAATGAGAAGCTACCAGAGTTCTCTTTTCTAAAGGCTTTTATGCTAATTGAGTTTGCTCTAAACATTTTCATATATCACATCAAATATTCGATGAGGTGCCAAAGCACTTTGTTAACAAACTTATTTCCCAGATGTGGCTAAAGTAGGGACAGAAGGCTTGAATGTTCTAACATACCTAACAATTCAATTACAGTTATCTTATGGTGCCATCACATATTTTTCTTCAACAATCAAACAACCTCAGCTGGAAACTCCAAGCAATAACATAAATAAAGGACCATCTGGCAAGAATAATTAAGTAAGGCTGGAAATAAAACATTAATTAGTGCAGTAGTTCAAACGACCTTCAAAGGCCTTATTATGAAATTATACCCAAAACAGATAATCATTTATTTCATGTTACAGTTATATTTAACTAAGCATGAATAAATAATAATATCATTTTAGGATGCTATTACACTGTTATTGACTCAAACTGATTTTGAAATTGTCTTATTTTTCTATAACAATAAAATTAGAATGGAAAACAACCCACATCAGTTAGAATGGCAGCCTTGGTTTTCCCCTGTTTCACACCAGTGAGTCAGATGAATGAATCCTGCCTCAAAATTTACATACTTGAAAGGAATAGAATGGTTTGCCAGGACAATACGCATGCAACTAATTGCTTTTAAATCATTTACTTCTGTTTTCTCAATTTTGGAAGAAAAATAATGGAAGTCTAGAATTATTTGCTTTCTGATCTATTAAATGACATGCCAAATACTAAGGTTTCTTAAAATCTCTTCTACACAGAAATACTCATTGTTATCACTAACTCAGGGAAGATATCTTCTCATATCTTTCAACGTATTTGCTTCTTTCACTGATGATCATAAGTTAGTTACAATTAAAAGAAATCAACATATTTCAACATAATCTGTGGATAGGTAATGGTCATCTCAAATGGTTTCACTATCCTCAAAGCCATACAAAGGGAAAAAGATTCCTTGAGAAGATAATATAACAAAAAAACTCCCACTAAGCACTCAGTATTTCCTGTGTTTCTGTACCTTTTCCAAACTGCATTTAAAATGTATGTATGAATTATTTACAAAGTTACATCTGTATATTTTCTGCGTTTGTTCTTTCAGTTGAGCATTATTGGAAAAATGTGCTAAGGCAAAGGATTTTAAAGAGAACTATAATTAAAAAACATTAATTATTTTTATTTTATTATTTTACAGAATTGCCATCCAGCCAATAAGACTAGAGTCTTCGCTATTTGGTGGAGTCACCTTCTCCTTATCCCCAGGCTACAGGACGTCAAGCAACTGAATGAATTATCTTGGAGCATCGCCAACAGCATGTCCTTTAGCTACCAGCCAGACAATGACAAAGCTCCTGAAAGTCTCAGACATCATCTGGATAAGCAGGCACAGGGGACAAAATCTTCCTTAGGGAACGTGAAGACCAGATCCACTTATGAAGGCCCATTACAAACACAAGAACTACAAGAGTCCCCAGTGCCATCCAAGGCCAAGAGAAGCTGGATGAGTTATTGCCAATATGCTATTTTTTCCACTACTGACTTGTGCCTAACACAGTATGTTTTTCACAACACCAAATGGTGAAAACAGTGAAAGTGCAATGCTATTGGTGATACTGAAGTAATGAATTTCAGGTTTGCTCTTTTATCTTTCTTAAAGTCGGTAGCTTAACCCCACAAACCTTATTAGGATCACAGATATGTTGCTGATATGAGAAGATGTTGCTTTTTAGACTGAGAAATTATGACTGGGATAAACTAGCATGTGAGCTCACCACTGCACCGTTTAGCAAGTACATTACTAATAGAACCTGCTGTTATTCTGTCTAAAAAATAATGAAATTATTGCAAAACTTGGGCCCACATAGTAGGAATAGAAAAAAACCCAGAGAGAAATACTGGCCAAGCTATGTCAGAGACAAGCTGACAAACAGCTGATGAGTAACTTTGCTGAGAGAAAGTGGAACCCAGACAGTATCTATCCATAGAGAAAGGCACTGAAAGGCAGGAAGAAAGCTCAGCTGTTTGGGAAAACAGGAGAAAGAAGGATCTAAAAATACAAAAGTCATAGGCAGACGGTACTTACAATTACCTAAGGAACAGAGGGCAGAAATTACTAGGGAAGAAAATAAAGGTGAAAGGCCATGGAGCAGACTGTAACAACCTAAAGATAAAAAAGGAGGAGGTGTGGACTCAATACCAGAAGGAACTATAAACCAGTTGCAGGCTAGCGAGCTGGGAACAAACTTGTAATGAGACAGGGAATACAGATCCGGAAAGAGGAGCTATTTCTCTGTAAGAGAACCTACCTAGTTAACATAGAGATCTCCACAGAGCAGAAGTGCATCTCTAGTTAGGATGCTTTAGACACTGTGACTGTGCACGTGGGTAGGGGAAGGCAGATGGTCTGACAGTCTGTGCAATGATCTGAATGAGTCCAAGTTTCAAGATCAAGCAAAGGGTAGTGAATAGGAGAGAGACTGGTGCTCTGTTGTTCCTAGTTCCCGGCCCTGCGTTTTTAGGTAGATGGACACGTTGTCTTTTCTTTGGGAGGGTAGAAGAAGAGTTAGGTATATGATATTCAGGCTTATGAAAGAAAAATACTTATCTTCAAACAAAAAGCTGAAGCTACATTGAAAAAGAGAAACAGAGGATGGGCCAACATAACCATAAATATTTTTTTATTATTCTTGTTGTCTTTAGTCCTTTCATCTCTCAAGCAGCCTTCCACAGTATTTAATTTTGTAGGAACAATGCAGGAGTTGAAGCAGTCATATTGCCCAACACCATTAGTTGAGTCTGCAATAATAATCAAGGCTTATGTGCCCCCAGTAGTCCCCAAGAGTGGTACAAACCAACACTGTAACTCAAGTGCACCAGGTACGCGTGTGACTTGAACAGAACAGACATAGCTGCATCACATCCCAAATACCCATTGCATCCCAAAAATATCCCAAATTGCTTCAGCGACACATAACTATTGCTCCTCTTTTGCATATTCCACATACATTACTGAAGCCATCTTTGTGGATGGAGGAATTTCAGGCTGCAGAAATACTAAACACAGGACTGATCTGACAAAGTCTGCTCTGCCTCAGGAAGTCTGACCCACTGAACGATGTGACACGAAGTTATAAAAGATTATGCTGCAGCCTCGTGGGGTCAGGGGACTCTCAAAGAATTTGCAAAAGAAGCCCACATTCAAATAGTCTCATTTCAGAGGATAGCTTCAGATGACAGGAATGCAAAAAGTGCCTCAATAATCTCACTCTTACCTAACTGACGGGAGAGTATGGCATCTGATTGAGACTGAAAATCTATCAGACATTCTGCATAGCCCTAGCTGTTACATACCACTCCCCAGGAAAGAAGAAAACCTGAAAAAAACCCTGTAAGATGGTAACGACGTACTAGAGACGCAAGGCTTCTGGTGAACTGGTGATGGTATTACTTTCATTGTAAATCTTACTAGGCTTTATGAAACATACAGTAGCATTTGTATTAAATATATTTGTGAGAAGATGAAAAGAATCTTTTCCTATTTCCAGTGAGTCTTTTTGGAAGATGCTTTGGTACTTTTGTGGCTATTCTAGTGAAAGAGGTAGAGAGATCCCTTTCTTGGAAGAAATCTGTAAAGGGCAATGCAGACTCCTCTTCAAGCTTCCAACTTTCTCAGAGAGATTTGCCAAGGGCAGAAAAAGAGCACATATTATTTTCTTAGAAGTGACAGCTTAACAAACTGTACTTTTTTTTTCATGTGAAATAAGGACTTGTACAGTGAAAGGTTGCTTTTCAAATCTCTCTGGCCTAAACAAAATAAACAGCTTGAGTATCCACCATTAGCAGGTATAACAGCTCTGCAGGAGATACAGCTTGAAACTTGGAGAGCTATGCTCTCCAATTAAAGATAAGAAAATGCAGGAAAATAAAACGGAACAAATATTCCCTTAGAGAACTTCTGTATGAAAGTCTATTAAAACAAATTTTCACTAATAGTAATTTATATTTTCTGACGCATGGAAGAAAGGATATTGTCAGAACAATACCTTTGGCCACACATACCCAGACAACACCAAAAGAGAACCCTAAGATTTCACTGAAAGAAAACTCTTAAGATTTTTTTTTTCTATCTTCTATTCTCCAGAGCCACCCTTTTATGTCTTCAGTTCATACTTCTTTTTCTCTTCCTTCCTACTCAAGGTCAACAGCTTCTGGTTTTCATGATGATTGTGAATTGCAGGGAAAATTACACCATCAACAGCTTTTTTGCTCTGTCACATAACAGAAATTTTTGACAATTCTCTGTTGCACATTTATCTTCATGTCTTTAAAACACACAGTTATGAAAACAGAAACTTAAAAAAAGAATCTTCCCAATATTTAAAAAACACCTATTTCCCCTATGATTGTATTAGGGGTTCTTTTATGTTTACAACAAAATCCAAAGTTATTAAACTCTGAGCCACATGAAATATTTAGCAAAAATATTTTTATAAACACACCATTTGATTGTGTCTGAAGAAGACAAGAAAAACACAAACGAAGCCACAATCCTCTGCAAGCAAAATCAAGAAAAAGTATTATGAAATACGATAATCACAAAGGGTAGAATTATGACCTAACTTCACAACAAGCAGAAGTACATCAGCACAACTAAGGTTCTAGAGGCAAACTTTCAGTCACTTATCCCTTGTGAGTCTACACCATTCCTAGGAGGAGAAGCACACTCTGGAAAGATTGTACATCTCGCTTTTCAGTGAAAAATAAATCCTCTACAGAGAAGACAAACAATTTTGCATCTATTGAAATTAAATAAACCCCACAGGAAACAATGGGTTTCTAAAACAGCCACACAGCAGGAAACACTACACGTAACTAGACAATTTACCACATATTGTCAATATAATTGTAGGGAATAAGTAATGTAAACCAAAAACACACAAAAAAACATTCTTATTTTCTTCCCTGGACAATAAACATCAAGCATAAATGCAAAGTCAATTTTCATCTTCAGTTTTATCAAAAAGATGAGCTATAATTTCTTTGAGTATGCTGGAAATATGTCCATTTACTCTAAAATTTCTTTCTCTGCAGTCATCCTATATAAGGAAGGCAAAGGAAATGGAGTAGTCTAACATGCTACAAATAAAATTAAAACATATATTAATTCATTTTTCTTATGCAAAAGATGATGGTTTGTGAAAGTGCTAACATAAGCACATCACACCATTCACTCAGTTCTGTTAGAAGAATACGAACCAACAAAGCAAAGCTTGATGACTGGACCTAAAATGTGATACAGCTAAGGATTCCTTAGTATGGGGACAGTAACTCCATTAGGTTTAAGGATACTCAATTATACCGATTTTCTACAAACTATTTGCTTACTAACCAGTGGTCAATTAAAGTCATTGTTCCAAGATGATTTCTAGGAGCTATAAAAGACGGAGTTTAACTTCTAAGACAGCAGAAGTCAATCTAAATCCAAACACATGTATCTCCAAGCCTTTGAACCACCCTGTTAATAGGTCACTGCTTAATATGGTTGATAGAATACAAGTACTGTTATAAGAACTAATGAACTGCTTTTTGTGTTGCACGAAATGGAAAAATCTGTCTAGGTGAAGTCATTCAGAGAACAGCAATTATCATTTGCCAAAGATAATAAAAGTTGATGGTAATTATGGCATACCACACATCAAAACCCTAAATTTGTTAAATATGCTTTACTAGCTGAATTATTTCAATAAAAAGTACAAAGTGGTTTTATGTATAACTTTTTCCTGACAAAACAATTCTTATGCATTTTTCACACTTTCAGTTAGCATCTACATTTCAAAAGTCATTAGCAATGACCTAGTGACAGGAATACAGTAAAGCTGGCATTTGTCAGAGCTGACAGTAGTTTGGAAAGGAGAGAAGCACTGTTCTCCCATCTCCGCTCAGATTTAACCTGTGAACTGCAGTGTGTTATTTAACAGCCCAGACCTTATTTTCTCCAGTTGTTAAACCAGAATGATAGTCCTCATTTTTGTGTAGTACTTTGAGACATTTGAATGAAAAGTAAGGCAAAATTCTTATTTCTTATTTTTCTTCATCTCTGTATGATGTTATGACGTACTCGGGAAAACAGTTTCTTTTGTATGATAAATACATACACATAGATGCAGATATAGGCATACACTATACTGTCATTACAAATTATACACGGTACAAGTAGAAGTGTTTTATGTCAATTTTTGACCCTTTTTTTGCCTCTACTGCTTCTGTCAGAGTTCCTCAACATGTATCAGAGATGTTGTATTTTTTAAACGTTATTCTCCTTCCTTTCTTACCCCTGTAGAAAGAAAGGAGATGCAAAATGAAACAAAAAGGTATTGAGAATTTTATATTTATTAATTAATATTAAAAATGCTAATTTTTGAACCTCTGGAGTTAAACAAATATCTGTAAATATTCTCATGTTACTTTGAGAAATTGATATCCTGACAAATCTCTCAAATTACAAATATTCAATGTTCTTAAATATTTTAATATTCTAAAACAGGACTTCTGCATCTCATCTTCTTCAGTAATAAGTCAAATGGAGGTATCAGTAAATAACTCACAGGAGAACATTATGCAAATATATCAACCTATTCCCAAAATATACTTATAAAATACCATAACTGAACTGAAATGATTGTACTCTAAAACAACAAAAGTCATATAATTATCTACTGCCATAGCACAATATTTGTTGCTTATGGTGTCACATAATTTCCAGTCTTTCTATGCATTTTTTTCACCCTGGAAAGATGGTGAGGTGAAAATGGGGATTATTTCACTCACATCCCGAAGGTCTTGAAATAAAAAAAAAAAAAAAAAAAGTAAATTTTGTGAAACTAAATAAATTAGAAAGAATTGCTCATAATGGTAAATAATATAGTTCCATATTCTACCCACACACAAAATATCAGGAATTTTTTAGTTTGAAAGGGTGATGCATCTATCAATGGTAGAAAACTATTCAAGAGGAACTAAATATGCAGACCACAGCTAGAACACACTGAGAAATTTAAAAAAATTAACTCAAGGGCAGATGCTTAAACAGAATACAGTCCAAAAACAAATAGCTTGGGCCAGGTCCCTGTTAACCGTTAAGTATTCTAATTACTGAGACAGATGATGTTTCAACTGAATGTAAGCCACTTTGGCTGGGGTACAATTCCTAACTGTTGTATAATTTTATTATGCCTTTTTACATTTACAACAAACAGTGAACACTGAGGAAAATTCTACCAGAAGTAAGGTAAAGTATTACATAATGTAAAGTATTCCTCTTGCTAAAACCATAGCATATGCCTTCTGATACCTGGAGCACTGCCTTCAGTTTTGGACAAAAAGGTAAGGTTATTGTCCTCTGTATCCCATCACTTTTTTTTTTTTCAAACTAGGGCTGCATTTTCTGGCTAAATAATTTACGATAACGTATTGGGTTTGTGTGGCAAGGCTTTGGTAGGAGGGGGGCTGCAGGGGTGGCTTCTGTGAGAAGCTGCTAGAAGCCTCCCCCATATCTGACAGAGCCAGTGCCACCAGCTCCAAGAGGGCCCAGCCACTGGCCAAGGCCAAGCCCATCAAAAATGGTGGTAGCGTCTCTGGGATAACAAAGTTAAGAAGGTAAAAAAACCCTGTGTAATGGCATTTTGCAGCAGGAGAGAGGAGTAAGAATATGTGACAGAAACAACTCTGCAGACACCAAGGTCAGTGAAGCAGGAGGGGAAGGAGATGCTCCAGGTGCCGAAGCAGAGATTCCCCTGCAGCCCCTGGAGAAGACCATTGTGAGGCAGGCTGTGCCACTGCAGCCCAAGGACATCTACAGTGGAGCAGATATGTTCCACATCAGGAAAAATCTGACTATTTCTTATG
>Ga0181612_140462_pt1 | contig 21566 bp, 7 predicted proteins | sample HoacroProtozoa21_FD_119630 | JGI IMG/M metagenome (GOLD analysis project Ga0181612, IMG submission 119630) | Hoatzin crop microbial communities from Cojedes, Venezuel. Combined Assembly of Gp0051906, Gp0051904, Gp0051908
GAAGTGACAAACAGCAAAGATGCTGTGCAAGCAAGTTATCTACTAAAGCAAAAAGAAAATGCATTTAGAATTCTATGGACTATATTTATTCGGAAATCTATGTAGTGTCTTCATGCTGGTATTTATTTAAAGCTTGGTTCAAACACCCTAATAAGTCAGGAGGAATTTTTCCACGAACTTTGACTGTATTTGACTTAAATGCTTTATTGCATAATTTTGATATTTTTGTTTTTTTCTTTTGTTTCTAGTACTAGACTGTAGTACTAGAAATATAGTACTATTACTACAGCTATACTAGTTAGAACTGGGAAAACTTAAAAACACACAGGCTGGTTTTAGAAATTGACTTCTTACATATGTTTTTTTTCACAGACACTTACAAAATATTTAGGTGGCTAATTGTTGGTTTACCTTAGCTTTTCTGTACAATTTAATATTCCAAATTCAAGCCATCTCTTTTGGTTTTGCTTGTCACATGTTCTTTACCCTTATTTACATTACAAATGGCTTGCTGTTGGTCGTTTGTCATGCAGTTTTCATTGTCTGCACCATTATTTCTGTTGATAAACTGCTTGGCTGATTATATGTGGGAGTTTGGATAAGGGAAGATTCGTTGAAAATTTTAATCATTCCAGAGTATTATGTGAAAAATATGATTATAAGATATCAAAATGTGCATTTAATGATTTAAAACCATTCTTATGAATTATAAAGATAATGCATATTTGGAATGACAGAAAAAGAAAGCATGATTTCTTGTTTATGAAAGCCATACAATGATCCTAATATAAACATTTCATTAGTTTCTAGATAAGTGCGTGTTTGAACTGAAGCACTGCAAATGAAGAAGGTATATAAAATTTAAATCCTTTTATGGAAAGTCACTTTGAGAGAAGTATCAGCCTTGCCTGCTTTCAGTCCACAGCCACTGAGAAATGCAATGAAAAATCATGTAATTCTCAGCCAAAAATCCTGTCCTTAATTTAGCTGAAAAGTGTAAATACGTATCTGTTAATTAAAAATCTTATTAGAGTGTTGTTAGAATTTCCCAATACACCAAAAAGCAAATCTTAAATTCAAACAGAAGGCTAAGCACAAATGCAAATGTGTACTGATGTCTTCACTGGAAAGAGTAGCAGCACACAAATCAAAGACATTTTTATCTGTCAGTAATGATATTGGCAAAACCCAAAAGTGGTTTATTCAACCTTGAATTTGATTTTATTTTTTAAATTAAAAAATGACCTTAGTGAATTGACACTTCAGTTTCTGCATTTTCTTGCTTTTTATATGTTTCTGTTCTGACACTGAAACATCTAATAATTATTAAAACTCTGGAGACTTACTAAGAGAAAAAAGAATATAGATGTTGCCTGTGTCCTAGACTCTGACTCCTGTGTCTCTTAGAAAGCTTTCTACAGCGTTGTTGCACTGCTTAGAGGACAGCAAAGACGTGTTCCTGGTATGGGGGGAAAGAATATAGATTTGTTGCTGTGCGCTTGCTTTTAAACATAGCAAATTGGAACGTCTTGAATTGAATCCATCGGGAAAACAAAATTAGAAATTACGTTTTTTCATACGCAGTTCTCTGTAGTCCATCCTCGTATTATAGGACAGTCTGATTAACAATGTCTGTTTCAACAAGGTGGAGTGGCCCCCAGCTGTGAGGAAATTTCCGGTGATTCTCAAATTGAGATGATGCGGGTCGAGGCTGCCCAGCTTGCTGCCAGGGCGACAAATATGGCAGATGATGGATCAAATGCTGCTGTGTTTTCTGACTGGCTCTAGGTCAGTGGTGCTCACCGAATTTTTTAGGCAGCTTTGTATTATCTTTGGATTTTGTAGCAGATTCTTTTAGGCTGCAGACAAGTGGCCTTCCTGGCTGGGAAAAGTCCATGAAGAAACTGTTATACTCTTGCTTATGGTGATTATTAATTCTTCTGTTTTTAGGAGGGAAGGATAGAGTGTCTGGTGGTGAGGCCACTGGGTAAATTTTGCTCAGGAAGCTGGTTTCTGCTGATAATCAAGTTAATTATTGATCACTAAGCAATTAGGATTATATTATTATCCTTGCTTAGTTGCTGCCATGAACAGGACAGGAGCCGTACTGGGAAGAACGAGTCATGGCAGCGGTGTTGGGCACGGATGCCTCGGAGTTCCATCAAATAAAGCAGCTGGTGGTCAGCTGCTTGGGGTCAGTGGTCGGCTGGTGCTGCTGACTTCCTTGCAGCTGACTGAGAAGTGGATGGGACTGGCTGGAAATGATATTACACTGCCCTTGCTCGGAAAGCATGGAGTGTTAGGCGGTTCTCTTCTCAAGACACTATCAGTCAGTAGGAGCCCATCTTCTTTCTGCTGTTGGACGGTTACAGAGGCTATTAGCATGCTAATGTCACAACTTTGATCTGTTATACTTGACTCACATAGTGGTACCGGGCACAAGAGACAAGCTTTTGAAGAGCTATAGCGAGATTAACCTGACTGCAGCTGTGGCAGTGCTTGTAGAAACATGGAACCTGTGGTGGAGATAAAAAGATTCTACAAAAAAGAATGTTTTTTTCTGACAATCTACTTTTAATTGGTAGAGTGTCAAATATATTGAAAAGTCCTATGTTTCTACAGTCACCTCTCTATCCAGCTCATACAGCTGAAGTTGTGATTGCAGACATGTACAAGCTCAACAGTAGAAAAGTGATGAAATTGAGCTCTCTCTAATGGTGTTCAGTGCTGCCCTGGGATAAAGAGAGCCAGATCTTGGCAAATTTGTAGGCACGCTCCAAAACCCCAGTGCTGCAAAACGGGGAGTCTGCTTGGAAGTGTTTTGGAGGCGAGCCATCTAGGTTAAGTAGGGACAGCCTTGCAGCTCAGTGGGTAATGAACACAGAATCTGGGGTCTGTGAGTGACGGGAGCGGGGGGAAACCGTGTTACTGCTGGATGTTTTTCTGTTGTAATTTTAGCCTGGTTTCCCATGGAAAAGATGCATTTGCTGACTGTGTTGTGTGACTGTCAGGTCATCTCACGCAGAAAATTTTGAACCAGTTGGCCAATATGCCAGTAGGAGGAGGTCACAAATACGTTATGGACCTGCACATTTTGTGAAGGGAAAGGAGCGGAGGAAAGTGGAAGCTCCTGAAAGCCGTGGGGTGACTCCATCTGTTTCAGATAGGAGAAGCTGCACAAGTGCAGGAGATGTAAATGTCCCAGCCATGTGAGATGATTTAAGTAGAGCTTGCAGTGAAACATAAGGTACATCTGTTAAGAAACCAGATTTCCTCCATTGTACTGCCTATGGAATTTTTTTTAAGATGGTAACAAAGGTATCCAGAGTAGCAAGAGAGGTGTTAATTCCTATTGTCACCCACCCTTTATATAGTCTAAGGTCTAAAAGCAAGGACTTTATATTCATTCAGTACTATAAAGCACCACACAGTCTGGGCAGGCATTTTTGAGAAAACTGATTTCTAACAAAATTCAAGGGACAAAGCCCTGCGCCAACCCACAAGCTTGCTGAATTCTTGCCTGCTAACCACAAAGGGTACCTCTGCAGGTTGCTTTGATGGGGCTCTGTTCCTCTGTGGCCTTTTAACTGTTTGCTATTCCGATAGCACACAAATGGGTAGTATAGTGTTATACAAAGGAGCATTTCACTTGTCAGCTGCACCCCTGCTGTTGATGCTTCCCTCTAGGGAGCCGTTGAGTTAAATGGTGCAGAGTCAGCTGGCTGTATCTTTCTCCTCTCCCATGCAATGACTTCACCTCATTACCTCCCAGGTGAAACTGGATCTGTCTGCATCAGCAACCTGCTTCCGATTTCAAAGAGTGAGTTAGGATTTATGACTGTTGACTCTGGAAGGCAGGGCCATCAGAGCACTAGCCTACTTTAAATCTATTATATCCGCTTCTTGTTGCAATCACTGCTTCTGGAATTAATTGTTGGGCTTTCTTGGTCAGTTTTGTTTCCAAATACTGCAGTAGAAAGTTGAAAAACATCGGAAAGGAAAGGAGAGCAATACTGCAGAAAAAAATACCTATTAAAAATCTTCCCTGTGACTCCTGAGAACTGGCACAGTGATCCTAGATGTAACATTCAAATAGTGCTTGCAGCTCTCCATTATCAATTTAAAAAGTGCATAGCTAAATATCCAAGTATGCAGAACATAAAAATGCATTAGTGAAAGAAGGGGGAGTAATACTGTTTTGTTTGCCTCTCTGCTCTAGCAGCTTTTTAGATAATGCAGACTGAACACTTTTAATTGTCTTTAAGATACATTTGAAAATTCATCAAACCCTTACCTATTATTCTAAACCAGTTATTTAAAAAGATGTAAATCCTTTCATTTTTATGGAGATGAGCAGTGACAAATAATTACAAGTGTAAGCTAGGATCAAGTGAATCTGCAAATAAAAGCCTGTGCTCTCCCAGGGCATCTGCAGCTCGAGAGTGCCTGAATCCAGGCTGCCCAGTGAGAGGTTCCTTGGCATTCATCTCCTAGCAGGCTAATCCTACGCTGACAACACGTGAGAAGAAAAAAGTCTTTTTTCTTCATTCCCTCTCAGCATTCAGCATAACCTGTTTAATACAGAGGCAACAACTAAAGCAAAAAAATCACAAGCTCAGCTTGTTCCGTTACTCTAAAACCCAGTGCAGAACCTGAGGAAGTTGGAGCATGTGGAGCAATTTCACATGTATTTAAGGCAGCTGCAGGCAAAGAATGAGTGGAGTGAGAAAACATTCTCCAGTTCTATCCCCAAGCGTAGTTTCATACTTCTGCAAGCGGTGCTATTTGCAGCGCTGTTTCTCGCAGGCCCCAGGTGGGAGAAGTGCTTCCCACAGAGCCCTTGGGAGCTCTTAATGCGATGGTGCGCTACCAGGTTGCATGCCTCATTTCTAACCCTCTTGGAGGTTACCCGCTTTCCATTAACAACTGCTCTGAAGACACAGAAAGTACTGAAAATGTGGTGACGCGGATCACTTGAGAGGACGTGCTCTGGGAGGCTGACAGAAGGGGTTGTAGGGAGCTGGTTCATTCTGACTGAGGATGCTCAGCTTCTCCAGCCACCCTAAAGGTGCTTCTGAGTTAGTGTCCTTTTTTGATTGCATAGGTTTCTCTCAAAAAAGAGTTAACTCATGTAGACCTGCTTGATGACTTCTTAATTCCTAAGCATTTCATGTGTCGTGTGTTATGGGGAGGAATAGTGTGATTGGGTTTGTTCTTCATATCAAAAGTGATAGGTTTGATTTTAGTCGTATCAAACTGAGCTAATAAATGAATGCAAAAAGAGAGAAAAGCAAGAAGCAGAAAAAGACACAGAAAGAAATTTAAAAAGGAGGAAGGAAAAAAAAGAACAGCAGAACAGTTCCTGCAGGCAGAGCTCATGGCTGTCAAGATGCCTCCCAAAGGTGAGGGCTGTGGAGGGCAGACAGGAGAGGAGCCAGCACTATGTGGGAAAGCCCAGGAGAAGCATCTCCCAGAGCTCCATAACTGTGACACCGAACTGCCTTGCCCGTGCCTGCTTCTCCAAGCTGTGGGTTCCTGGGGCAGGGATCACGTGTTTCTGCCATTCAGTGCTCTCATGAGTGCTATAAAATATTTCAGTGCTCTAGTGAAACATGTGAAAATGTAGAGGGCACCTTGAACAGGAGAGAAGTTTGTGAAAAAAAATGCAAGGGGGATGTTTTGATGTGAGGAAATGGGAATTAAATTTTACGCTTCGACTCTACCCCACTAGTGCCACTTAATAAATCCCTTAAAGTGCTTCCATGAGGCATGGAAACACCAAGGAGGTGTGAATGGATTGGTAGCCTGGTAGCTAAAGGGTGCATCTGAGAGGTGAGATGTTTTTTCTAAGGTACATTCAAAGACTTCAACTAAAATGCCTGGAGACCAGTATCTTGCACTGTTCTGGCAGAGTCTGAGAGAAACCACTCCCAGAAGAATTTTTAGTGCTAGAGCAGTCTCTGGGAATGCGAGATGCAAGTTTGGGCCCTTCAGCACAAGGGAAGGACCTGGACCTGTGATGCCTACTGCACCATGGTAGGTGTAGGTACTCCTGGTTTTTCAGTACGCAGTGGAAGACTACTGTTCTGCAACTATTATTGAACCCGTGTTCTAATCATACAGAATTTAAGCTCTCCCTCTCTTCACCAGTGTGTTTCACTGGAGTGGATTCAGATGGTTAAGTAGTTTGACTCAAATAATTTTTATTTTGCAAATAATAGTTAAATAGTGTTTTCTCAGCCCTACCTGTGGTAGTGCTAGAGCTTTCCTTTGGCCTATATCTCATTGCTGTAAGTTAACAAAATAGGAATGACCCAGTTTTTTCAATGGAGGCTCTAGTGCTGCCCTGCTCAGTTGGTAGAATTCAAGTCTCTGTGATCTGATCGCACGGCAGAAATCTGTTGGGGAAGAAGTGGAATGATGGCTGCGTAGGTGCAGGCAGGGCTCGTGGGCAGAGCTGGTGTCCTGCCCCAGGATGGCACAGGTGCAGCTGGGCAAGGCGAGGGGCATGGGAAGGGTCCTTAGCTGGGGGTCTGCTGGTTAGACTGACTGCAAGAGATACGTATGGATAGCTAGAGATGGTCCTTCCCTCTTGGAGAGAGGTGGCTGTGGTCCACGTGTGCTTGGTGTGAGGGCAGGCACCTGAAACCTCCATCACGCAGGAGGGGACAGGGGGTGGAGGAGAGGTCAGGAGCTGCTATGGCTTTGGCTCCCTGCGTACAGGCTTGGCTTCTCTTTGAAATGGAATGTTTTCCTCTTGCTCCTGCTGAAACAAATAGTCCTCGTGTCTCCTAGACATGCTTTTTTAGCCAGGATTTTGTCTGGTTAAAAGTGGGGAGCACAGTGGACCACAGCCTTTGCCACTGGGTGGGACTGGTGCTTTCAGGCCACTTACTACCTCCTTGTGATCCATTTTAAATAGGGCAGAAAGTAACATTGTGCTGTGCTAGGTGTTTTTTTGGCAGAAAAATTGCGATTCGCTAATGGCCTTTCCCCAGTTAAATGCTGTGCAACTGCATTCTTGTAATTAATATTTAATCAGACACTAATAGCACTTTATGCAGAATTCAGATGTGCTGGTGAGACCTTGCTGCATCTTGGATCTTCGGGCTGTTGTGCTGCTTACAGAACGGTTGTGTCTGCATTTGTAAAGGATACGCTGACAGATAGCTTGGCTTACATCTCTGCAGTCAATGTAGAGGAGATATATTATAACACAGGTAAACGTGACTGCAAGTTGTTTCGCTCTATGATATTTTACAACACTGACAGCAAAATAAGACCTTTTTGAGGCCACAGCTCTTTCAGAAGACTGGACAGTATATTTAGGAAAATATCATGATTATTGGAGTGGAACTGGCACTTTTTCTTTTTTAAAATTTTACCTACAAAATTGAAGGTTCATAAAAATTGCAGGAAGTTTTTCCTCTTTCTTTTCTCTCCTCTCTGACCGTCAGATCTCTTAAAAGTGCCATTAGGCAACATGGCTTGGTCTTTTGTGTTCCTGAGAATAAAACCTTGGACTGCACTGCTAAACAGAAAACCTTAAAGCCAAGCCCCATTAAAATACTCAGTGAAATTAAATTGAAAGCTACATGTGTACAATTAAGAATAATAATGGGCAAAATCAATCTTCCTGGTGAAGCAAGTGTTGACATACTAGATACTGCCTTTCAGGTTTGAATGAAAATGCTTGTAATGTTTTTCTTCAGTTGTCATTCAACCCAACATTAATTATACCGTAGGGTTTCCCCAATGACATGTTTGTTGAGCTGTATGTAAGTGACAAGATGATTATGTCTAAATGATTGGTAAATCTGTTGGCTTTGAGGGCTTAAATATTTGTGTAAATGATTCTTCCAAAAGCTGAGGAATGCTTGACATCTCCACAGATAACAGGATAACAGCTTTGTTAAGCACCTTATTTTAGGGCTGTATTTTGATTGTCTTGCTCATTTTGGTAGCTTTGTACGTCCAGCAAAGCAACCATGAAAATCCGAGGAGCTGTTTCAGTGTAAGAAGCAAACCAGTGGAGAGAAGACAACAGAATCTCACATGCAAAGAAGGAATTTCTGTTGTAGATTTAAGACATATGCAGCTATGATGCCTACTTCTCTGAGAGCAAAGGAGGTGAAAATATACCCGAAGTTAGTCTCTTCAGGTGGGGAGTGCCTCTTAACCTCTGTGAAAGAGGTAATTTGTTTGTTTTACAAGAAGTTTAATAGAATTCTGAAAAGTTATTTTAAAGGATGAAATTTCATAATAAACGTTCTGATTGAAATCTGCATGATCTTAATAAGCATAATATTGTAATGATTTTCGTCTCTAAGGAGCTGCTGACACATTCTTTTAAGGAGATGTGTGTAGTGAATGTGAGTCCCAAGATGACCGCCTAAAAACATTTAGTGACTTCCCCCAATTTTTCTATCAATTAAGAAGCGTGTCATAAACCAGAAAGGAAAGTAGAATAAAGGAATATGAGAAGCAGAGAAGAGAGCTCTTTAACTGGCACCATTTCAGGTTGTGCAGGTAGAGAAACCTCCTGAGGAAGAAAACGGGGCTGCCAGCAGGAGCGGGGAAAGGGCAAACCCAACTGGTGCACTGGGGGACGTGGACTTTCCAATCCAGCAGGCGGTTTGCATAAAAGATAAACTGGGACATGAAAAGTATGGTGGCTGTGCACGATAAAGGGAGAGGATGCTGTCTGTGGAGAGATCTGGGTGATTATTGAAACAGTGAAATTCTCGTAGCTCAGCTGTGTGTTACTGCTGCATAAAAATCAGCTCATGGGCTGTCAGAAGTTCTGCCAGTGGAACTGCTTTTTTGAGGCAGGGTCTCGTTGCAACCTGGTAGCTATTTTGGTTGTCTAATAAAGATGTGAATCAGTTAGGCCGTGGCACAGTGTGAAGTTCTGAGCCAGCTTTTTCTGTAACCTCAATTCATGCTACAAATAGACATTCCAAGGGATCTTCGGTTTTCTTAGAAGGAGGCACTTTGTTAGTCCTACCAGTGAAGTTCAGGCTGTGTCCATAATCTCTCTGGTGTTGATTATGGTGAGTAGGGTATGCAGCAAAAATAATTAGTCTTGCTAACAGTCATACAATCATATAACTCTCTTCCTCCCTCCAAGATCCCCCAGTCCACTTCAAGAATAGCTCAGGGATTTTTTTCCACCTGCTAACACTGAAATCCAGCTGTTTCAGTGGTAAAACTTGGCAACAGATTGGCATCTCAAAGCAAGTTTACTCTGTGGCAAGGAGGGGGGCTTGCTGAAACTGCAGCTTGAAAAACAGGATTTGAGGAAATTTTTAGGAAAGTATTCACTAATAAAGCTGGAATTTGATGAGGACCTGGGTAATCATGTGGGTAAATGGGTGTTACTTGCTAATTGGCAATAACAGCAAGGCTGCCCTGCCTTCTGGGCCTTCTGGAATCTACTGGAAGCTGGCATCACCACCATCAGTGGTCTTTGTTGTTTAGGTTTTATAACTTCTTAGTAGTCCAAACAAGTGAATTTATGTTAAAGGAATTGAGTAGAAATTAAAGTATAAAAGCAGAATGAAGCAAAGTGGATTTGATTCTAGCATCATTAGCCAGTAATTTCAGTGAGGTGAATGGAAGCACTGGAGTTGCTGGAATTTTGTTTTATTTAAAATAAAGGCAAATGAGAACAGAATTGGATCCTTCTCATTTTGTTTTTCAAGAGTCTGTTACAATAAACTTCATGTCACAGGGACCATATATGTCTTTTGTTCTGTGCAACTCTGAGCATGTTATTGTGATTCTGAAAATAACTGCTAATCACTTCCTGAAGAATTGTCCATTTTAATGAACCACTGTGTATTTTCAGCTGCTTTTGACATTATGCCACTAAAAGCTGGTTTGCCTTTCAAATGTGTTTCCTCAGCTGTAGTTTCAGGTTCAGCAGCACAATTGCCTGTGAGGATAAATGGCTTTGTCTGGAAGATTTCGAGATTACAAGGTTGGAGGAGGAGTGTGAGGGAGGAAGATACAGGATGGGGTCCTTGGGATAATAAGATAGATAAATTTTCCTCCCTTCCTCTACATTAATTTTGAAGTGAGAGAAACTAAAATAAGAGGAGCTTAGCCACAGTTTTCTGATGGAAGGAGGTTTTTATAAAAATGCTAGTCCAACTGGTGCAACTTTTTTGAGGGCACGTATCTATTCTGTTCAGCTTGGTGCACAAAGGCAAGGAGACCACCCTGGTACATGGCAGGGCTGCAGCCCCTGTCTGCTTCTCCAGTGAGCTGCCTTCCGGCTACAGACTTGTTCCTGTCTTCTTCATCCTTGATTACAGGTTTTTATTAGATTGTATCTACATTTTGTTGGAATTTTGCTTGATATTGTTCTATATTACACTATTACAGTTAGAAATTTCTCATTGCCAAGCCATCCTTTAATCCAAATTCTGAACACTAATTTTGAAATTTGCTGATTTGTAACCTGTATATGTAAGAGATATTAAATGAAAGATATATAGACTATATACATTAAGGTGCAATTCAGTGAGGACATATGTTGCAAAGTGACTGCTGTAGTACATTGCAGTATAGAGTTGCTACAAAACAAAAATAAGATTTTGTGAAAAATGTGTTCGTTATTACTAATGTCATTAATAGATCTGATAACTTCTACTGTAAAGTATTTGAAATTCCTTGTAGTTCAAACAGAGACACGTTGTTGCTTTAGCTATAGCTAACTGCTGGTGATCTTAAATATCCACTCTAGTCATTATTTCTGTTATTTTCAGTGCAGGTTTACATGCAAACGTTTCGTTGATGGCTAGGTGTGAGTTATGTATTCTTCTTGTATATTAACTTCATATGGCTGGTATTCATGTAAATTTATATAATTCATATTTATTATTCTAAATTAACAGTGGTATTTACTTTTGTTCCTAAGACATTAGTGTGAGATGAGATGTCTTTTTTTTTCACTCTCCACCTATTTATTTCGGAGTCTTATAATAGGAGTTGGTTACGAGATGTGGCTGTATCTCTAGGAAGGGAGACAGTTTGCAGGATACTAATAGTTTTGTGTGAATACCTGTGTAAAATTTTGTAAGGTGCTAAAGAGTGACGTTGAAAGTAGTGTTTCTGTGTTAAGTCATGTCTTGCAGCTGTGGAAACTGTAATGAGAAGAGGTATGGTGGGTGCATAAATGCCCGTCCTTCCCCTCTCTCTGGTGTGACAGCCGGGGGTGGACGCAGGGGCACTGGCACTCACCTGGCTGCTGCTGGAGGGATGAGTTTTGTAGGTGGAGTGTTTGATTGCCCACCCACTTCTTTACATTTGGTCCCCACCCAGGGAACTTTTCCTTCACAAAACTGTTAATTGTAGCAGAAGCCTGTAAAAGTTCATTGGGGAAATGAAATTCTGCGTTTACAGTAGACTGGGATTTGAAAGGTAGCCAAATGCTGAGTGCATCCAAATACGTTTCCCAAATTTACTTTAGTTTGAATATAATTAACTTCAGTGTCTACAGCTTGCTGTGCCAGTACCAGCATCCCTGCCAATATGAACAGGGTGTTTTTTACAGGTCAGGCTAATTATAAGCAGCATACTAGGCTCAAATGGGCAAATAAGGATAGCAAAGAGTTACAGCAAAATCTAAGTACAATTTAGCTTGTCACGTAACATTCTCTATGTCATGGGAATACTTTAATAGTATTTACATTATAATGAGCAAGTTATCACATTTTAGAGCAAGGAACTTTTTTATTTTCCCCTCTTTTTTTCTGTTTTGTCTGTGTTTCCTTATGGATATGATAGTCACTAAATATCCTGGTATTTATACTAGTGCACCAAAACACTTCTCATGGTACAAAGCTGTATGAAATGCCTAATCTTGAGATGCTTTGAGGATTTGCAAGTGGGATCAAAAAAGAAAGTTCCCCACCTCCAAAAAGTCCATAGATAAGAAAAAGAAGATGTATCATTTGCAAGACAAGCAAAAAAGAAGCCTGTAGATAAGTAAGAAAACATCTTCCTAGTGAGAGAGGTAAGAATTTTTAGTGAGTGAGTGAGTCACATTCACAGTCTGCTGAAGTATTTGTCCTGGAGTGACCATGCAGATGCCTGCGAACTGCTGAGCATTTCAAACCTCATCAAGAACCTCCAAACTTGACCTGGACTCATGTGGGCTCTGCAAGTTGACAAGGCTCTCATGCTGCTAACAGAGTGCTTTGCTTTTTTGTGTGTTTCTGACTTTTTGAGCTTTCAAAACATTGTTTCTGAGTTTTAAGTATTTCATTACATTATCTGAGACTGACTCTCTGGAAGGTTGATGTGAGTGGGAGTAGGATTTCACCATAAGCTTCTGCTGTGGTCTGTTCATGCAGCTTTATAATTCTATAAAATCATGAATGCAATCCTATAATATGATAACTATATAAAAAAAGCTTTTGGATGTAGTTATCATATTATAGGATTGCATTCATGATATTATAGAATTACAACTTTTGAATATAGAATCCAGAAACTTCCTGGACACTATGAGACAATGAGGGTACTTTGCAGAGTTTGCCTCAGACTCAAGAAAAGTCAGTAGAAACTCATCTTCAGACTTGGCTTGTTTATAATTCACAGCAGCACGTTAACACAATTTAACTCAGGAGGCTTTTCTGTTTTAGTGAAGTCAGCGGTCAAGATGGAATTTTAGAAGTCTCAGAATAGAAATTTGGAAGATCCGATCTGTGTCCCATTTGTGCTGTTAGAAGATTTGGAAAAGTACTGGTCAACGCATTTGAACTGGGAAGGCGCTTCAGACTACTGGGTAGACTGATGCCTGGTGTTACCTCTTGCTTCATAAGCGTAGGGAATAAGAGTTCGTTGGAGTGATGCAAATGAAGAGTCCATGTCGTTCCTGGGGGTGAGGTGGGAGGCTTTTCTGGGGAGGTGGGTCATGAGTCTCATGTCCTTTACAGCAGAATAAGAGCACAAAGGACAGAGAGGGGAAAGCAGTAACACAAAACATAACAGTAAATTAATTTTACAAGCCTGTATGCTATAATGTTGTCATTCTTGTGGAATTGTTAACCTAGGAAGACAAGTGAGCATTATTTATTTATAAATACAAAACAAAACCTGATGCCATTAACTGCAGGTTAATGAAGTTACTAACCAAACATTTTCTCTCTTAACCTAAAAGTTGTTTCTTTTTCCATTGTCACCTTTATAATATCTACATGTTACTAACTAAAACCTATGAATGTGGGACAGGACCTGGTTCTGCCTTCAGTTGTCCTGGCTTTAGCTTCACTGGGTCTCAGGGATTTTGCCACTCAATAGAGGTGAAAACTGTGTTGCAGCCTCTTCAAGTGATTTCAAGTGAGAGTTAAAAAGTGAGATGGTGTGGAGCGAGGTTAGGCTTTTGTGTGTGCATGTGTGTGTCACATTAAGGCTGGAAGGTCTTTGGTGCTATTTCTGTGGTGGCTTCCAATAAAATGGATTTGCTCTGTCAGATGGAAAGTAAACTTGACATTTTGTTGAATCTGAGGCAAACTCTTCCAAGCATCTTATTGTCTGCTGAGGTTTGTATGTCTATAGTGTACTGCTACCAGATGCTGTTTCACTATTTCTGAGAGCTCTGAGAACAAGTGGTACACTTCTATAATTAATAATAGAAAACAATTTCCTTTTTAATTTTAATGATGTCAGAAAAGATCCAGTCCATCATGCTTTGTGAACCAGCTCCTGGCACCTGCTGAATAATACAGAATAAGTCCAGCTGGCTTTCTCTCCAGTGGGTATACCATGTTACTTGTTATTCATTAGTCCCTGTTTTCATGCAAGTTCATCAAACAGAATTTGTGGCTGATAAGTACCCTTCTGCCTGAAGGCCACTTTGATTCCCATGTTTACAGTGTACCCTTCTGCCACTGTATACTTGCAAGTGCTTGAGGAAGAAATAATTGCAGTGCAGATAAACTTGCTGAATTTTCTGACTTTCTTAATAATCCCTAGGAAATTGGCTTCCAAATTTGCCGTCGCATGCTTTTTGGATAGCATTATCAGTAGTTACCCTTCCAGGAGAGGGAATACAAAGTTCTGGAGTTCTGGTTCCAGAGACTGTTTGATGCTTTGCTTTCGCTTCCCCCTGCAAGCTGGAACGACTTCATCTTTCTTGCATCTCTGTGGTGTTGCCATCTGCCATAGGGGTTAGCCGGGAACTAATTTTAGAATTGGTTAAGCCGTCTGTCGGTTTGGGACCTTGGCTCAAAAATGGTGCATTGCTGAACTGATCGAAAGCAGATTACTGAACAAATTAGAACTGTAGGTGGTTTTCATCCTTCCAGCTTAGATTTGAACTTAACCTTCCTTTTGATGGAGGATTAATTAAAAGTGGCTATATTTCTGTGGTAAAGATTAGTTATACTTCAGATTTGTATGAAAAGAAAGCTGCTGGAGCTTTCACAATGGAGGAGGCTGCTACGAAGATTTTAAGCCATTACGGCACACTTGTGAGTCTGGACTGCTGTGTGGAGGTCTCTGGCGCAACACTGACACAGAGTCCCTGCAGGGCTCTGGGACCCGTTAAGCGGTGGGCGATGTGCCCTAGCTGACACCCACCTAAAACTTCTGTGGATACAAGAGGACTCTAACACGAAACTCACTGTCAGAGACAGGACAAGGGAATATTTGCTTTCATACACGTCCGGACACAATAGTTTGTTCTCAGTCTGTTAAAATAAGAATGCTTCTTATAGGTCTATATCAAAGGTGGTGTTATACCGTGAGCTTCAGAGAGCATCTTTATAATGGGTGGTTTTTGTAATGTTAAACAGAGGCTGGCTGTAGCTTTGTGTGAAGGAGTTCAGCTTGGGAAGGAAAAGGCAGTCAAGCAGAACAGGGAAAAGTGGCTTTTAATCACTGGGGCACAGGAATAGCCTTGTTGGATGAAGTGCAAACCTGAGGGAAAAATAATGATGGGCAGAGAGAAGCATCATTAAATAGCAAAAGTGGACAGTTAGAGAGAGCTTGCCAAGGAATTTACATTCACAGCCAAACCCTCCAGCTCCTGAAGGCAATGGAGGAGCGAGGCGTGAGTCATCAAGGCTACATTGGCTTTGGATAAAAAGTAAAATTCTAGACTTGAGAAAAGGGAAGCAGAAGAAAAGAAGAAAGATTTTTCAAGGTGCATGTCTAGAATATGGTGGGCATATAGGGAGCTGGATCACCAGCCCTCTGGCTAGCCTGAGACTTAGAAGAGAGGGCTTACCTTTTGGACAGTTACTGCTCAAAATTAGGGCATTTTTCTTCAAAGTTGCTAAAGGTTGCAAGAAGAAAGCAAGTGTTCAAAGCAAAAAACAGGATTTCATGGTGTACTCTTATGGCTGATCTCTTTTTGGTGTCCTGGATGAGAAGCAGTAAGCAACTAGACAGGTATTAATTTCTTAAGTATGTTGCTGTTTCATATTCATTTCAGTTACATCCTTTTGTTTCTGATTTGTTACCCAAAAGTCTTGCCCTGATGCATTTTTTAAAACCCTTGTGCTTGCCTAGTGCTAAAGAAGAGGCTGAATGAGGTAGCAAATAGCTGGCAAATAGTGGGTGCCGTATTTTCATGGTGCTAGTGGGACATGTAGCACCACTGTGGGACTTGTGCCTTGTAATGAGTGAGTATACAGCTCCAGGCTGTGAAGATCAGTGTGAAGCAGGTATGTCAAACAATGGGAATTTGAGAGGAATTTTTTCTGACAGCAATAATATGGTGGTGCTTCTGACTGTGATGACCCTTACAATGGTGCTTGAACAGCAGTCTGACAGACCATGGTCTCCAGTGTTTGTGGGCAAGAGGAGGAATGCTGGCTTTGTCACAAAATCATTGTTTCCTTTGATATATGAAATTGTGAAAGAAGCTGGGTGATGAGATTGAAGGCAATCAAGAAGAATCCGTAGTTTAACAGGGCTCAAGTCGTAGGTTAAACCTAGAAACTGTGCTCTGAACTTCAGTTCTGAGGGACATACCAGCCTTGAGGATGGGAGACTTGTGGCTGGAATGTGGAGATATGTTTGACAAGTAGAAAAACTTGTCTGATACTATCTTGTAAGCAAGATTAGCTTTCCTGATGAGTTGACACATTGTCAAGCTGTAGAGGCTGCAATCCAGAATAAAGCAAAATTAATAAAAGGATTTTGATCAAGTTGTGGACAGAGCAGTCACTCTGCTGCAGGACTTGACTGTCTTCTTGAATGAAAGAAATATGCTTTTAAAATGCATGCTGCTGATGGACAGAACCTAGCTGGGCATTTTGTTTTGCCAATGACTACCAAGTAAACAAAAGGGCTTATTTAACTGACCATGTCAGACTCTGTTTTGTGATAAAAGATGCTGTGTCTTCATTCAAGTACCAGCAAGGTGGGTATTTTCCTTCAACTGCTGTCTAATGTCACACTAATATAAAAGGAAAGTATACTGCAAAATGGAGCAAAGATATTAAAATTCGGATCCTTTATGCAGCTGTCTTCTCAATCATGTGTCACGCAAAGTGCTTGCATGGCATTTCAGTAAGACATGATTTTGTGGCTAGGAGCATCATTTATCCAACTTCACATATTTGGACTCAACTCAAGACTTCTGGCAGTCCTCAGTAGTAAAAACCTCTGGAAAAATGGGCCAACTTATCCCAGAGATGGACTGAATGCCAAGGAACAGGAACATCAGATTATTGTAGCCTGGTTTCCTAACGCATTTTCTTATGCTGTTAGCTGACATCTGAGAAGGCACCAGTGCCAGCTAAAGCTTTTCTTGTGACTGTGGCATTTCAAAGAACATTCTCTAGAGTCTAATAAAAGGTATGTTCTCATGATGTAGTATTTCCCTCAGTAGGGACACTGATAAGGCATCTCCTCTTTACCACGATGTTATTTTCCTGAAGCTTGTAGGAACTTAGCACATTTCTGACCTGTACTGCACTGCCTTGAACAAGCCAGTAGGTCCAAAAGGTTACCGTGGGTTGGGAAAACAGACACAAGCCACTACACACCTTTTCCAGTGTGATCCCGTCTCTTGTTAGTGTGTGGAATCAGCCTAAAAACAATGTTTAAAATTCAAGAAGTAATTACGTTAATGGTTGCTGGGAAATGCAATAGAGATGACAGATACAGCAGCTCACTAGAAAATGTTGGTTTAGCAATATTGTCCATGTTAACTTATTAAAACATTGTGCACTGTTTCCCACCATTTTATTCGCCTCTTTGAATTATGCATCTTAATTACCCATTGATGATAGCAGCTACTTGTTAGCTTTTGGATGAACTATAGGAATTTTTTTCCCTTTCCAAATAACGGGGCCAGCGGACTATCCACACTGGGGGTGATTTAACAGTCAGGCTGTTTCTAGAGAATGGTGGAGTCTCAAGATGTTTGGCCATGCACTTCTGTGAGATGAGCTGTGCAATTCCTGTGCACCCTCTGTTACTTGCTTAAGCTCCACAATTCTTTTGATGAGTTACTGGGTTGGAAGAAAATGTGCATGATTGTTCTTAGTATTGTAAATAAATATTTTTAATGAAGTTTAGAAATATACAAAAGGGATTTCAGAATGGTAGTCATTTGTATTGTCACAGTGTAGATAATCACATTTATTGGCAGGGATATGGAAATTCAGGGAAATGTGAATAGGTGAGAAAGAGTACTCCACTATTCAGAACTGCACCCTTCATGGGGATCAGGAATAGATCCAGCTTTTCCCCCCACCAAATGTTTTTGGAAATGCCTCACATTCTTCCAGGTTTTGGCAACCTTTCTTAATCCCCTGTGTTACCGCGTGGCCGGTTTTCCAGGCGAACTTTTGCAACATTTGCTGCCAAGTCACAGATGAATGCAGAAGTAGTTGGCAGAGCCAGCCATCCAAAGGTAAAAGACCTATGTGTATTTTGGCATGTTCCTTGTCAGCTTCTGGAAGGTCTTCTGCAGATAGTGTTTGGTATTTCCAGTATTAACCACGTGTAAAGCACAAAATTATCCTAGTGGTAGGAAAAATGGAATAGAGATTCAATATAAAGAGAATTCTTTCTGATGTAGGTAATATACTGAGGAAGTGAATTTGAGTTTGCTCTGAATGCAGTTTAACCTGGGCTAATAGTGAAAAAATTCTTAATTTATCCTCAAAGCCAAGGAAATCTCGCCCTGAGAAAGTGCCTTCAAATTAATCACACTGCATTATTTAATGGCTATAAAATTCTCAGTCTCTTTGGTGTCTGCTAACAGGTTCCCCTGTAATTCATGCGCTGTTTTCTAGGAGAGGAGAAATTGTAAGCTTGTTGTGTAGCACGTTAATCAGATATATGCTTTAGCACATTAGGTTTTTCCAGCTTTGCCCTTTACAACAAGCAGCATGAAAGTTAAACCAATACAACCTTTTAAACTGGTTTAGATGGTGTGTCTGTGTTGATTCAAGACCTATTATTTATAAATAATTTTAAGATAATTATTCAGTGAATATCTTTTTTTTATGAGCTGACTGTATAATTTAAAGCATACTATATTAAGCCTGTGAGTTGTTGCATTATACAAATATTGTAAAGCTTAAAATACAAACTTGCAAACCAGGGAACAGATAGCAGGAATAAATGTGCTGTGTGAATTGTACAGATCTCTATTATTTTCCTTTTAGCAAATATTATGATAAAGGTGATCTGAATTGTAACTAAGCCATCTATAAGAACTAATGGCTGGCAGTTAAAGCAACACAAATTCCATTTAGGAGTGTGATGTCCTGAAGAGCATTTCAGAGGAAAGCTCACTCAATAGTCACCCTGTGTCTTTTACCATTTGCCTTGACGCTGGCTGCTGGGCACACGAGAGACGTGATACAAGCCTAAATGGAGCTTCTAGTCTAAGCTAAGGTAGTTGTTCTTTTGAATTAGATAAAGCATGTTTTTTTAAAAGTTGGTGATCACTGACGAAGAAAAAAAATACTCAGGAATATGGTGGTTTTATTCCCACAGCTTTAACCAGGTCAGTTTTATGCTTCCTTTTTTTGCCTGTGTGGAGGTGGATATTTTTCACACATCTGCTTTTTTTGGTGCGAAGTTTTATGTGGATCAAATCTTAAGTAACTTAGCAGCAGATTAATGTTTCTCTGGCTGTGTCCTCACAGTCTGTTGCGGGCTGCTCAGTCTCTGTGCTCCCGGTGGGCTGGAGCCCATGACCGGCGCCGTGGGCTGCTGCGGCCGAGCTGGTGCAGCTTCGCAGGGCTGGGGCTCTGCCGTGCCGCGGGGCTCACTGGAACCGGGGTGCCGCTCGCCAGGGCAAGGACAGAAGTCGCTTGCGTGTGCCTGCCATGCTTTGTGTGGGGTCACCCACAGCCAGCCAGGAAAAGCCTCTGTATCTGCCAGAAGAACCCCGATTAAACGGATCTGGACGTCATTTGCTAAACTCATTCTGCACACCAGCAGACTCTTACTCAGTTTGTTTATTATCTTTTTCACCATAATATTTATCACCATTGTTTAATGTAATATTAACTGTTGAATCGTTTGTAGAAAGAGTGGAATCTTTTCTTTCCAGGAAAAGTATTTTCCCCATTTTTGGCTGCATGATATTTAGTGTTCTTCCTTGCTTTGCTGTTACAATTTCTTAAATAAAGTCAGGCTGTAAATAGTTCTGTTTCCATGCAGTGTTCAACATGGTGGAATTTCAGAGCTTGAAACTGCATCGACAAGGATCTAGGCTTGCTTTCTTTCCTTCTCCCCTTCCCTCCTTTCAGCAGACTGATGTTCTGATCCCTATTACACCTTTGCATGGGATTATATGGACTGCAACAAACAGAATTTGATTGATGGTTTTTAAGGTGTGCATTACAGCTGCCAAAGACTGGAAACAAGGATAATATCCTAGACCAAGGAAAGATAACAGCGTTTGAAATATTTTATTCAAGTTCTGGATTCATTGTCAGTGACGATAAAATAAAAGTTACAGACTTTTATTTGGTGTGAATATTGGACATGTGTGAAAGGATCATCAGTAAAGCATTTATTTTAATACAGAACAGATTCATCAGACTGTCACACATTTTATGTGCAGAATTTATTCAGCAGGAATGGATTATGTATATGGTACTAGGGGTACTGTGCTGTTCACAGAATTCAGTGGAAGCTACGTTTTTTTTCCTTGCCTTCAAAAAGAAAATGCAGTCTCTATAGCAGCGTGTGCCTGCCTGTTACAAAGCAAGAAGCCAGAAAGGCAGAACAGAATTTTCACCTGAAAAATTCTTTTTACTACTTTAACTGCTTTTCTGTGCTTGGTTAAAGAGGTTTTCCTGTCATGAGACTTGCACACACGCTCACCCTGCTTCGATTTTTTCTGTCCTCGACCTTGTCAACAGTCACATTTCTGTAGGGTGAAGACGAAGTGTGAAGAAAAATGATTTATCCATTCTCTTCCTGTTTTTTCTTGTTTTCATGTTTATACAAAGGCTGAATGAATTTTCAATGTTCTTGCATGGCAGTGTCTTGCTTATTAGTTGTTTTCCAATAGCACCCGCAGGCCCGCACTGCGTGCAAGGACATCAGCTAGGCAAAGGGTGTGAGAAAAGACAATGTCATCTGGGGAACTGGGGCAAAGAAATGCACAGTGGCTTTCCCAACATCAGGCAGGATTAGGTCACAGCTCTGAAATTTGAGATAAAAAAAAGGAGTTTTTCGTAAGTGTCGGTGCAGACTCTCTTTTCTTGGTTTGCATTTGATTTTTGAAACGGAGTTCTTTTTTACTAAAGCCTGTCCTCTACATCTTCCTCCCAGTTGCAGGCAGCTAGAGGATGAAGCATGTTGTAAAGTCACAGTCAGTCACAAACAAGTGAAACGTAAGGAAGTGGGAAGATGGGGGATGTTTTAGTTAAATCATTCAGTTGCTCCCTGAGGAAGTAGTAGTGTCTAGTTCCTATCCGTGGAGGCGTGTTGGTATAGGTACACCTGTACTGATGGGAAAGGCATCTAGTACAGTAGCCTACCTTGCTTTGATAAAGTGAAAATTTAGTACAGGCTGCCCAGAGAGGTTGTGGAGTCTCCTTCTCTGGAGATCTTCAAGACCCGCCTGGACAAGGTCCTGTGCAGCCTGCTCTAGGTGACCCTGCTTCGGCAGGGGGGTTGGACTAGATGACCCCCAGAGGTCCCTTCCAACCCCTACCGTTCTGTGATTCTGTGAAATAAGCTACACTGGGAGAAAATAATTTTACCAGTGTTTGTACCTTTATGTCTTTGAACTGTTTCTTCTTTCTCTACTAGGCAGAGTTTTTGTTGTACATAAATGGTCTGACAGTAGATGTTCTGTCACTGTAAGAACTGCTGTGGTTGTCCTGATGTCAAAATTAAGCAAAAGTTAAATTGAGTTAAAACAAAACTTGTTTCATATATTACTTCCTCGAAAAGAGACAAGAGAGCTTAGAAGTATGTGGCTCCCTTGGCATAGGTTTGCTCTTGTTTGCCTAAGTCGGGTTTAGGTTTGCAGCCATTTTCTCTAACCAGTTGTTGGCTTTGTTTTGGCTGGGTCAGTCTCCACTCTTTAGGGTTGCCAGTGCGGCGGGGGGGCCAGCCCGGGC